>VOFJ01002907.1_pt1 | contig 153428 bp, 192 predicted proteins | sample 5384081 | NCBI WGS metagenome assembly VOFJ01 (sample SAMN12384729, study PRJNA508395) | human gut metagenome | isolation source: healthy gut I | host: Homo sapiens
AAGTTGTGATCGTATGATTTCAGTTTAATTCTAATTTTTTTGACTCATTAAATTTTAAATTAAAAAATGATTAAAAAAAACATATAAAGTGGGGCCGGATTAAGAGTCATTCGCTAACCCGTCGCCCCTGCTGCTTTTTTATTATACTAAGTCTACGCGACCTTTCACTTCTTCAAGTACAGCTTTAGCAATAGAGCTGGAAACTTGAGCATGATGATCATAAGTCATAGATGATGTTGCACGACCCGAAGTAATAGTACGCAAAGCTGTTACGTAACCAAACATTTCTGCCAAAGGTACTTTAGCTTTTACAATACGAGCTCCAGAACGGCTTGATTCCATACCTTCTACTTGACCACGACGCTTATTCAAGTCACCAATAACATCACCCATGTTTTCTTCAGGAGTTACAACCTCCAGTTTCATAATAGGTTCAGTCAATACAGGACCTGCTTTAGCACATGCGTTATTTTTGTAAGCCTGGATAGCACAGATCTCGAATGACAACTGGTCAGAGTCAACCGGATGGAATGAACCATCCTTCAAGACTACTTTCAGTGAATCAAGCGGATACCCTGCCAACACACCATTCTTCATTGCGGTCTGGAAACCTTTCTGAACTGACGGGATAAATTCCTTAGGAATATTACCGCCCTTCACTTCATCAATAAATTGCAATCCACCTTGAGTAAAGTCTTCATCAACCGGACCAATTGCTACGATAATATCAGCGAATTTACCGCGACCACCGGACTGTTTCTTATAAACTTCACGCAATTCAACAGTCTTTGTAATAGCTTCCTTGTAGTTAACCTGAGGTTTACCCTGATTACATTCTACTTTAAATTCACGTTTCAAGCGGTCGATAATAATATCCAAGTGGAGCTCACCCATACCAGAGATGATAGTCTGACCTGACTGCTCATCAGTCTTAACTGTAAATGTCGGGTCTTCTTCAGCCAGTTTAGCCAAGCCATTAGACAACTTGTCCAAGTCTTTTTCTGAGTCTTAGGTTCAACCGCAATACCAATTACAGGATCAGGGAATTCCATCGATTCCAATACAATCGGTGCATCTTCATCACACAACGTATCACCTGTACGGATATCCTTGAAACCAACACCAGCACCAATATCACCAGCACTAATTAGTTCAACAGGATTCTGTTTATTTGAGTGCATCTGGAACAGACGTGACACACGTTCTTTTTTACCGGAACGAGTGTTATAGATATATGAGCCAGCCTCTACCTTACCAGAGTAAACGCGGAAGAAAGTCAAACGTCCGACATAGGGGTCAGTTGCAATCTTAAATGCCAAAGCTGATGTTTTTTCATCCTCGCTAGGTTTACGATCTTCCTCTGCTCCTGTACTCGGATTAGTACCTACAATAGCAGGTGTATCCAACGGAGAAGGCAAGAACGCACAAACATAGTCAAGCAATGTCTGAACTCCCTTATTCTTGAATGAAGAGCCGCAGAACATCGGAACGATATCCATTTTCAATGTACCTGCACGCAAAGCACGCAAGATTTCTTCTTCAGTGATTGTAGAAGGATCATCAAAGAATTTCTCCATTAAAGCATCGTCAAATTCAGCCACTTTTTCGAGCAGTTTCTCTCTCCATTCATTAGCTTCATCAACCAAGTTCGCCGGGATTTCTTCTACACTGTAGTCTGCTCCCATAGTCTCATCATGCCATAAGATGGCTTTCATCTTAATCAGGTCAACAACACCTTTGAAGCTCTCTTCAGCACCAATAGGAATTACCACAGGGCAAGGATTTGCACCGAGTACAGTCTTCATCTGGCGAACAACTTCGAAAAAGTCAGCACCAGAACGGTCCATTTTATTAACGTAACCAATACGAGGCACATTGTATTTATCAGCCTGACGCCATACGGTTTCTGACTGAGGTTCAACACCACCAACCGCACAATAAGCTGCAACAGCTCCATCCAAGACACGTAAAGAACGTTCTACTTCAGCAGTAAAGTCAACGTGTCCCGGAGTATCAATCAAGTTAATCTTATAAGTATTTCCCGCATATTTCCAACGAGTAGTAGTAGCAGCAGAGGTAATAGTAATACCACGTTCCTGCTCCTGCTCCATCCAGTCCATTGTAGCTGCACCATCATGCACCTCACCAATTTTGTGAGTCAAGCCAGTGTAGAACAAAATACGTTCTGAAGTCGTTGTCTTACCGGCATCGATGTGAGCCATGATACCGATATTGCGGGTCAAATGCAAATCATGTTTAGCCATTTTCGTCCTTTACTTACTTAATTATTACTTGATTAGAATCTAAAGTGAGCGAATGCACGGTTAGCTTCAGCCATACGGTGCATATCTTCTTTACGCTTGTAAGCGCCACCCTGTTCGTTAAAAGCGTCAATAATCTCAGCCGCCAGTTTATCTGCCATTGACTTACCACCACGTTTACGAGCGAAAAGGATCAAGTTTTTCATTGAGATTGATTCCTTGCGTTCAGGACGGATTTCAGTAGGAACCTGGAAAGTAGCGCCACCTACACGACGAGACTTTACTTCAATCTGCGGAGTTACATTATCCAAAGCTTTCTTCCAGATTTCCAAAGCTGACTTTTCTTCATTAGGAAGTTTTGTTTTCACTGTTTCCAGTGCTGCATAGAAGATCTCATAAGATGTATTCTTCTTTCCATCATACATCAAGTGATTTACGAATTTAGAAACCTTCTGGTCATTAAATACCGGATCCGGAAGGATCACACGTTTTTTTGGTTTTGCTTTTCTCATTTTTCTTAAAAAAAAATAATGTTTTTTGTTTGGGGCTGCGACTCTTGTTTACTTCAACGCTTCCACCGAAGCATTTACTCAACCTTTATAGCTTATTCCAACAAACCAAAAACTTAAATTAAAATACTTTTTTTCTTTTCGGAATTTCAGCTAGGCTTCAAATTACTTTTTACCTTTACCTTTTGCAGGAGCTGCTGCTTGTCCGGCTTTAGGACGCTTCGCAACCATATTTAGAACGTCTTTGTGTACGACCAGCTACACCTGCTGTATCCAAAGTACCACGAACGATGTGATAACGTACACCCGGAAGGTCTTTCACACGACCACCACGAACCAACACGATTGAGTGTTCCTGCAAGTTATGACCTTCTCCCGGAATATAAGAGTTTACTTCCTTAGAGTTAGTCAGACGCACACGAGCGACCTTACGCATTGCTGAATTCGGCTTTTTCGGAGTAGTAGTATACACACGAACACAAACGCCACGTCTTTGAGGACATGAATCCAGTGCCGGAGACTTACTCTTCTCAACCAAAACCTCTCTTCCTTTTCTTACTAGCTGTTGAATAGTAGGCATTTTGTTTGATTTTTAATTATTATATATTGTTTATTAATTTGCTATACTAATCCAAAACTATACATTTTGGGCTGCAAAGTTACGAATAACATTTTAATAAACAATACTTCTACTAATAAAAATAGTCTGTCTCCAAAAAAAATCTTTTTGAAAAACAGGCTAATATGCCATTTCCACGACAAAGCTATAACTTATGCCTCTCCTTTAAAGCCACTCATAGGAGGAATAAAAGTCTTGCCATCAGGACCGCCATTGGCACCATTCATTTTCTTCAGGCATACGGATCGGTCCAAAGTTGCGCTCATCTTTGCCACATTTTCTTGTAAAGCATACATCAGACGCTTAGCGTGTTCAGGAGTCAATACAATACGAGATTGAACTCCTGCTTTCGGCAACCCAGGCATTACACGCACAAAATCAACAATAAATTCCGAACTGGAATGGGTAATAATGGCAAGATTTGCATACGTTCCTTGAGCTACTTCTTCTTTCAACTCTATCTGCAACTGATTGTTGTTTTTTTCGTTTTCCATGATTATTTTCTTCTATAATTAAAGGTAAATATTATCTGCTTATTATTAGCAGGCGAACAAAAATAAGGAAAAGGGAACCAATCAAGCAACAATAGACGCACTAAATATCATTTTTTTCTATACAGAGAGGAATATAAGGAATGGTAAACCAAAAGCAAGATCCTTTTCCTTCTTCTGATTCTACCCCGATACATCCCCCCCCCATTTTTTCCACAATAGTACGACAAATTGCAAGCCCCAGCCCTGTTCCCGGTTTAGCTGAATCAAGTCTCACAAATCGTTCAAACACTTTCTGCTTTTGGGATTCAGGAAAACCACATCCGGTATCAGCCACATAAAAATAAAGCATTTTTCCATGAATTTCATAACCTAAACGAATACTGCCTTTGGTAGTAAACTTAATAGCATTTGTCAATAGATTAATAAGTACTTGAGAAAGCCGTTTTTTTTCCGCCACGACAAAACAAGGAGCAGAAAGTGTTACACAATTCAAAATAACCTCCTCGGCAACAATTCGTGTACGCATTGCGCTTGCCAATTCTTCCAATAATATATTCAGCTCCATTTCTTCCTCTGCAAAAGTCAATGTTCCCGACTCTATTTTTGACAGATCTAAAATATCATTAATAAGCTGAAGCAGCAAAGAACAATTATTTTCCAGAACTTCTGCATACATTCGCTTTTCTTCTTCGGTAGCAGCAGTAACAATCAAATTCGAAAACCCCATAATAACATTAAGCGGCGTTCGTATCTCGTGGCTCATATTGGCTAGAAACACTGATTTATTTTGATTAGCAGCTTCGGCTTGAGCCTGAGCGGCTCTAGCTTTCCTCAACTCGACTTGCAATTGATGGTTGAGTTCTTCCAATTCTTCTATTGTTTTCATAGCAGCCCAATGTACCCCTTCCCTGCTCCCTGAGGATGGCATAAATATATAAAAAAGCGTGGGAACTGTTTTAATGTCTTATCTGTGTTAGAGGTATCCCCATACCCACGGAACAAATAAAAACAACAGTCCCACGCCGTTATGCATATTTCCTTTTAGAAGGAAGTATAAACACACGACGTGAGCGTTCTGTTGTATCCACTTTGTTCCGCTTCGAAAATTGGGGATTTTCTAACACAAAGTAATATCAAAAACGCTCTATTTACATTAATATATCAAACACGAACTCTCTTTGTCGCTTTGAATGACTACAAATATAGATATATTATTCTGAAAAAGGGACTATTATTATCAAACTTTTAGAAAAACAATGATAGCCTGTTGAGAAATGGCTGAAATCTTTTTATCACAAAATATGATTTACGAATGATTCGGAATGTCATTTCTATTTAGTGAAGACCGGCTTGCCAATGCCGTATGATTTCGCTTGACTTCCTTTGTGCAGTTGACTTATTGCTACTATCGCATAGAAGGCTTGTTGGTGTTAACTTACCATTAAGGAAAATTACGCAAACATATAAATGTGGAAAAGAAATCAGCTACAAAAAGTCCGTGGCTAGTATCGGAGCAATGCCGGCACTCGACTTTTCCTATACGTGGTTTGTCATACAATGACAAATCCACAAAACTAACTGTATTTTTTCATCCACAAAGCGGAAATATGTTTCCTCCTTTCATTAACTGCCAAAACGTCCTGTTAATGGGAGTTCCGGTGGTGAATGAACATGCCGTGTTGTATTTTCAGCCTCCTTTCATTTTAAAACATCTTTCGGTGAAAAAAAAAATGCTGAAGGCAGATTTGAAAACGGCTTGGGAAGTGTGACTGAAATGGGAGTGAAGGGATACCCTTTCATTATTAGCCGGCGGTTGTCCGCACGTTTTGATTAAAATGTAAGGATGAACGGAAAAAAAGGAATGACCAATTTGATGAAAGGTAATCTCATCTGCCCTTACATAAAAAACATACCGGGCTTTTTTAAAAGGTGGTGAAGTTTGTAAGAAACTTCCCGATCTTTTTAAAAGACATCAAGGTCTTTTGACACATACAGTGGCACAAGCCTGTACCTATATATGTGTAAGCCCACACGTATATATGCATCGGGCTACACGGACGTACGCATAAGCCTACACATATATATGTCATTGTGTCAGATTCCGTCATATCCTGTACCGGAATTTGATTTGTTTGCCTCCTCTTCTAGACAAACGCTTTTTTATGTTGTATATTTGTAATTCGCCCAATCTCAAAAAGTGCCTCATGAATGTATTCATCACTCTCAAAACAATCTTCCCCGGAAGCATATTGAAAGAAAGCCGGGAAGATATCTTCGAAAAACATTGAAGAGACAGTAGAATCAGAATCCTCGAAAGATGCTGTCAAGAAGACGACGCCATGCTCCCTGATACAGGAAGTAACCGCTTTTCTCACCTCCCGCTGCCGCTTCCGGCTCAATGTGCTGACCGAGGTAGCGAGTGTGAATACTGGTTCCTTTCATCCTGATTGAGACAAGAGCATACTTGCGTCACTCCATTTTTCCGCTATGTAATGGTAGGGAAAAGTGATGAAGTCAGGAGGGTATACCCATGCCGGGTGAACAATAAAAAGGTCGGTCTCCCATTAGGAAAACCGACCTTCTATTTAAAGTCTTAATGAATCGTATTATTCTACTTCACTATAGTCAAGTACATTTTTGCGATTTGCCAAGATGCGATCGTATTCTTCTTTCGAACCAACAACAATCTTTTCAAATTCACGCTGTCCGGTACCGGCAGGGATCAAGTGACCGCAAATCACATTTTCCTTCATACCTTCCAATCTATCTACTTTACCATTAATGGCAGCCTCATTCAAAACTTTCGTTGTTTCCTGGAATGATGCAGCAGACATGAAACTTGAAGTTCCCAAAGCGGCACGGGTAATACCTTGCAGAATCTGAGTAGATGTAGCAGGAATAGCATCACGTACCTCAACAGGTTTCAAGTCACGACGTTTCAACATACTGTTCTCATCACGCAACTTACGGGCAGTAACAATCTGACCCGGTTGCAAGTTCTGAGAATCTCCGGCATCAACAACCACCTTCTTGCACCCCAAATACGGTCATTTTCTTCCATGAAGTCTTGCTTATCTACCACTTGCTGTTCCAAAGAAGCGGGTATCACCCGGTTCATCAATTTCAACTTTACGCATCATTTGACGAACAATAATCTCAAAGTGCTTATCGTTAATCTTCACACCTTGCAGACGGTAAACATCCTGTACCTCGTTTACGATATACTCCTGCACTGCCGTAGGACCTTTAATGGCCAAAATGTCAGCAGGAGTAATCGCACCGTCAGACAGCGGAGTTCCGGCACGAACGTAGTCGTTCTCCTGAACCAGAATCTGCTTAGAAAGATTCACCAAATACTTTTTCACTTCACCGGTCTTAGATGTTACAATGATCTCACGGTTACCACGTTTAATCTTACCCATGGTAACTTCACCATCGATTTCAGAAACGACAGCAGGGTTAGACGGGTTACGAGCCTCAAACAGTTCTGTAACACGAGGCAAACCACCGGTGATATCACCAGCTTTACCTACAGCACGCGGAATCTTCACAAGGATGTCACCGGCCTTTACCGATTGATTGTTTTCAATAACAACGTGTCCACCCACAGGGAAGTTATAAGTACGTATCAAGTTACCATCTTCTGTCGTAATATGGGCAGAAGGTACTTTTGTCTTGTCCTTAGACTCGATAATGATAATTTCACGCAAACCGGTAGCTTCATCAGACTCTACCTTATAAGTTACGTTTTCAACCACACTCTCGAATTCAATCTTACCAGTAGCCTCTGTAATAATAACAGCGTTGAACGGATCCCACTTAGCAATCAGTTTTCCTTTCTCAACAATATCACCGTCCGCAGCATACAATTTAGAACCGTAAGGAACATTATGAGTCGATAAAATGATACCGGTATTTACATCAATAAAGCGAACCTCGGCCAAACGACCTACTACCACTTTCACAGCTTCACCGGTAGTTTCATCTACTGTATCAACAGTACGAAGTTCCTCAAATTCCAAACGAGCATTGTTTTTGGCAACAATACTTGCATTGGCAGCCATGTTACCGGCAATACCACCGGCATGGAAAGTACGCAACGTCAACTGAGTACCCGGCTCACCGATAGACTGTGCAGCAATGACACCGACAGCTTCTCCCTTTTGAACCATACGGCTGGAAGCCAGGTTACGTCCGTAACACTTGGCACAAACACCTTTCTTGGATTCGCAGGTCAATACCGAACGGATTTCTACACTTTCAATCGGAGAATCTTCGATTTCCTGTGCGATATCCTCAGTAATTTCTTCACCTCCGGCAACAATCAGTTTACCAGTAGTAGGATGGACGATATCATGTACAGAAACACGTCCTAGAATACGTTCGTACAAAGTAGCAATAACTTCATCGTTATTCTTCAAAGCAGTACAAACCAAACCACGAAGTGTTCCACAGTCTTCTTCATTGATAATCACATCATGCGACACGTCTACCAGACGGCGAGTCAAGTATCCCGCATCAGCAGTCTTCAACGCTGTATCCGCCAAACCTTTACGAGCACCGTGGGTAGAAATAAAATACTCTAACACAGACAAACCTTCTTTAAAGTTTGAAAGAATAGGGTTTTCAATAATCTGAGCACCTTCAGCACCGGCTTTTGCGGCTTAGCCATCAAACCACGCATACCTGACAACTGACGAATCTGCTCCTTAGAACCACGAGCCCCGGAATCAAGCATCATAAATACTGAATTGAAGCCTTGGTCATCATTCTTAATAGTCTTGTAAAGTATATCAGACAGGTCGCTGTTCACGTGAGTCCATGTATCGATAACCTGGTTATAACGTTCATTGTCAGTAATGAAACCCATATTATAGTTCATCATAATCTGTTCCACTTCTCGTTACCGCGTTTTACCAGTTCTTCTTTTTCTTCGGGATAATAATATCACCCAAGTTGAATGACAGACCACCCTTGAACGCCATGTAGTAACCTAAGTTCTTAATACCATCCAAGAATTCACAAGCACGTGCAACACCACAGCTTTGATAACATCACTAATGATATCTCGCAAAGACTTTTTAGAAATAATGGTATTCAAGTACCCCACTTCAGCTGGAACGATTTCATTTACAATCACACGACCTACAGAAGTTTCTTTCATCATCACATCTACGATGTTGCCATCCTTGTCCAAGTCCTTCACCACTACGTTGACGATAGCATGAATATCCACTTTACCTTCATTATAAGCAATCAAAGCCTCTTCCGGACCGTAGAAAGTCAAGCCCTCACCTTTAGCCCCTTTTCTCAGCTTGGTAATATAATACAGACCAAGTACCATATCCTGTGCAGGCACAGTAATAGGAGCACCATTAGCAGGGTTCAAAATATTATGTGCCTGAAGCATCAACATCTGTGCTTCCAATATCGCCTCATTACTCAAAGGCAAGTGAACAGCCATCTGGTCACCGTCAAAGTCGGCATTGAACGCAGTACAAGCCAACGGGTGTAATTGAATAGCTTACCTTCAATCATATGCGGTTGGAAAGCCTGAATACCCAAACGGTGCGAGTCGGCGCACGGTTGAGTAATACAGGATGACCTTTCATGACATGCTCCAAGATATCCCAGATCACAGGCTCCTTGCGGTCTACAATCTTCTTTGCAGATTTTACAGTCTTCACAATACCACGTTCAATCAACTTACGGATGATAAACGGCTTGTAAAGCTCTGCAGCCATCAGTTTAGGAATACCACATTCACCCATCTTCAATTCAGGACCAACAACGATAACCGAACGAGCAGAGTAGTCAACACGCTTACCCAGCAAGTTCTGACGGAAACGTCCTTGCTTACCCTTCAAGCTATCAGACAGTGATTTCAATGGACGATTTGCATCAGTTTTCACAGCACTTGACTTACGTGAGTTATCGAACAAGGAATCGACAGCTCCTGCAACATACGTTTTTCGTTACGCAAAATCACTTCAGGAGCCTTGATTTCAATCAGTCGCTTCAGACGGTTGTTACGAATAATCACACGACGATACAAATCATTCAAGTCAGAGGTTGCGAAACGGCCACCATCCAACGGAACCAATGGACGCAGTTCAGGCGGAATCACCGGAACAATACGTACAATCATCCATTCAGGTTTATTACGTCCGCGAGATGCACGGAACGATTCAACGACCTGCAAGCGCTTCAATGCTTCATTCTTGCGCTGTTGTGAAGAGTCGTTTCCGGCACGGTGACGCAATTCATAAGACAATGCATCCAAATCAAACGGGCCAGCAAGTCATAAATGGCTTCGGCACCCATCTTAGCTATGAATTTATTAGGGTCTGAATCTTCCAGGAATATTGTCTTTCGGCAACTTTCTCCATCAAATCCAGATATTCTTCTTCCGAGAGCAAATCATATTCAGCAACTCTCATCCTGACATCACACCAGCCTGAATAACGACATAACGTTCATAGTAAATAATAGAATCAAGTTTCTTGGTAGGCAATCCCAACAAGTAACCGATTTTGTTCGGCAATGAACGGAAATACCAAATGTGTGCCACAGGCACTACCAGCTGGATATGCCCCATACGTTCACGACGAACTTTCTTTTCTGTCACTTCAACACCGCAACGGTCACAAACGATTCCTTTATAACGAATACGTTTGTACTTACCGCAATGACATTCATAGTCTTTTACCGGACCGAAGATGCGTTCGCAGAACAAACCGTCACGTTCGGGTTTGTAGGTACGGTAGTTGATAGTTTCGGGCTTCAACACCTCACCACTCGAATTCTCAAGGATTTCTTCCGGTGAAGCCAAACCAATTGAGATCTTCGAGAAATTACTCTTTATCTTCGTTATCTTTTCTAAAAGCCATACTTTCTTTTTATAATTGTATAGTTGAGAATGGCAAAGAGTTATATTTTTAATTATAGATTTATTCCAGATTGATACTAAAACCCAGTCCTCTCAATTCATGTAACAATACATTCAGAGATTCAGGAATGCCCGGAGTAGGCATCGGTTCACCTTTTACAATAGCCTCGTAAGCCTTAGAGCGTCCTACAACGTCATCAGACTTAATGGTCAGGATTTCCTGTAAGATATGCGCTGCGCCGAATGCTTCAAGCGCCCAAACTTCCATTTCTCCGAAACGCTGACCACCGAACTGAGCCTTACCACCAAGCGGCTGTTGAGTAATAAGAGAGTACGGACCGATGGAACGGGCATGCATCTTATCTTCAACCATGTGCCCTAGTTTCAACATATAAGTCACACCCACCGTTGCAGGTTGGTCAAAGCGTTCACCGGTACCACCATCACAAAGATAAGTCTTACAGTAACGAGGCAATCCGGCTTTATCCGTCCATTCATTTAAGTCATCCATAGATGCACCATCGAAAATAGGAGTAGCAAATTTCACGCCCAATTCTTTTCCGGCACGACCTAATACAGCTTCAAAAATCTGACCGATGTTCATACGAGAGGGCACACCCAACGGATTCAATACGATATCTACCGGAGTACCATCAGCCAAGAACGGCATATCCTCCTGACGGACAACACGAGATACAATACCCTTATTACCGTGACGACCTGCCATCTTATCACCCACACCAATCTTACGTTTCTTAGCAATATAAACTTTAGCCATCTGAATAATACCTGAAGGCAATTCATCACCTATTGTGATTGCAAACTTCTTACGTTTCAGTTCGGCGTCCAGTTCTTTATACTTCTTCAGGTAGTTCATTACCAAGTCACGAATCATATCGTTCTTGTGAGCATCCGCTGTCCACTTGCTCAACTGAATCACTGTATAATCCAATGACTCAAGATCGCGTTTTGTAAACTTAGCGCCCTTAGCGATAACTTCGGTTCCCAAGTAATCTTTTACACCCTGAGAGACTTTACCATTAGTTAATACCAACAATTTATCAATTAAGATATCCTTCAGCTTAGCTGCCTTTTCTTCAAATTCATCATTCAGTTTCGGCAAAATAGCTTTGTCGGCATTCTTTTCACTTCTGGTTTTCACAACGCGAGAGAACAACTTCTTGTCAATAACGACACCACGCAATGAAGGAGAAGCTTTCAATGAAGCATCCTTTACATCACCGGCTTTGTCACCAAAGATAGCGCGAAGCAATTTTTCTTCAGGAGAAGGATCTGATTCACCTTTCGGAGTAATCTTACCAATCAAAATATCACCCGGTTCAATACGAGCACCGACACGTACAATACCGTTCTCATCCAAATCCTTAGTCGCTTCTTCACTAACGTTAGGAATATCAGAAGTCAACTCTTCCATACCACGCTTCGTTTCGCGCACTTCCAATATATATTCATCCACGTGTACAGAAGTCAATAAGTCTTCACGTACAACGCGTTCATTCAATACAATAGCATCCTCATAGTTATATCCTTTCCAAGGCATATAAGCAACCAACAGGTTCTTACCCAATGCCAATTCACCACCTTGTGTTGAATAACCTTCCGTCAGAATATCACCTTTCTTTACACGCTGACCCTTATCACAAATAGGACGAAGGTCAATAGTCATGCTTTGGTTAGTCTTACGGAATTTAGGAATTCTATATTCTTTCAAAGCAGGTTCGAAGCTGACAAATTCCTCATCTTCCGTTCTGTCATACAAAATCCGGATAGTGGTTGCATCTACATATTCAATCACCCCGTCACCTTCAGCAGCAATCTGAGTACGAGAATCTTCAACCAATTGCTTTTCGATACCTGTACCTACAATAGGAGCCTCTGTACGCAACAAAGGAACTGCCTGGCGCATCATGTTAGAACCCATCAATGCACGGTTAGCATCATCATGTTCCAAGAATGGAATCAAAGATGCCGCAATAGAAGCAATCTGTTGAGGAGATACATCCATCAACTCTACCTGATCAGGAGTAACAACCGGATAATCGGCATCGCGACGAGCCTTAACCTTGTCACGAACAAACTTACCTTCATCATCCAAAGGTGCATTACCCTGAGCAATAATCTTATCTTCTTCTTCTTCTGCAGTCAAGTATTCAATTCCTTCATCAGAAATATCCACCTTACTATCAGCTACCTTACGATAAGGAGTAGAAATGAAACCAAGTTCATTAATTTTAGCATAAACGCACAAAGAAGAAATCAAACCGATATTAGGACCTTCAGGGGTTTCAATCGGACACAAACGGCCATAGTGTGTATAGTGTACGTCACGCACCTCGAAACCGGCACGTTCACGCGACAAACCACCGGGACCTAACGCAGACAAACGACGTTTGTGAGTAATTTCAGCCAACGGATTGGTCTGGTCCATGAATTGTGACAATGCATTTGTACCGAAGAATGAATTGATAACAGAAGAAATAGTCTTCGCATTAATCAAATCAATCGGAGTAAATACTTCATTGTCACGTACATTCATACGTTCACGAATAGTACGAGACATACGAGCCAATCCGATAGCAAACTGATTGGACAACTGTTCTCCCACTGTACGCACACGACGATTACTCAAGTGGTCAATATCATCAACATCAGCCTTAGAGTTAATCAGCTCAATCAGATACTTGATGATTTCAATAATATCTTGTTTTGTCAATACCTTCACATCCATATCCGTAGTCAGACCCAACTTTTTGTTGATTCTATAGCGGCCTACTTCACCAAGGTCATATCTTTTTTCAGAGAAGAACAGGTTATTGATAACCTCACGAGCACTGGCATCATCTGCCGGTTCTGCATTTCGCAACTGGCGGTAAATATACAGGACAGCTTCTCTTTTCAGAGTTACTAGGGTCTTTCTGAAGAGTATTAAATATAATAGAATAGTCGGATGAATTAGCTTCTTCCTTATGAACAAGGATATTCTGAACGCCTGAGTCGATAATTTCATCTACATGCTCTGCTTCAAGCACAGTTTCACGGTCAATGATAACCTCATTACGTTCAATAGAAACAACTTCACCGGTGTCTTCATCTACAAAATCCTCTGTCCATGTCTTCAAGACACGCGCAGCAAGTTTTCTTCCTACAACCTTCTTTAAGTTGGCCTTATTGACTTTAACTTCTTTCAGCCAAATTAAATATTTCGAGAATATCTTTATCATTTTCAAAGCCGACAGCTCTCAACAGAGTAGTAACAGGCAATTTTTTCTTACGGTCGATATAAGCATACATCACATTGTTAATGTCTGTAGCGAATTCAATCCATGAGCCCTTGAATGGGATAATACGTGCGGAATATAGTTTTGTACCGTTAGCATGTACACTCTGTCCAAAGAATACACCCGGAGAACGATGCAGCTGAGAAACAACAACACGTTCAGCACCGTTAATCACGAAGGTTCCCTTCGGCGTCATATAAGGAATAGGGCCCAAATACACATCCTGTATCACAGTATCAAAATCCTCATGATCGGGATCTGTACAATAAAGCTTCAATTTAGCTTTCAAAGGTACACTATAAGTGAGCCCACGCTCTAGACAATCATCTATTGTATAGTGAGGGGGATCAATGTAGTAGTCCAAAAACTCAAGGACAAAGTTGTTACGTGTATCAGCGATAGGGAAGTTTTCAGCAAATACTTTATACAGCCCGTCGTTCTTTCGTTTTTCGGGTGGGGTATCCAGTTGTAAAAAGTCTTGGAATGACTTCAATTGCACTTCCAGGAAATCCGGATACTTCATCGGATTCTTGATGGAAGCAAAATTTACTCTTTTGTTTTCTGTATTTGAAGACATCTGATAATTTATTTGTAGAACTTAATAATAATATAGACACAAAAGGTTAAGAATCCTCGTCTAGAGGATTCCTAACCGAATTACCTGATAATCAGGCTTAATATTATTTAAGCTCAACTTCAGCTCCAGCTTCTTCCAAAGTTTTCTTCAGTGATTCAGCTTCGTCTTTAGCCAAGCCTTCTTTTACTGTGCTAGGAGCACCGTCTACCAAGTCTTTAGCTTCTTTCAAGCCAAGACCACATGCTTCTTTAACGGCTTATTTAACAACCTGCAATTTAGCAGCACCAGCGCTCTTCAAAACTACATCAAAAGATGTCTTTTTTCAGCAGCAGCTGCACCACCTGCAGCAGGACCAGCAGCAACAGCTACAGCTGCAGCAGCAGGTTCAATACCGTATTCTTCTTTAAGGATAGTTGCAAGTTCATTAACTTCTTTTACTGTCAAGTTAACTAATTGTTCTGCAAAAGCTTTCAAATCTGCCATTTTTGTATGATTTTAATTGTTTGTTACTAATTGATTATAAAATTGATTATTCGGCACGTTCGCCCAGAGTTTTAAGAACTCCATGAATGGTGTTACCACCTGATTGAAGAGCAGAAATAACGTTCTTGGCCGGTGATTGCAGCAAAGCAACAATTTCAGCAATAACTTCATTTTTACTCTTAATATTAGCAAGAGCTTCAAGTTGATCAGCACCTACATATATTCCTTCTTCTGCATAAGCAGCTTTCAGTGTAGGAACTCCATCTTTGTATTCTTTCAGCAACTTAGCAGGAACGTTTGCAGTTTCGCAGAACATTACTGAAGTTGTACCTTTCAAAGAATCAAATAACGGAGAGAAATCAACTTCTTCGATACTCATCAAAGCTTTGTGAAGCAAAGAGTTCTTCACAACTACCAGCTTAACACCGGCTTTGAAACATTTTCTTCTCAACTCGCTTGTAGCAGCTGCATCCATAGCAGTTGTATCAACCAAGTAGAAATGTCCATATTCTTTTACGGTGTCAGCCAACTGACCAATAATAACGCCTTTATCTTCCTTTCTCATGATTCCTCCTTATTATTAGATTTCTTCTACAGTTTTGGGATCAATCTTGATACCCTTACTCATAGTACTTGAAAGATAAATACTCTTTATATAGGTACCTTTAGCTGAAGAAGGTTTCAATTTGATAATGGTAGCGATAAATTCTTTCGCATTATCACGGATTTGGTCAGCAGTAAAAGAAACCTTACCAATTGAAGTATGAACGATACCACTCTTATCAACCTTAAAGTCAATCTTACCTTGCTTAACTTCCTTAACAGCCTTAGCTACATCCATAGTTACAGTACCACTCTTTGGATTCGGCATCAATCCGCGAGGACCGAGAACACGACCGAGAGCACCGATCTTACCCATGATAGACGGCATTGTGATGATTACATCAATATCTGTCCATCCACCCTTGATCTTTTTCAATATATTCATCAAGACCAACATAGTCAGCACCAGCTTCTTTTGCAGCAGCTTCAGCATCAGGTGTACACAAAACCAAAACACGTACTTGCTTACCAGTTCCATGAGGCAGTGAAACTACACCACGAACCATCTGATTAGCTTTACGAGGGTCTACACCTAAACGTACGTCAATATCTAATGAAGCATCAAATTTAGAAAAAGTGATATCTTTAACTAATTGTGCAGCTTCTTTCAGTGAGTATGCTTTCCCTGCTTCAATTTTTTCTGCAGCCAACTTTTGATTTTTTGTTGTCCAGTTTACCCATTATAATTGAAGTTTATTAGTTATTACCCGGGAATTCCCCTTTTACAGCGATACCCATACTTCTAGCTGTACCTGCCACCATAGTCATAGCAGACTCGATAGTAAAGCAGTTCAAGTCAACCATTTTGTCTTGAGCAATCGCACGTACTTGTTCCCAAGTAATTTCAGCAACTTTCTTGCGATTAGGCTCAGCAGAACCACTCTTAACCTTAGCCAACTCAAGCAATTGAATAGCTACGGGAGGAGTCTTAATAACAAAATCAAAAGACTTATCTGCGTAGTAGGTAATGATCACAGGTAAAATCTTACCTGCTTTGTCCTGGGGTTCTGGCATTGAATTGCTTGCAAAACTCCATGATGTTAATACCCTTAGAACCCAAAGCAGGTCCAACGGGAGGTGATGGATTTGCAGCGCCTCCTTTAATCTGTAATTTGATTAGTCCAGCAACTTCTTTAGCCATTTTGTTTCTAATTTTTATATATTAATTATAACGAAAGACAATGCACGTAACAGAATGCATTATTCTTTCTCGACATCCATAAAGCCAAGTTCCAACGGAGTTTTACGTCCGAAGATCTTAACCATAACCTTTAGTTTCCGCTTTTCACTGTTCACTTCTTCAATGAGTCCACTGAATCCGCTGAACGGTCCAACGGTTACTTTCACTGTTTCTCCTACGGTATAAGGAACACTCAGTTCTTCACCACCTTCCTGGAGTTCATCCACCGTACCAAGTATACGATTCACTTCCGATTGTCTCAAAGGCACCGGATTTTCGGAACCTCCTAAAAAGCCAATCACATTGGGAGTATTTCTCAAATGATGAGCAACCTCACCGACGAGAGCAGCTTCGACCAAAACGTATCCGGGAAGATAACTTCTTTCCTTCACAATTTTTTTACCATTGCGAACCTGATACACTTTTTCGGTAGGAATCAATACCTGAGATACATACTCGCTAAGATCACTATTCCTGATGTCAGCATCAAGATATTCCTTAACCTTGCTTTCTTTTCCACTGACGGCACGTAATACGTACCATTTCTTTTCAATCTCAGACATTTTACTCACAATTAATTAGTGCGGATAGATAATATCTTCCATTACGAATTGGAAGACTGAATCCATAAGAAAAACAACTAGTGCAATGAATAGGGAAGCATATAAAACAACCACTGCACTATTTGAAAGTTCTTTACGAGTCGGCCATGATACTTTATGGACTAATTCGTCATAAGATTCTTTACAATAATTTGTTACTTTCTGAAACATATTCTTTCAAGTTTAGCGCGGGAGGAGAGGCTCGAACTCCCGACACCCGGTTTTGGAGACCGGTGCTCTACCAACTGAGCTACTCCCGTAAAAAAATCAGTTCCCGACGTTTTACCACCGAGAACTGAATTTATTATTATATCAATGTATTAGTCAAGAATTTCAGTAATCTGACCAGCACCTACTGTACGTCCACCTTCGCGGATAGCGAAACGCAAACCTACGTTCAATGCAACCGGATAAATCAATTCAACTGTAATAGTTACGTTATCACCCGGCATTACCATTTCAGTTCCTTCCGGCAAAGTGATTTCACCTGTACAGTCCATAGTACGCAAGTAGAACTGAGGACGGTATTTGTTATGGAACGGAGTGTGACGACCACCTTCTTCTTTCTTCAAGATATAAACCTCAGCTTTGAACTTAGAGTGAGCTTTAACCTGACCCGGCTTACACAAAATCATACCACGTTTGATTTCTGCTTTGTCGATACCGCGAAGCAACAAACCTACGTTATCACCGGCTTCACCCTGATCCAACAGTTTGCGGAACATTTCAACACCAGTTACAACTGATTTCTTATCTTCACCCAAACCAAGGATTTCAACTTCGTCACCTACATGAATAATACCTGATTCGATACGACCTGTAGCTACAGTACCACGACCTGTGATAGAGAACACGTCTTCAACCGGCATCAAGAAAGGTTTATCGATATCACGCGGAGGCAATGGAATCCAAGTATCAACAGCTTCCATCAATTCCATAATCTTATCTTCCCATTGAGCAACACCATTCAAAGCACCAAGTGCAGAACCACGGATGATAGGAGTATTATCGCCATCGAAATCATAGAATGAAAGCAATTCACGCATTTCCATTTCTACCAATTCCAACATTTCTTCATCTTCAACCATATCACACTTGTTCAAGAAAACAACCAGTCTAGGTACGTTTACCTGACGAGCCAACAAGATGTGTTCACGAGTTTGAGGCATCGGACCGTCTGTTGCAGCACAAACGATAATAGCACCATCCATCTGAGCAGCACCAGTAACCATGTTCTTTACATAGTCGGCGTGACCCGGACAGTCAACGTGAGCATAGTGACGATTAGCTGTTTGATATTCTACGTGAGAAGTATTGATAGTAATACCTCTTTCTTTTTCTTCAGGAGCGTTGTCGATTGAATCGAAAGAACGCAATTCTGAAAGACCTTTTTTAGCCAACACAGTAGTGATAGCAGCAGTCAAAGTGGTTTTACCGTGGTCAACGTGACCGATAGTACCAATGTTAACGTGCGGTTTCGAACGTTCAAATTTCTCTTTAGCCATAGCTTTACTTGTTATTTATTTGATTAATAATCAGCAATTACGTTATCAAAGAGCTGTTAACGAGACTTGAACTCGTGACCTCTTCCTTACCAAGGAAGTGCTCTACCACTGAGCTATAACATGCAAAAAAAAGAGCGGAAGACGGGGCTCAAACCCGCGACCCTCAGCTTGGAAGGCTAATGCTCTATCAACTGAGCTACTTCCGCAATTCCAAAGACTTTAGTCTTAACCAAAGCGTGGGCAAAGATGGATTCGAACCACCGAAGGCGTAAGCCAGCAGATTTACAGTCTGCCCCATTTGGCCACTCTGGTATTTGCCCAACATTTCTTCAAAGATCAACAGATGCTTTTTATCATTTTTTTGAGCCTCTTGTCGGATTCGAACCAACGACCCCGAGATTACAAATCACGTGCTCTGGCCAACTGAGCTAAAGAGGCTTATTTCTAAAACTTTGCAGCTCTTACCCTTCAAAGGGTTAAGCGGCTGCAAAGTTAGATATTTATTTTAATTCTCAAAAACTTTTAGCGATTTTTTTATTTACCGCGTAGTTTTTCTTTTGTTTTTGTCAATTGCTTAGACAGTGCATCCACACACACATCTATCGCTTCTTCGAATGTATCGCTCACCTTCTCCGCAAAAAACTCTCCATTCATGGCCAAAACTTTAATTCCAGCCTCTTTATTCATAGCGGTTTCCGGTTTTACTACTTTTAATGACACCTCCACTTTGTTTATATCGTCGCAATACTTTTCTAATTTAGCCGTCTTCTTCTGGATAAAGTCCTGAAGTTTTTCAGACGCATCGAAATGAATAGCTTGAATTCTTACTTCCATAATTACCTCCTTTTTTACGCTCTTGGATGAGCTTGTTCATACACTTTTTTAAGTTCTTCAAAAGTTGTATGCGTATAGATTTCCGTTGTTGTGAGGCTTTCATGTCCCAAAAGCTCTTTCACAGCCCCCAACTCCGCCTGATTATTCAGCATCGAAGTAGCGAAACTATGCCTCAACACATGCGGACTTCTTTTCTTAAGCGTTACAACTTTTGACAGGTTCCGTTTCACTAAATTATACACCTTCATAGGATACAGCCTCTTCCCGTCCTGCTTGACAAAAAAAGCTTTTTCCCTATCAGGTACAGCTTCATTCCTTACCTTAATATAATTAAGCAACGACAACCTCAGTTCATCACCAAAAGGAATCAGTCTTTGCTTATTTCTCTTTCCTGTCACCTTAATGAGAGAAGCCGAGAAGTCAATATCCGCATCGTCCAATCCGATCAATTCCGAAAGTCTCATACCTGTAGCATAAAACATTTCGATTATCATTTTATCCAGGCAACCGGCAAACCCCTTTCCACAAGGAATTTCATCCAACAACCGATTCATATCTTCTTCCTTCACAAAGACCGGCAGAGGTTTCTTTTTCTTAGGTCCGACTACTTTAAATGTCGGATCCACCGCTACTATCTTCTTCCGCAAGAGATAACGATAAAATGAACGGAGAGAACTCAGTTTTCTATTTACCGAAGTAGAAGTATATCCACCATCCATCAGGCTTACCACCCACAAACGGATTACATCTGCATCCACCGTAGTAAAATCGATCTCCTCGTCAACACTCTTAAAGAACTCTTCAAATTTGGTCAAATCCGTCCCATAGCTAACAATTGTTTTCTCAGAACAGTTTTTCTCCAACCGAAGATAATCCAAAAAAAGGCTCTATTAACATAAGAAACGTCGCTTCATTAATTCAGCAACGAATATATGAAAAAGAATTCAATTATTCAAAGAAAGTGCAAGAATTAATTATTCTTCAACCTGCTGAAGCTTCTGCACGTATACAGCACGTTCTTTCTTAAGTCTGTTGATTACAGACGGTTTGTCAAACTGCTGTCTAGCTCTCAGTTCTTTTTACAACACCTGTTTTTTCAAATTTTCTTTTGAATTTTTTTCAGCGCTTTTTCAATGTTTTCGCCTTCTTTTACTGGTACTACAATCATTGTTTTTAATAATTAAATTATGTTGTTACTAAATTTTTCTATAGTCAAATTGCGGCGCAAAATTACACATACTTTCTTTATTTACAAAACTTTCCGCAAATATTTATCTTAAATAACATAGAAATTGTATCTTTGTCATTGAGTTTAAGTTATTATAAACCACAATACAATGAAATTGGAAATTAAACAAAGAGTAGCAGCTTTGCGTAAATTCATGCAAGGAAATGGTATACAAGCATTTATACTCCCCACCACCGATCCTCATAATAGTGAGTATGTTGCCTCGCATTGGGAAGCCCGCAAATGGCTGACCGGTTTCACCGGATCGGCAGGTACAGCGGTCATCACTATGAAAAAGGCAGGATTATGGGACGGATTCCCGTTATTTTCTGCAAGCTGCCGAGCAACTGGAGGGTACAGACATAACTTTATTTAAAGAACGTATGCCAGAAACTCCTTCTATTGCCGAATGGCTTTTTAAAGAACTTAAAGAAGGAGACATCATCGGAATGGACGGATGGGTAAACGGAATCGATTTTAAAGAATCTCTTTATGAGGCTTGTTCTCCCAAAGGAATCCAAGTGAAAAGTGTTACCGACCCTTTTGACGAAATATGGGAGGATCGACCCGCGTTGCCATCCGAACCTGTATTCATATTAGAAGAAAAATATGCCGGACTTTCCTGTCGAAAGAAAATAGAACTCATCAGAGAGGAGATACACAAAAAATAACTGCCAAAGTATCTTACTATCCGCCTTGGATGAGATTGCATGGACACTGAACCTGAGAGGAAGCGATGTGCATTGTAACCCCGTATTCATTAGTTATATGCATATAACTCAAAAGGAAGCTACCTTATATATAATAGAAGAAAAACTTTCTCCTGAAGTCAAAACCTATTTGGAAGAGAACGGAGTTACCATTAAATCCTATAATAAGATAGAGAGCGACATCAAAAATGTACGTCAGAACATTCAGGTATCTCCAACCCTCAATATGAAACTTTTTAATGCTGCCGGCTATCCGAGCAGCCACGGTATTGACACCGGACATAAGATAATGGAAATTCCTTCTCCCGTCAGCCTTCTGAAAGCCGTGAAAAACGAAACTGAAATGAACGGTTTTCGCCATGCCATGGAACGCGACGGCATAGCTATGGTTAAATTTCTGGAAGTGGCTGAAAGAGGCAGTTCCTGCCGGAAATGAATCCGAGCTGAGTGTCGACCGGAAACTATATGAATTGCGTGCCGAACAAGCGAATTTTAAAGGAATCAGCTTTGATACGATTGCCGGATATAAAGAACATGCAGCTATCGTTCATTACGAAGCAACTCCCGAAACAGATATTCCTTTGAAACCCGAAGGTATGTTACTGCTGGACAGTGGCGCACAATATCCGGATGGAACAACCGATATTACGCGTACTATTGTGCTCGGTCCTCTCAGTGATGAAGAGAAAACAGATTATACATTGGTACTGAAAGGCTTCCTTCAATTGCAGAACGCTGTATTTCCTGAAGGAACCTGCGGAACACAGCTTGATGTTTTAGCGCGTCAAGCCATGTGGAAAGCGGGTATCAACTATTTTCACGGTACAGGGCATGGTGTCGGTCATTTCCTCTGTGTACACGAAGGGCCTCACCAAATCAGGATGAACCATATGCCCACTACTCTCCGTCCGGGTATGACGGTAACCAACGAACCGGGCATTTACAAAGCCGGCCGTCACGGTATCCGCACCGAAAACACGTTGCTGATAGTGCCTGCCATGGAGAGTGAATTCGGCTCTTTCATGAAATTCGAACCGCTTACTCTCTGTCCCATCGACAAAGAAGCCATTGTGACCGATATGTTGACCGACGAAGAAATCAACTGGTTCAATGAATACCATAAAATGGTATATAGCCGGCTAAGTCCTCTATTGAATAAAGAAGAGCAGGAGTGGTTAAAAGAAAAGACCTCACCTTTAAAACGTTAAGAAAGAATTATGGCACTTATAAAATCGGTAAGAGGATTTACACCTCAAATTGGAGAAAACTGCTATTTGGCCGATAACGCCACCATCATTGGCGATGTTATAATGGGACACGATTGCAGTATCTGGTTTAATGCTGTACTGCGTGGCGATGTTAATGCCATCCGTATCGGTAACCGTGTTAATATCCAAGACGGAAGCGTACTACATACTCTTTATCAGAAATCGGTAGTCGAAATCGGCAACAATGTATCTGTGGGACATAACGTTACCATTCACGGTGCAACCATCAAAGACGGTGCGCTGATAGGTATGGGAGCAACCGTACTTGACCACGCCATAGTAGGTGAAGGAGCTATCGTAGCTGCCGGAGCCCTAGTCTTGAGCAATACCATCATCGAACCGGGAAGTCTTTGGGCAGGTGTTCCCGCCAAGTTCATCAAAAAAATTCCGCCCGAACAAAGTCGGGAACTGAATGAAAAGATTGCAAACGGTTATCTGATGTATGCTTCTTGGTTTAAAGATGAAGAAATAAATGAGACAAATAAATAATAACCCAAAAACAAACTAATTATTAATTTCTAATTTATTGATTATGAAAAAATTATTTATTCTTGCCTGCATGCTGGTATTATTTGTATGCGGTGCTCATGCTCAACAAGGCAAACAAGCATTTGGCTTTCATTTAGGTTATGGGACTGAAATCGAAAGTGTAGGTATCGGCGTTAAATACCAATACAACATTCTTGATGCACTCAGGCTGGAACCTTCCGTAGATTATTTCTTCAAAAATGACGGGGTTGATATGTTCGACTTCAACGTTAATGCTCACTATCTCTTTCCTGTTGCAAGCGGTGCACGTCTTTACCCTCTCTTCGGATTGACCTACACTAATTGGCACTGGGATTTAGGTGAAATCGATGGAATGGACTTAAGTGGAAATAAAGGTAAGTTTGGAGCTAATTTAGGAGCCGGTGCAGAATTCGACCTTAACTCACAATGGATGATAAACTTCGAAATCAAATATCAAATTATCAGTGATTTTGACCAAGGCGTATTCAATATCGGAGTAGCCTACAAGTTCTAAAAAATCCACCGATAATATTTTTATTCACCTATAGGGAGGGGGGATTCCAATCCTCCCCCTACGGTAAACAAACCAAACTGATTCCTACTCCCTTTAAAGTCTTTATCTGCACTTTTTCATCTTCAATCAACAATTTACGAAGCCGTGTGACAAAAACATCCAAACTGCGTGATGCAAAATAATCATCCTCTTTCTCCCAAAAAGTAGAAAGAATAACCTCTCGCTTCACCACTTCTCCCATCTTGACGCAAAGCATTTTCAGCAGACCAGCTTCACGTTCTGTCAGCGTCTTCTCCACTCCCGAAACCAGATATCTCAATATCGCATGAGCAGCATCGAACACATAGCTCTCACCTATTCTATACGTTTCACTCTCATTTCTGGCACTTACCCCCTGTTTCAATTTCAGAAGTGCCCCGATATGCGCATCCAACTCTTCAGCCAGAAAAGGTTTCTTGATATAATTATTCACACCCAGTTCATAACCTTTTACCACATCTTTGGGTGAGACACGCCCCGAAGTAAATAAAATAGGTATATCCCCATCCAGTTCGCGAATACGTTTCACCATCTCATAACCGTCCATTACAGGCATTTCAATATCCGAAACAATCACATCAGGATGTTGCTCTTTCCATATTTTCAACCCCTCCTCCCCATCCGCAGCAGTCGTCACTTCATAACCTCCTATCATATCTTCCAGACCACCACGGATAATGTAGCAAAGATTAGCGTCATCCTCTACCAACAACAACTTTACCATAACTTCATCTCCTATTTTTTTCCTATTTGCTCCAAATCCATTATCACTTTTCTTCCACACTGTCCAAAAACTCTTTTTTGAGGCAGAGAAAGAGAAAATTCGCTATACTCTCCTTCAATACTCTCTACTTCCACCGTTCCGCCATGAGCCTCGGCAACACGGAATACATAGTTCAATCCCAATCCGAAACCAGATGCTCCGCCTTTCCGACTGCGTTCTGTAGCCGATGCACGCTCATACTTTTCGAATATACGACTTTGATCTTTCAAAGGAATACCAAAACCATTATCTTTTACCTTGATGACAACCGCGCCATCCGGTTTACAGAAAGAAGAGATAGTAATAGCAACTGAAGCCCCCCGAATACTTAATAGCATTATCAATCAGATTGCTGATTGCTTCCTTCAGAAACTCACCATCCGCCACAACCGTTTCCGCTTCAAGAGCTAAACTGAAATGTACCGGCTTGTCCGCCTTAGCAGAAAACTTTTCAATCAAGTCATCCAACATACTACGTAACGAAAGCATTTCGCGAAAAAGATTCAGTTGATGATTTTCCAATTTCGAAAGTGTCAAAACCTTCTCTGTCAACGCTAACAGATGTTCACTTTCATCTTTCAAAATATGAAAAAGCTTGGCACGCTTTTCAGGACGAGTATCCAACTTACCGGTCTCTAATATTTGAATCCCCATCAAAATACTGCTGATAGGTGTTTTCATATCGTGAATCAGCGCATAAGAAAAAATCTTCGCGGATCTTAGCTATTTTATTTTGACGGGCAATGATACGAATCTGATAGACAATACAACCGATAATCAATATCATCATTATCACAGTGGCAATCAATAGCAAGGTCATTTTCTGAAAGATAACCCAATAAGGATTAACAATAAAAGCCTGCAGATTTTCCGTACGCTTGCAATTAGTGGGATATAACCGAGTCTTCAGCATATCATTCCCCTCATCCATAACGCTCGGGAGCTCTTGAGAATATTTCCCGAAGAATCAGTAATACAACAAACCACCTCTGCATCAATACCTTCCATAAGCAGGTTCGCCCGATAGATAGAATCCAAATCTGCCAAAGAAACAGATACTTCATATTTCTTTACCACAGCTTCCTGGATAGAAACATACATATTAGACATCAGCCATTGATTGGCATTATCATTCAAAATCCCGCTTTCAGCAACATCATGATCATTATCCAGCTCCACTTTCACCCCTACAATGGTATCTTGAACTGCATATTTCTTTTTCAACTCCGCTTTCAGCTCCTCCATGCGATGGAAGAGTTCTTGCATAGAAGCATCTTTGAAAACTTCATTGCTCCTAAACTGAATACTCTCTTTCGCTAGCTTATAGGTATTGACAAGCCAAACATATTGCAAGCCGAAAATAGCCAGCAAACCAACAATTGCCATCCATCGTATATGCTTTATTTTCATATCATTACTTCCTTCAAATTCATATTAACCTAACATTAACCTACCATTAACCACGTATGAAAAAAAGTAGCTCTACTTTTGTTTCGTCAAAGTTAAAGAAAATATTAAAAATCAACGAATATGAAAAAGCAAATTATTATCGGCACATTATTATTTCTAATCTCTTTGGCAGGAACAGCCACAGCACAAACTATCAGCGGGAAAGTAACAGACGCCGAAGCACATCCCATTGATGGAGCCACGGTAATATTGCAGAGCATCGACTCCACTTTTTGTAGATGCCCTCATCACAGACAGTACCGGATGCTTCCGGTTCAACCGGCAACCGGCACAATATCGGTTGATATTCCAACACATTCTATACACCACCCGCCAACAAGAAGGAACGGGTAGTGATACAGGCACGATTGTCCTGTCAGGCAAAGACTATACACTGGACGAAGTGGTGATAAAAGGAGAGCAACCGCTTGTGAAGGTAGAAGAAGGAAAACTCTCTTATGATTTGTCACGACTGATCGAACATAAGGTGGTGAACAATGCTTACGAAAGTCTGCAACAACTTCCCGGTGTGCAGGAAATCAACGGTAATCTTTCACTGGCAGGAACACCCGGACTCAGCATTATCCTAAACGGTAAACCAACTACGATGAGCTATGAACAACTGGTCAATCTGTTGAAAAACACACCGGCCTCGCGTGTGGAAAAAGCCGAAGTGATGTATAGCGCCCCTCCTCAATACCATGTCAGAGGAGCAGCCATCAATCTGATTCTGAAAGGATACCGTACCGGAGAAAGCGGACTGAAAGGGGAAGTAAAAGCCGGATACCTGCACGACTACAAGAATGGTGCACAGGGTGGTCTCAACCTGTTATATACCCATCCGAAATGGAATATAGACCTTCTGTATAACACTCAATACCGCCGGCACAGACAAAAGACGAACACCTATTCCCGCCATACCCTGAACAACAAGATATATGATATCCACCAACAAGGAATCATTGACAATAAAGGAATGACGCACCATATTCGCGTAGGGGCCGAATATAAGACCAATAAAGAAAGTAACATCAGTCTGGCCTATACAAGTGCCTTTACTCCCGACCAAAGAGGCCATACAGTTTCTGATGGAAACTTTGCCACATCTGACAATCGCACCAAAGCTAACAAGCAAATGCATAATCTGGCACTAGACTATGCGTCGCCTGCCGGACTGAAAGCCGGAGTGAACTATACTTCTTACCGGTCGGAAAGCAATCAGGATTTTACTAATAAGAACAGAGAAGAAAACACCAGCCGTTTCCAAACCACGAGCGGCCAAAACATAGACCGCTGGAAAATATACATGGACCGGGAGCATGCCATAAACAATATGGGCACGCTGAGCTACGGAGCTTCATTGACCTATGCCAACGACCACAACACCCAGTTTTATCACCCTGCCGGCACTACCGGCATGGACCAACTAAATACGGACAGCCGTTACAAGGAATACACCTGTGACCTATACGCCGGATTCAGCAAAAGCATGGGAGAACGGTTTTCATTCAATGCTTCCGTAACCGGAGAGTATTATAAGATGAGCAATTATCATGCCTGGTCGATTTATCCAACAGCAGCAGTGACTTATGTGGTAGAGCCCGCACATATCCTGCAACTCTCGTTTACTTCGGACAAGACTTATCCCGATTACTGGGATTTAAGCGAAAGCACCGGATATATCAGTGGCTACGAAGAAGTTCAGGGTAATCCGATGCTGAAGCCATCAACAGATTATTCGCTCAACCTGAATTATATCCTGAAGAATAAATATATTTTCAGCATGGCCTACGACCATGAACTCCACAGGTTCGACCAACTGGCCTATCAAAGTACCGAACGGCTGGCCTTGATTTATAAAACATTGAATTGGGATTATCAGCAGAGCTTCTCAGCAACAGCTATCATCCCATTCAAAATAGGCAATCGAGCAGAGGGACGCGCTACTCTTCAAGCCGAATATCATCAAGCCAAATGTGACAATTTTTTCGATATTTCTTTTAACCACAGCAAATGGACCTGCCTAGGGATACTGCAAAACAATGTCACTCTCTCTAATCATCCCGATATCCGTATGGAGTTGACCGGCCTCTATCTGAGTCCCTCCATTCAGGGAAGCTATGCACTAAGTCATGTATGGGCTGTCAATGCCGGAATACGTTGGAACTCTGCCAATCAAAAAGCCGGTTTAGTGCTAAAAGCTGATGATATATTCAATTCGATGCAAGGAAATATAGATATCAAATTGAGAAACCGAGGACAGTATATGGATATGCACAATAATAGCTATTCCCGTCATATTATGCTGACTTTCAGCTATAAGTTCGGAAGTTACAAAGAAAAAAAAAACATGAAGCGGTAGATACTTCACGATTCAAGTAAAAAGTTCCCAAAAAGAAGGAAGTCTTTTTTAAAAAACACTTCCTTCTTTTCCAAAAATTCCAAGGTCTTTTCGGAAAAGGTGAAAGTGTTTTTTTGAAAGAAAGTTGTCACAAGTCTCTGCCCGACTGAAGTTTGTGAAATCTGCTTTCACACATAAAACGCTCGTCTTTCACAATAAACAGCTGGCAGACAATACATTACATTCCAATTCGTGTGAAAGCAGTTTAAAACGACACTCACTCTACAGGCCGAAATGCTCGTTCTTGTTCTCGTAGGCTTCCGTACCTCTGTTCTTCTCGCCGGAATAGTTCCATTCTATTTCATCCGTATACTCTTTGCCATCGCGGGACACAACAGCCTTCAGCCTATTCTTTCCGTCACACAGCGTTACATGGTCGAAAACATAGTGCACATCGGTATAGCCTTTACGGACGCCTTGCAGCTCCCGACCGTTCAGAAAGACCTTCGGCATGCCGATATTGGAGTAGACCGTTACCGAAGTTTCCTGCTTTTCACGATCCACATTGCGCCGTTGGGTCAGGTGCAGGACAGGTTCCTTACTCCAATTCGCCTTATACCAGAAGTAGGAATCCTTCCTCGTCTTACGGTCGAAAGTCATCAGCCCTTTCATGTTACGTCCGGGGATGCCCCCACGGTCAGCCATGGGCGTAGCAAAAATCAAACATATTCCATAAATAGGAAGCAATGATATAAGGATGCCTGGCTATTACACTCCACTGATATTCGTGAGTCTTTGTTTGGAAAGTCTCAGGATAATAAGGCTTGGTCCAGTTAAGGGACTGTCCCAGATATTCAGTTTGATGATAAATATTGGCATCGGCGCCATATTCGCTCAGCATCAGTTTCTCGTACGGATATTTCTCTTCCAGGCCTTCCACCCATGCATCAATATCCTGTATTTTCTTTTCATACCAACCGAAATAGCGGTTCATACCCTGAATATCGGCATTCAGGTTCACCGGATGTTCCATGTGCCCGTAACCATTCACCGAAACCGTATAGCGGTCGGGATCTTCCGTCTTGGCAAGGTCATGAAGAGCGGCAGTCAACTGCGATGTATATTCGTGAGGATGATATACCTCATTGTGCAACCCCCATACATAGATGGAAGGATGATTGAAATTCTGACGGATCAATTCGCGAAGCTGACTTTGCGCATTCTCTGCCTCATAACCGGTGACACGGTTCACAAAAGGAATCTCGGCCCAGACAATCAGCCCCAGGGAGTCGCAACGGGAATACAAGTAATCCGACTGCTGATAATGGGCAAAACGGACGGTGGTGGCACCCACATCCATGATCTGTGCCAGGTCGAAGTCGTGGTTCTCATTCTTCAAGGCACTTCCCAGGCCCCACCAGTCCTGGTGACGGCAGACTCCATACATCGGATATTTCTCTCCGTTCAGATAAAAACCTTTACCGGCTATAATCTCATACTTACGGACCCCCAAAGGCTGGACCACTTCGTCAATCACCTTTCCATCCTGCATCAGGCGCGAAACCACCTTATAAAGATAAGGGTCTTCCCGCCCCTGCCACAAATGGGGATGGTTCAGCTTGAAGTTAGCCACACAAGCCTGTATGCCGTGGGGAGTCAGCTCGATATTCTGTTTTTGGGAGGCAACCTTCCTGCCTTCCTGAGTGTAAATCGTGTTTTCGAGAACCACGGGAACAGGATGCAACGCGGCGTTATCCAATTTGACTTTTACGGCAATGTCGGCCGAACGCTTCGATACATTCTTCTGAGTGATATAAACGCCGGAGGAAGCACAATCATTAACGGCGATGCTGCTCTTGCCGGTCACGACCAGCCACACCGGACGATAGATGCCTCCATAAACGCCAAACAGGACATGGTTCACCGGAATGACATCGGGACGGGACTGGTTGTCGGCCTTCACCACGATTTCATTATCCGAGCCGGGTTTCAGCGAAGGACCGATTTCAACCACAAAAGCTGAATAGCCGCCCTTGTGCGTCCCTGCCAACCTGCCGTTTACATACACTTCCGAACAGGCCCCTACCCCTTCAAAACGCAAAAACACACGCTTGTCTTTCAACTCTCCGGGACAGAAAAAGTTTTTCTTGTAGTAGCCCACCCCTTCATAGAAATTATTATATACCGAACCTGCATATCCCGGGCATTCCATGTATGCGGGATGTCCACTGTTTCCCATTTACCCTCCCATTGGGAAGCCGCCTTCATCGCATCGGCTGAAAAAGGACCTTTCTTGAATTGCCAGCCCGTGTTGAAAGAGGTGACATCGCGGGCGACGCCACTACCGCAAACAAACAGACCGGCAAGCAACAGACTTACTAATTTATTCATCTATACCTAAATATTCGTTTAAACTTTGAGAATTCAATCATTGTGCCATCTTATAAATCTGGTTCCCGGCCAGCAGGAAAGCGCCTACGCCGTACACCTCTGTCATCTCGCGGGTCACTTTGCGAGGGTCGGCCCCGATAGGCTGCACATAGCCCAGCTTACCTTCCGCAGAGACAGCATCAAGCATAGCCTGCCAGCCTTTCACCACAACGGGAGTAAACTTATCCTTATCCAACAAGCCCTCGTTTATGCCGTATGCCAGTGCATAAACAATGAAACCGGTGGAACTGGTTTCGGGAGAAGGATAAGATTCGGGGTCGAGCAGGCTGGCATGCCAGTAGCCGTCCTTGCTCTGCAACTCGGCCACGCGCGCAGACAAAGTGACAAACAGGTCCTCATAGAAACGGCGGTGCTTGTCCTTTGCAGGCAAGGCCTGCAAGATTTCACTCAGTCCGCCCAATACCCAGCCATTGCCACGGCCCCAAAACACTTTCTTGCCGTTGGCTTCTTTTTTATTAAAATAGCGGGAATCGCGGTAGAAGAGATGCTCTTCCTTATCGAACAGGAAATCGTATGTGGCCCGGTACTCACGATTTAGAAAATCAACATATTTCTTATCACCGGTCATCGCATAAAGCTTGGCATACACCGGAGGGGCCATGAACAGGGCGTCACACCATGACCAACGGTCCAGGCTCTCGATACGGCTATAGTCCAGCTCCAAATTCCCTTTTGCAGGATGCCCGATCACCCAATCAGTACGGGCCAGCGTGTGCCAGATCATCCTTTCCTGACCGTATTTATTATATAAATCGAGGTACACCTGCGCCACTGCGATAAAATCGGCATGATACATCCATGACCCAAGCTGATACTGGTTGCGGCTGCCTATACGAAGCAGCCAGCGGTAATAGAAATCATAACCGTCTTCCTTTTCACTCAGTTCGGCCCAGTCAGCCATTCCCGCATAAAGGACGGCGTGGGTCCATGACACGTCATCATGTTCATGGCCGGTATTGGGATGGGCTATCTGCCAATCCGCCACTTTACGCATCATATTCTTCGTTTCCACCTTAGTAAAAGGAATCTGGGAGGAAACGGAAACGGAGAACAGCACGGCAAGTGCTGTCCCAAACAACTTATACATATAATTCATCTTTTTCATCAGGTTAAAGCATCACGATATTTATCCACGACACCGGCTGCTTCTTTTATCTGCAGTTTGATGACAAACGGTTCGCCGGGTTCCTGTGCAGGCATATCCACATTATACTCATTCCGTGCCGTCCTCAACCACCTTCACCGATTTTCCATTCAGCAATGCGGCTTTCACTACCTGGGTGCCCTTCGGTGTCTTCACCGTCAGATGCTTTGAATAAGGACAATTAAAGACAACCATGTAAACATCCGACCCCTTGCGGGTGTAATATCCCCAAGGCTGTTTCTCCCAACCGGCATAGTCGCAACCATAAATGCATTGGCCATTCTTCTTCATCCAAGCACCGATGGATTTAGCCAGTTCCTTTTCTTCCGAACGGAAATCCCCATCCGCCTGAGGACCGAAGTTGACAACCATATTGCCACCCATGGACACGGCATGAACGATACGTTCGAGCACCTCCACCGGAGTCTTGACATAACTCAATGACCAGTCTTTGTGGTATCCCCATTGGTTTTCGGGAATAGTCATACAGGCTTCCCAGTCCCAGCGGGTCACTTTCAAGTCCTTCACCGGGTCGGGCAAACGGCGTTCGTAACCGGATTCATAATCTCCCATCAAATGACCGTTGCTGTCAAAATGACGTTTCCCGTAGTCATCGGCACGCAAACGGCTGTTGATAGTAACCCCGGGAAGCATTTCTTTCAGCATACGTTCCACGTGTGCAGTCCACCAACCGTTCTTCTTGATGCTGGCATCCCAGGTGCCGTCAAACCAGAAGTCCTTTACCGTCGGATAAAGGGTTGCAAGTTCCTTCAGCTGATTATCCGTAAACGTCAGAAAACGGCTGAAAGCAGCGCTGTCCTCGGGCGTCTTCACATCATAACGCCAGTCCGGGTGGCTCCAGTCCATCACAGAGAAATAGAAATGTACGTCAATGCCCTCATCGTTATACGCCTTTACCATTTCCCCCAAAAGGTCTTTCTTGTATGGGGTATTGGCCACTGTGTTTTCTGTATACTTACTGGGCCAGAGGCAAAAGCCTTCATGGTGCTTGGTGGTGATCTTCACATAACGAACTCCCATCTCCTTGGCCATCTTTGCCCACTTCCTGGCATCAAACTTCGTCGGATTCCACTGTTTCATCAACTCCAGCCACTCGCCTGACGGAACTTTTGCCCATGACTTGAGCCATTCCGCAGCACCCGGATAGACTTTCCCGTTCCATTCACCACCGGGAATGGCATAAAGCCCCCAATGGATAAAAGCGCCCAAACGGTTGTCCCGAAATTTCTGCATATCCGCGTCATAACGTTTACCCAAACGATCGGCACCATAGTTCAAAGGAATTTCCTGTTCGGCAGGTAATAATTTATGACCGGGCTGAGCAGATGCTCCTGCTGCCAATAATGAGAATAAGATGAAAGTCTTTAAGAATTTGTTTTTCATGTTCAATAAATAAAGGAATTATAATTAAGATTGTCTATGAAGACTATGCAAAAGTAACAAAGGCAAACGAATATGACTTACTATTTTTTGTTGCCATTACCTACACATATTGTCCTTAAAAAAGAAAAATGATTAAAAAAGATGCCCTGTAAGAGGTACAAGGCATCTTTTTACAGATAAAAAGTTTAATGAATTTATTTATCATTCTCTGCCTCTTCCCAACCCGGATTTTGCTCAAGCTGTGGATTCATGGTTATTTCTTCTCGAGGAATAGGCCATAAATAACGATAGTCTTCCCATGGCAGGGTTCCTTTTATTGTATATTTATAAGGACTCTTCGGATAACAGATAATAAATCCATCTTCGTCTAAAAATATATCTTTATCTACAGTGGCTTTAGTTGCACTAAAACGTTCAGCTCCCGGCTTACTTGGATCCTTCTGCTCATATTTTCCACTATATAATTCCAGCATTTCATCAGTCATCCGCATACCACGCAAAGGCACGGTCAGAAGCTTACCTGCCTTCCAACGCATCAGGTCTTCATAACGATGATTTTCCATAGCCAATTCCACACGACGTTCACGACGGATTTCGCGAAGCAGCGGACTAACCGGATAGTCCAATTTCTCTGCATAGATTTTATCCAAACGTGGGTCTGCCGGTTCTTGTCCTACCACCAATTTTGAGGTTGGATATTTTACAAAATCAAACCCGGCTCGTTCACGTAAAGCATTAATTGTCATATCAACATCTGCTTGTGACAAAGTTCCTTCCAGTTCATATTTAGCCTCGGCATACATTAATAGCAACTCACCATAACGGAACTCAATAGCAGCCTGGATACCATTGGTAGTACGGTCTTGCTCTTCCATGTCACCCATCCAATGTTTAATAACACGATATCCAGTTACAGTAGAACCATTTGTGTTATAATTAATCTTCGGATAATTAATACCATTTTCGTCCAAAGAAACAATACCACCTTCATAAATAGTAACATGTTCTCCAGGACGACAAATAGTTTGCGTCAAACGAGGGTCACGATTTTCCAACTCTCTCCACATACCATAACCTTCAAAATTTGGATTTTCCTCATAATTACCTTCAGAACCACCTACATAAATAGGTCTTCCATCAATACACAAATATTCATCAATAAATCCTCTAGTTGCTCCCATTGATTGACGATTACTATTATTTTGATCATAATAACGCTGAAAAGCATGTCCAAATTCATTTTCAATATAAGTACGACCTAAAATAACTTCTTTATTATTTGAAAAATCATAGGCTGTAAACATCTTCCAATAAGATTCTCCTGAATTATCTGTATATAAAGAATATTTGCCCAGCAGTTCCTTACAAGCTGTCACACATTCCTGTAAGAACTTAGTTCCATCCAAATTCAGTTCTTTATGATATTTACGATAAGTACCTTCAAACAAACAAATACGAGCTTTCAAGAAATTAGCCATATCTTTATTTAAACGACCACTTTCTTCTTTCCCTTTTTGAGGCAAACCAGCAACAGACTTATTAATACACATTAACAAAGAATCCATAACCTCTGCACGTGAATTACGTGGAGCATACAATTCTTCTGAATCTACATTTAAGTCGCGTGTCAACCAAGGCACATCACCGAAAAATAATACTTTTTTATAATAATCAAGAGCTTTAAAAAAGTAAGCCTCACCTGCATATTGTTCCAATTTGTAGGCAGGAAGTTCACTACGTTGATAACGTTGTAAAAAGAAATTAATCGTTCGTAAATTTGTCCAACTCCATCCACCACTTCCTGCTCCTGTAGGAATTTTATTTAGTCCTGCCAATTCTTTTGGTTCACTACCTGTACGTACACAGTTATCTGAATAAAAATCACCATAAGCCAAAGGGACTTCCTGTAACCGGAAGCGGAGTAATATATTTATCTTGTGACCATCCATCACCATGCCCTTTTATATAAGCAGGATAGAGTTTATTTAAATAAAGTTTCAAATCGCTTTCTGTCTTCCAGAAATTTTCATCTGTTACATTATCCAAAGGATAACGTTCCATAAAATCATCATTACATCCTATAAGCATGGAGACTAATCCCAACGCCAATATATATTTTTTCATTTTCATAATCTTTTATTTTTTAAATTAGAAATTAATCTGTGCACCCACTGATACAGAACGCATCATCGGGTAAGATGAAGAAATCGATTCGGATCAAAAACATCAGGCACACCTGAAATCTCAAATAAATTATAACCAGAAAGATTCAAAGTAACACTATTCATTCCTACTTTAGTAACCCATGACTTAGGTAAGCTATAGCCCAAAGACAAAGTTTTTAAACGAATATATGCAGCATTGTACAAATTTCCTGTATGTGCAATGCTTGAATTCTGAGTTCTACCATACATATGATATTTCGCATTGGTACGGTCAGGACGCCATGAATTATTATAAGTGTCACGGTTTCCGGAAGTATTATTTCCTCCCCATAAAGCACGATCTGTTATACAAACATCACGCTTAGCAACTCCCTGAAAGAAAATACCAAGAGATATATTTTTCCATGAAACATTACCATTTAAGCCAAAACGGAAACGCGGAGTACTGTTACCAATAACTTTACGGTCACCTGGATTATAAATAGTATTCTGTCCTGTAGAAGAACTTTACCATCTGCACCTACACTACTTCTGTGTTCATCATCACCTTCTTTTCCACCATAATCTTCAAAACGAAGATCTCCCGGATACCATGTAGAACCTAGATCTGACTGTGAAGCACCTTGTAATATTTGTTTTCCATTTTCATCTGTTATAAAAATCGTCTTCTTGCAAAATACCTAAACTGTTATATCCCCAAATCTCACCCATTGTTTTACCTGCATATAAAGAAGAAAGTAATTTATTAGGATTACCATCAAAGCGAACTACCTTTGTTATATAGTCAGACAATACAAAACTTACATCATAATTTATCCCATTAGCCAAACGGTCCTTCCATTTCAGGCTCAATTCCCATCCATTCGTACGCAATATACCTGAATTCTTTTTTAGGTGCCGATGCTCCTAAGACACTAGGATATTTATCACCTGCCATTAAAATATCTTTGGTTCGACGAGAATACCAATCAAAAGTAAAATCTAAACGATTCCCCAATAAAGCCACATCAATACCGAAGTCAATAGTAGTCGCTGTTTCCCAAGTCAAATTTGGAGAAATCAGTCCCGAAGGAGAAATTCCCATTGGACGGCTTCCCCCCATATCCCAATTTACAAAACCTACACTACCATACTCGGGAATATATGCATAATTAGAAACATTCTGATTACCCAAAGATCCCCATGAAGCTCTTAACTTCAAATTATCCAACCAAGTAAGATTATTTTTTTATAAATGATTCTTCAGAAACTCTCCAACCTGCGGAGAAGGAAGGGAAAAATTTAAAACGGTCTTCTTTGCGGAAACGTGAGGTACCATCATAACGACCATTGAACTCAAACAGATAACGATCATTAAAAAAATATAGTTAACACGGGCAAAAGCTCCACGAATAGCCCAATGTTCTGCACTATCATAAGCATATTGATTGCCAGTAGTAGCATTTATCACTGGGATATTAGGAGTCAAAATACCCTGAGCTTTCGCTCCTGTGTAACGATAAGTATACCACTCCTGATTAAAACCTGCTACAGCACCCACATAATGTTTTCCAAATGTTTTATCAAAATTAGCATAAGCATTGATAGTATAATAATCAGAATGGGTTACTTGTTCTAAAATACTAGAAGGATCGGTATGAGTCTTCACTGTAGATGTCCAATTATCTACTACATACTCACGAGTTGGAACCACTTCTTTGTAATAGTATTCATTCGGACGATAAGAGAACTCACCCTTCAAGCTCAAACCATCCATCAAAGTTATAGTAGGATTGATGCTGAACACCGCATTAGTACGTTTGGTTTCTTTCGTAGCTCCATAAGCTAACCAACCTATAATATTATCAGTCCACATCTCTCCTAGCGGGTCTGTTGCGGCAGTTTTTACCGGTGCACACACATTACGTTCCGGTTCTCCCATCATAGCAGACCATAAGGACCCTTTTTTGTGGGTTTATGTATGGTTCATCCAAATTAGAGACATTATAACTAATCTTGGCATTGACTTTAAACCACTTGGTGATTTCTGAATCAATACTCATCAATCCATTAAAACGATTTTGCTTATCTGTATTTATTTTATACATTCCCTCTTGATGCTGATATCCCAAAGACAAATAATAGCGGCTTTTTGCTGTTCCGCCACTAATGCTAGCTGTATGTTTTTGCAATGGTGTCCAGTCTCTTACAACTTCTTCAAACGGATTCATGCTTGAGACCCATGAGAATTTTGATGTACTTCCCTGCTGATAAATCCAAGCATTTTCTGCTGTAGGATTTTCCATCCATTTTTTTCTTGGCTTCCAACAGCTGCATACTCCAATCCGAGACAGAGTTACCAGTCCATTCTGTACGTTCATTCTCGGCCAATTGCAATGTATAAGCATCCATAATATCAGGACGATGTGATGGAGTATTCCACTGCATACTAAAATTATAAGTAACTGTAGGTCTTTGTTCTTTTTTGACCTGACTTAGTGGTAACCAACATTACACCATATGTTAGCGCGAGCACCATAAATGGCAGCTGAAGCTGCATCCTTCAATAAAGAAATGCTCTCAATATCATTAGGATTCAACATGTTAAGATAAGTAGCATCCATTTGTATACCATCAACCAAAATCAAAGGGCTACCTTCATCAACCTGCCATTTGCCATTTGAATCCTGGCTCATTGAAGTACCCCCACGAACATTAAAAGAAGGAACAGCCCCAGGGGAAGCGCTTGTTGCTGAAACGTTCAAATTAGGAAGTACGCCTTGCAAAGCCTGACCAATATTTGCAACTGGTTTATTTGCAAGAGCTTCACTGGAAACAGAAGCTACAGCACCAGTTAAATTTACCTTTTTCTGAGTACCAAAACCAACTACAACTACTTCATCCAGTGTTTTAGAATCTTCCACCAAACAAACTTCAGTTTTAGTTCCTGCCTTTATAGTCTGTGGAACATAGCCAATATAAGAGACTAAAATACTTGCACCTTTAGAAACACTCAATTGATAATTACCATCAATATCTGTAATTACACCATTAACTGTACCTTTTTCTACAACATTTGCTCCAATTATCGGCTCACCTGTAGCATCGACAACTTTTCCTTTAACTGTCACCTTACTACCTTGTGTTTCTGTATTCTTCTTATTGTTAGGAAACAATACGATTTGAGAATTTGTTATCTCAAAACCGATTCCAACCGGATTCAACATTTTATCCATAGCCTTACGAACAGTTTCATTCTGTACGAAAAGGCTAACTTTAACCTTAATATTGACTTCAGTGGGATTATAAAAAAATGTATAGCCACTGGCTTTCTCTACTTTCGGCATAGCCTCTGATAGAGGAATATTTGAGAAAGAAAGGGAAAAACGCTTTTCTGTTTGAGCCATTAGAAAGGTTGTACAAAAAAGCATTAAAATAAATGCAGAATATTTCTTTAAATTCATATTTTTGTAGATTATAAAGTTAACTAGTGGGGAATAAATGCCCAGAACGACCCAAATTCTTTATTCATTCCTCCGGTTAATAATTAATTTAACTCACGTAGAAGAGAGGCTGTCTCAAAATGATTTTTGAGATGGCCTTTTTTATATCATCAATGTTTCATAGGCATTATATTTTTAAGGGTTAGTACTAGATATTTCTTTTATGGTTAACACATTATGTTCATCGAAATTGTATTCTAACGGATTCAAGCGTGCCATAATACGTACAATTTCCTCTAATGTTTCATGACGTAAAGTAAAACTATAAATATATTTATCAGACAAAGATGGAGACAGATTAATCTTCACACTATACCACTTAGAAAGAAACCGACAAATGTATCCTAAAGGTTTTCCTTTGAATATAATCTTATCATTAGCCCACGAACTCATAAAGTGAACATCTCCTCTTTCAATTGACAGAGCATTGTTCAGCTTATTAAATGTTGCCATTTCACCCGGTTGCATAAGACGATGCTCTTTAGATGTCTCCAATGATACAGAGCCTTCCCACGAGCCCCACATATGTATTAGCAGAATCAGGATGCGAAGTTACATTAAACTTTGTTCCATGTACAACCACTTTCATACCTTCAGTCTCCACTACGAAAGGATGATCTTTATCATGCTTAATATCAAAATATGCTTCACCCAAGAGATTGACCAAACGTGAATTATCATTAAAGTCAGTATTTAAGGAAAGAGAAGTATTGGTATGCAAACACACTTGAGTACCATCTGACAAATAAACTTTTGACTTACCACTCAAGTTGGTATAAACCTGAGTGCCCGATTCCGGGCGACCCAAATTTATACCTATATATAATGTACAAGAGAGAGCTATAAGCAAAAAAAAAACAGAAGCAACAGCAGCATATCGTTTGAAAGATACAGAACGAGTCTTATGAACAGAAGGTTCAGCTTTTACCTCTGTAGTCTTCATTCGTTTCGATAATTCTTTCCAATAATAATTTGTATCGGGAGTGTAATTAATAGCATTTTCCTGTACCTTTTTTTGCCACAAAGTTTGTAACTCCTCAAAAATTACCCTATGGTTATCCTCAGCCAACCACACGGTCAAGTCGTGTTCTTCTTCAGCTGTAATATCGTGTTTCAGCTTTTGAATAATTAGATTCCAGGGGTATTTCTTTTTTCATTTCGTATGTCTTTTTAGCTTTTTACAACCGTATGACACATCAAAATGAAATAACCCTTATTCAAAAAAAGTTTTTTTTTAAAAAAGATAGATATATTTTTCGTCCAAGAAGTTCTTTATTAATTTTAAAGCTTTAGTTATCTGAGCTTCTACCGTTTTTATTGAGATTTGCATTTTTTCTGCTATTTCTCTATTTGAGAGGTTTTCATGCCGACTATATTGAAAAACCTCCCGACATTTATCGGGTAATGCACAAATAGCCTCCATAATAAGATGTTGCAATTCCTCCATTTCAAGAGCCGAGATATCTTCATCTCTTATTTCCTCTTCCACTTCTTCAAGACGAAGCATTGAACGATTGTCACGCAGATAATTTAAGCACCGGTTGCGGGCTGCCTGAAAAAGGTATGCTTTAAACGAAAGAGTAATATTTATTTCATTTCTATGTTCCCAAATATGAACGAAAAGCTCTAATATAAGCTCTTCAGCATCTTGGGTATCTGATACATAGACATCCGCAAAACGACATAACGATGCAAAATAAGTATCAAATAAATACTTAAACGCTTGCTCATTACCGCTTTGAATGAGTTTCAATAACAATATATCGTCATTAATGCTCATAAAATAATTATTGAACGCAAAGATAGGAATTAAATAAGAGAAAGCCGCCTGAAAGATAATACTTATCTCACAAACGGCTCTTATTATTATACCTTAAACTAGATTACAACCGAATTGCTTTCATAATCTTCTCCAAGGCTCCGGAATTATTCTTCACATAATCTCCGGCTGCATTTCCCGCCTGCTGCAAATAGCTGTTATCAGTCAGGAATCTATCCATCAAACGTTTAAATTCCTCATAATCATTGATTTCAAACCCACCCTTCTTTTCTAAAAGATGCTGAGCCTCACGGAATTTCTTATTGTTCGGACCAAAAATAACCGGAATGCCGTACACAGCTGCCTCAAGCACATTATGAATACCAACTCCAAATCCTCCACCGATATACGAAATTTCCCCATAACGGTAAATGGATGAAAGCAACCCATAACAATCAATAATCAGGCAATCGGCTTTCGATACATTTTTTCTTCTGTTGCCTCTGTATAACGGACACAAGGACGCTTTACCTTCTCCATGATTTCTTTCAAATGGCTGTCACTCACCACATGAGGGGCTATGACCAACTTCATTTCAGGGGTGTTCATTAAAGTACCTGATAAAAATATCTTCATCAGGTCCCCACGAACTACCGGCAACAAAAGTCTTAGAATTTCCTTTAAATGCTTTTACCAAAGGGAGATCCTTGGCAACAGTGCAAATATCCAATACCCGATCAAAACGAGTATCACCTACAATCGTTACATCAGTAACACCGATACTTGCCAACATTTTTTCAGAGACTTCATTCTGCACAAATAAATGTGAAAAAAGTCTTCAGCACTTTACGGTAATCCTTACCATACCAACGGAAAAAAATCTGATTGGGACGGAAAATGGAAGATACGCTATAAGGTGGGAATACCTTCCTATGCAACTCATTCAAGTAATTCTGCCAAAATTCATACTTTATAAAGAATACCATACAGGGATTAGCCAATTCTACAAACCGACGGACATTACGCGGAGTGTCGAAAGGCAGATAGCAGACAATGTCAGCCCCTTGATAGTTCTTTCTCACTTCATACCCTGAAGGAGAAAAGAATGTCTGCAATATTCTATACTCAGGGTGCTCCTTACGAATACGCTCAATTAAGGACGTCCTTGTTCGAACTCCCCCAAAGAAGCTGCATGAAACCAGATATAACGGGCATTCCGGTCAATCTTGTCACGCAGGATATCAAATACCTCCCAATGACCTTTTACCATCTTGGCAGGCTTGGCACTGAACAGGCCGGCAACCTTCACCCCGAATAGATAAATATAGATGACTAAATTATAAATCATAACTACACGGTATTACTTGAGCACTTCCACAGCCCGGCGAATGCGTCGCAATGTTTCTTCTTTCCCTAAAAACAGCTGAAATATCAAACATGTGCGGGCCTTTACCCTCACCTACCAAGGTTAAACGGAAAGCATTCATTATATTACCCAAGTGATAACCTTTATCTTCTATCCATTTCATGACCACAGCCTCCTGATTCTCCAGCGAGAAGTCGTCCAAGGCTTCCAATACGTCCGCCAAGCTCCAGCATACGTTCGGGAGAGTCCTCTTTCCAACGTTTCTTGGTACGGGTCTTCTCATCGTACTCCATCGGAGCGACAAAGAAGAACTTGCAGGTTCCCCACAAATCTTTAATGAAACTAACGCGGTCTTTCATCAATCCCACCACGGTCACCACTTTATCCATAGGAGCTTCAATGCCGTGCTCTTTCAAGATCGGCATAAAAAGCCCGGCTACTTCCTCATTGTCTTTCTTCAATATATATTCATGGTTAAACCATTTTCCTTTTTCAAAGTCGAATTTTGCCCCGGCCTTACTGCAATGGCTTAAGTTAAACAATTGCACCAGTTCATCCAAGGACATCAGTTCCTGGTCATTTCCCGGATTCCATCCCAACAGGGCAAGGAAATTGATAACAGCTTCGGGCAGGTAACCCGACTCACGATAACCGGAAGACACCTCACCGGTTTTGGGGTCGTGCCATTCCAACGGGAATACGGGGAAACCAAGACGGTCACCGTCACGCTTACTCAGCTTTCCATTTCCATCCGGCTTCAACAATAACGGCAGGTGAGCGAATTCAGGCATCGTATCTTCCCAACCGAAAGCACGGTATAACAATACATGTAAAGGAGCAGAAGGCAACCATTCCTCTCCACGAATAACATGAGAGACTTCCATTAAATGATCATCCACGATATTTGCCAAATGATAAGTAGGCAACTCATCCGCCGATTTATATAAAACTTTATCATCCAAAATGGAAGAATTGATCACTACCTCGCCACGGATAATATCATGTACGTGTACATCTTCATTCGGTTCAATCTTGAAACGTACCACATACTGTTTTCCTTCTGCTACCAATGCATCAACTTCTTCTTTCGACATTGTCAAAGAGTTGCGCATGGTCATACGGGTTGAAGCATCATACTGAAAATTAGGAATCTCCTTACGTTTGGCATCCAACTCTTCAGGAGTATCGAAAGCAATATAAGCTTTGTCGTTGTCAAACAAGACTTGCACATATTTCTTATAAATATCACGACGTTCAGACTGACGATACGGACCGAAATTACCACCAAAACTTACGCCTTCATCAAAGTAATCCCCAACCACTTGAACGACTCAATGTATTCTTCCGCACCCGGAACAAAGCGATTTGAGTCGGTATCTTCTATACGGAAAATTAAATCTCCACCGTGCTGACGAGCAAACAGGTAGTTATACAAAGCAGTGCGCACACCACCAATATGCAACGCTCCCGTTGGACTCGGAGCAAAACGAACTCTTACTTTTCTTTCTGACATTGTTGTTTTATATAAAATACGCCGCAAAATTAATCTAAATTTCCCGATTTTTTCGTATTTTGCGCGCAAAAATATACGATTATGAGAAGTTTCAAGACCAACCAACGGTTTTCATATAAAGATTTGCTGTATAAAAGCCTTATTTTCATTGCCACAGTATCAGTGATAGTCTACTTTTTGCCCAATGAAGGGAAGTTCAACTATCAATTTGATATAAACAAGCCTTGGAAATACGGACTGTTACAGGCATCGTTCGATTTCCCCATTTAAAAAATGACATGCAGGTGCAAAAAGAACAGGATAGTATTCTTGCAGACTACTTACCAGCCCTATTTCCATATAGAAAAGAATGTGGAAAAAAAGAGATGATTGAGAGACTGAGAGAAGACTATAACAAAACACTTCGCCATTCCTTGCCCGGCACAGATTATATAAGATACATAGAGCGCATGCTGAAAGAGATGTATAGAAATGGAATTATTGCCGGTAATGACCTCACCCGAATGGAAGAGGACAGCATCACTGCCATACGAACGGTAGAACAGAATACGGCCACAAGTCGGCCGGTCGGTCAGTTATATACTGTAAAAGATGCTTATGAATACCTGCTGAACGCCGATACCACCCATTACAAGAAGAAGGTTTTGCAGCAGTGCAACTTAAATAATTATATTACTCCAAATCTTATTTATGACGAAGCCAAATCTGAAGCAGCACAGAAAGACCTGCTATCCAATATTTCCTATGCAAACGGTTTTGTCTTAAACGGTCAAAAAATTATAGACCGCGGAGAAATTGTAAACGAACAGACCTACAATATATTAGAGTCTTTACGAAAAGAATGGGAAAAGCGCAGTGATTCTTTACAAGAGAAAGGCTGACACTGGCCGGACAAATACTTTATGTCGGCATCTTCCTGTTTTGCTTCATGGTCTATTTGGATTTGTTCCGTGCCGATTATTATGAGCGCAAAGGCAGTTTAAGTTTGCTTTTCGCACTGATAGTGCTATTTCCGGTTATCGCCTCCGTCATGGTATCGCAAAGTCTATCCAGTATTTATATCGTTCCTTTTGCGATGATACCGATTATAGTGCGTATCTTTCTTGACTCGCGAACGGCATTCATGGCTCACGTCACCATCATCCTGCTCTGTTCCATCACATTGCGTTTCCCTCATGAGTTTATTCTCTTGCAGGTGGTGGCGGGCATGGTATCTATCTATAGCTTACGCGAATTATCACAACGCTCGCAACTTCTGCGAACGGCTTTGGTAGTTTTTGCCAGTTATGCATTGTTGTATTTTGCTTTTGAGCTGATTCACGAAGATGATTTGACCAAGCTGAATACACGTATGTATATCTACTTTATGATAAATGGCATTCTACTGCTGTTTGCTTATCCGCTGCTGTTTATTTTGGAAAAGACTTTCGGCTTTACTTCCAATGTTACGCTGGTAGAGCTTTCCAATATCAACAATAGCTTGCTTCGGGAAATGTCCGAAGTAGCTCCGGGCACTTTCCAACACTCCCTTCAGATGGCTAATCTGGCAGCAGAAGCAGCCAATAAAATCGGTGCAAAAAGCCAGTTGGTTCGTACAGGAGCACTTTACCATGATATAGGTAAAATGGTAAACCCCGCCTTCTTCACCGAGAACCAGTCGGGAGTAAATCCGCATAAAAGCCTCAACTATGAACAAAGTGCGCAAGTTATCATCAGCCATATCACAGATGGCTTGAAGCTTGCCGAGAAACATAATCTGCCTAAAGTCATTAAAGACTTTATCAGCACGCATCATGGAAGAGGACTGACTAAGTACTTCTACATTTCCTATAAAAATGAGCACCCTGACGAAGAAGTGGATGCCGAAAAATTCCGTTATCCGGGTCCCAACCCATTCACCAAGGAGCAAGCCATCCTAATGATGGCCGACTCCGTAGAAGCAGCTTCACGAAGCCTGCCCGAATATACAGAAGAAAGTATAGGAACTTTAGTAGACAAAATCATCGACGCGCAAGTTGCAGAAGGATTTTTCAAAGAATGTCCTATCACTTTCAAAGATATCGCCTTAGTCAAAGCACTGTTTAAAGAAAAGCTGAAAACGATGTATCACACCCGAATCAGTTATCCTGAGTTGAAGAAATAGCACGAATACTTTCAAGCAGTCCGGCGCAAGCGTCTTCCAGAATATCCAATACATTCTCGAAACCTTGCGCCCCTCCATAATAAGGATCGGGTACATAATCCACCATCTTCACCCGACAATAGTCTGTCATCCGGCGGATTTTCTTCTCTGTTTCCAAATCAGGCGCCCGTTCTATCAAATCCTCTATATTGCGGTCGTCCATGCCGATGATCATATCAAAATGATAGAAATCCTCCGTACAGACAGGACGGGAACGATGGGTCAGATTGTAACCGCGGCGGGAAGCATGCATCCGCATACGGCTGTCGGGCAATTCCCCTCTATGATAACTCAGGATACCGGCAGAATCAACTTCTATTTCTCTCTCCAGACCTTCTTTTCTAATTAAAGTACGCATAACTTCTTCTGCGGAAGAGGAACGGCAAATATTGCCGAGGCAAACAAAAAGTATTTTCTTCATACAGTTCTACAAACAAAGATATTCTTTAAACGATTTCACATCACGGTTCATAATCAGTGACTCCGGGAACTCGGTAAGTTGCAACAAGTCATACAAATAATCATATCGGGCAATATCAAATGAAATATGTGCATCGCTTCCCAGAATCACCGGCACCTCATATCGTTTACACAGCCGCAGGATAGAAAGGTTGTTCTCCCGGGCATTCGGCTTATTGCGCGTTGGTTTTAAAGAACTGTTATTTATCTCCAACAGGGTATGATGTTCTTTTGCCGCCAATACAATAGGCTCGAAATTTAATTCGGCCGTACCATCTCCGGGGTGACTGATAATATGAATAAAAAGGATTACTGACTGCCTTCACCATCCCATGCGTATTTTCGTCTACCGTGCCATAACTATAGCATAAAGAATGAATACCGGCAATACGAATATCCAACATTCTCATACAGTTCTCATCCATATCAAGATTTCCCTCCCCGTCAAGAATGTTAATCTCTGCCCCCAATAACAATTCGATGCCGTACATCTGTCGGGGAACAACATGCAGATTTCTAAAATAAATGGGATTACAGCTTCCCGGAACACCGGGAGAATGCTCCGTTATTCCCAACAATTTCAAACCCTTGCCGGCAGCAGCCTGTGCCATCTCCTGTAAAGTACTGAATGCATGCCCGCTGGCAATGGTATGGGTATGCACATCTAATTCTATTTTCATAATTACTGTGGATCTACATCATAATATACTAATAGGGAACGAAAACGCTCGTCTTCAATAATTGCACGTTGCACGGCAAGCAAATAATCGCGCACTTTCGCTATCGAAGCGGTCTGTTCCACTTTAACCATAATCTTTTTAATAAATAAGGTTTGAATACGGGCTACCGGTGGTTTATCCGGTCCCAACACACGACTTCCCAAACCGGAACGAAGTTGTGCAGCCATTGCATCCGCCGCCATATCAAGCACATCTTCTTTCCGATGTTTCAGATAAACATAAATCAGACGGTAATAAGGCGGATACTTGAACATCTGCCGTTCTGCCGACTGGTCATAATAAAGTTGTTCATAATCATTCGATATCACCTGGCGAATCACCGGCAAGTCAGGAGACTTTGTCTGCAAAATCACCAACCCTTGCCTGTTCTTTCTTCCGGCACGTCCTGCTACTTGGGCCATCAGCTGGAAAGCACGCTCATAGCTCCGGAAATCCGGGTAGTTCAACATCGTATCCGCATTCAGTATACCTACCACGCTGACATGGTCAAAGTCCAATCCCTTGGAAACCATCTGCGTACCAATCAATATATCGGTCTTACCCTGTTCAAAATCAGCGATTATTTTCTCGTATGCGGTACGGGTACGAGTGGTATCCAAATCCATCCGGGCGACTTTCGCCTCGGGAAATATCAGTTTTATATCATCTTCTATACGCTCTGTACCGAAACCGCGATGCATCAATTCCACTCCACCGCACGCCGGGCAGGAACGGGGAACCTGATACGTATATCCGCAATAATGACAGGTCAGTTGGTTTAATCCCTTATGATAAGTAAGGCTCACATCACAATTCTTACACTTCGGAACCCAGCCGCAAGTATGACATTCTATCATCGGAGCGAAACCGCGACGGTTCTGAAACAGGATAACCTGCTCCTTACGCTCCAATGCCTCTTTTATCTGCTTGATCAGCACCGGTGAGAAAGGCCCCTGCATCCGCTTTTGATGCGCCAGTTCCTTAATGTCAACCAGTTCTATATGAGGAAGCCGGATATCTTTATATCTTTCTTTCAATTCTACCAAGCCATACTTTCCCGAGGTAGCATTAAAGTAAGTTTCCACACCAGGAGTAGCCGTTCCCAACAGCACTTTCGCCTTGAACATAGAAGCCAGCATGATGGCTGAACTACGGGCATGGTAACGTGGGGCGGGGTCTTGCTGTTTATACGTATTCTCGTGTTCCTCATCTATGATGACCAGCCCCAAGTTACGAAAAGGCAGAAAAATAGAGGAACGAACTCCGAGAATCACGTCATAGCTCTTCTCTCCCAACTGTTTCTGCCATATCTCCACCCGTTCAGCGTCCGGAAACTTGGAATGATAAATACCCAGCCGATGTCCGAACACCCTTTTCAAACGCTCAGTTATCTGAGTGGTCAGTGCAATTTCCGGAAGCAAATATAAGACCTGCTTTCCTGTTTTCAGCACCTCCTGAATGAGGTGGATATAAATTTCCGTCTTGCCACTGGATGTAACGCCATGCAGAAGACACACATTTTTTCTCTCTGAAGCATTGAAGAATGTTGCCATAAGCCTGTTGCTGCGCAATATTCAGCGGATTAATATCACCGGTATCCGAAATTCCTTTATCCAAACGTCCTATCTCCTGATGATAGACCTCAAAGACTTTCTTTTCGACCAATCCGTTAAAAACGGCCGCAGACCCTCCAGACTTTTTCAAGCAGCTCTTTCTTTGTTACTTCCTTTAAAGCATACCCTCTGGCTACCCAACCGGACAATTCCACATACTTCATTAATATCATCAATTGTTTAGGAGCACGTGACAATTCATTGAACAGCCGTTGTAAGTAAGCCTCATCCGCTTCTCCGTTCACCAACCTCACCCTTGCCTCAGTACGCGGTTTATAATTACGTTTCAGTTCCTCCTTGACAAAGATGGCCTCTTTGTCCAACAAAGACTTGATGACAGTCAACACATTTTTCAGTCCGCTGTTTTTTTCCAACTGGGTTACACACTGTTCTGTATCCCGGCTCAACAAATCCAGAATTTTCTGCTCTTTCTCCGGTAAGGGTGCAGTGGCTTCAAAATCGGGATTATATTCCACCAACGTTTCGCTTTCCAGTTTCATACCCGAAGGGATAGCCGCCTTGTACACATCTCCTAATGTACAAAGATAATATTCCGCCAGCCATTGCCAGAACTCATATTGTTTCGGTAACAGTACCGGAGATGAATCTAGCACTTCAGCTATATCCTTTCGTTTCATACCCCTCCGGGGCCGCATAATGTACATTTGTCACTATTGCCGTATAGAACTTTTTCTTTCCAAACGGAACAACCACCCGACAACCAATCTGTACCATCTCTTCCATCTCCTGAGGAAGAGAATAAGTGTATTGGTTGGCAATAGGTAATGGAACTATGACATCTACGAATTTTTTTCATGGTGCAAAATTACAAAAAAAGGAGGCATTCAGTAAAGAATGCCTCCTTTTTATCTTTTATTAAATAAGGTTGTCTAGAACAAGTATGCCAAAGAAACTTGCCAAGTGTTGTTCTTTATATTAACAGAATGGTGTCCATCACCCGATCCACCCTCTGTATAATATTCATAAGTACCAGTCTTGCTCAGAGCAAAATTATAATTAACCCCTAACTGTAAATGACGTATCAATTTAAGACCTGCTCCTACATTGAAACTGGTTGTAGATTTTTTCAATGACAATTCACGCGTCCATGTTTTATTGCCAATATTAAAATCAAACTGGGGACCTGCAGCAATATAAGCACCCAACATGCTACCAAGGCCAAAGGACCATTTCAAATTCACAGGAACTGCAAATGTCTTTAGACTTCATTGTTTTTCTCTCCATCAGCCCCTAAGTCTGTCTGAGAATATAAAGCGGCAACATCTGCCCCTATCCCGATAATAGGCAGGGTGAATTCAGCCATCGGACCCACAAAAAAACCAGTCTTATTATCCCCTTTAAAAGCATCCTTTGAAAAACTCAATTTTGAAATATTCAAACCACCTTTTACTCCAAAGTGCAACTGAGCCTGAGCAGGAGCAGCCATCATCAAACATACAGCTACCATTAATACACTAATAATCTTTTTCATGTTTGTCTATTTTTAGTTTACGCCACAAAGATAAACACTTTTTCCATGTATAATGTTCAATCTCCCAGGAAAGTTACATTACGCTTTCCAATACCCCCCTTCCAAGAAGAAATATCAAACAAAAAACGGACAGAATTTTTTATTCTGTCCGCTATGTTCTTTCTAATATTCTTCTTCGTTGAAAAAGAAATCCTCTTTGCTCGGATAATCCGGCCAAATATCCTCTATACTTTCATAGATTTCGCCTTCATCCTCCATCTCTTGCAAGTTTTCGATTACTTCCAACGGAGCACCCGAACGCATTGCATAGTCAATCAACTCATCCTTTGTAGCAGGCCAGGGAGCATCTTCTAACTTCGAGGCCAATTCTAAATGTCCAGTACATAGTTATCTTATTTTTTAAAGTAAATACTTTTCTTTCCGTTCTCTATTTAGCCGCAAAAGTATAATAAATTATTTCATTTGCAACTTTTATCCCAAAAAATTTCATCTGTTTTAGTTAAATGATTTAACTTTCGGGTCAAAATGAATAAATAATCAGATAAACGGTTGACAAATGCTGTTACACGGGCATCTATGTCACATTCTTCAGCCAATGCAAGAATGCGTCGCTCGGCACGGCGACACACCGTCCGGCAAATGTGTCCAACGGCTGCTCCACGGTCACCCCCGGCAGAATAAAAGCATTCAAAGGAGGAAGTTCATTGTCAATTACGTCAATTGCCTGCTCCAACATCCGGATGTCTTCATCCTCTATACGACTTTCCATACGCAACTTGATTTGTGTCTGATCCGTTGCCAGATACGAACCGACAGAGAATAATTTATTTTGTACACGAAAAATGATTTGCTTATCCTCCTCATCCGTCAAATACGTTTGCAACAATCCCAAATAGGAGTTCAATTCATCCACTGTGCCATAGGCTTCAAGCCGTATATGCGTTTTCGGCACCCGGGTACCACCTACCAATGATGTGGTTCCCTTATCACCTGTTTTGGTGTATATCATGCTTTTCTTCATGGTTCCGGTTATAAAAAATTTACAATATAATGCTGTTTATATCTCGCTTTATCAAAAAAGACCAACCCTATGTCATACAAATCAAAAGTGATACCCGTCGACTCACTGGTTACAATTTGCTCCCACCATTTCCGTTTTTCCCTCGATTCATGAATTCCTCCGACAATAAAGCAACTACGAGGTCCGGCATAAGGAAGTACCAGTTCAAAAACTTCTTTATAAAAAGGAGTATGCCCTATATGCAGACAATCTAATGTATGCACCTCCGCCAGTTTCTCCTCCAGTTGTCGGGAAGTCTTTTGCCCAATCCCTGCCTTTCAAGGTGACGGAGTCCATAGTATGACACGCAGCCCGCATATATCCTATGGATGCCCCATTACCAATCCCCACTTCAATCAACGACTTTGGTCTGAAATAATTAACCAACCGGAATAGCAAACGGTTCACTTTCCTTCGATAATGTGGCAAATAAGCAGGAAATCCCCTTTCCTTCAATACCCGATAAGCATAGTAGTGATATTTTTCATAAACAACAGAAGTAATCAGAAAAAAATCGGACGGAGAGTGCACGCCGTAACCACAACGGTGACGGAAGCGACTGCACCAATTCCATATACGATGAAGAAAAAACATATTTCTCAGCTTTATTAAGTAACACAAAGATAAAAGATTACCCGACAATATCGAAATAAAATACTATTTTTGTTGCCCATTAGTTATTAAACCATTTATAAACGATGAAACACACACTCTCTTTTTATGGTATGGGCAATACTGGCTGTCTTATTGCCTTTACAAATGGCCCAGGCCGCAGCTCCTCCCACTGAATTACAGAAAAAGACTTCAAAAATCTTCCGGACATCAGTGACATTAAACCAATGCAAAGTGATGCCTATCCGGAGAAATATGTATTCTTCATTAATCAACTATTGGATCCGCATCACCCCGAAGCAGGGAATTTCAAGCAAAGGGTTATTCTCTCGCATGTAGGTTTTGACCGCCCTACCGTACTGGTTACCGAAGGCTATACCGCCCATTATGCCACCCATCCGCGTTATCAAGAAGAGTTATCCAAATTATTCAACGCCAATCTGGTATTCGTGGAATACCGTTACTTTGGTGAGTCCATGCCGAAGCCCTGCAACTGGGATTATCTCACGGTTGAAAATTCACTGTATGATTTGCATCATGTAACCACGACCTTGAAACAACTATACGATGAGAAATGGATAGCTACCGGAATCAGCAAAGGCGGACAGACTACGATGTTCTACCGCACTTACTTTCCCGATGATGTGGATATCTCCGTACCTTACGTAGCCCCCCTCAACCAATCATTGGAGGACGGCCGTCACGAACCGTTCATTGCCAATAAAGTTTCGACTCCCGAAAACCGGAAACGAGTTGAAAACTTTCAACTGGAAGTACTTAAACGCAAGAGCCGGCTGCTGCCGATGTTCGAAAAATATTGCTCGGATAAAGGATATACCTTCCGCATTCCTATAGCCGAAGTATACGACTTCAATGTATTGGAATACTCATTTGCCCTATGGCAATGGGGAACTCCTGTAAATAAGATTCCGGAAACAAATGCCGATGACCACACGCTATTCAAGCATTTCATGGCTATTTGTGAACCGGATTATTTCTCCGAACAATCTCCCTACCCTTCCTTTAATGTGCAAGCGGCCAAAGAACTGGGGTATTACGGATATGACATCAAACCCTTCAAAAAGTATCTGACGATAAAGAGCAGCCGTGACTATCTTCATAAGGTAATGTTACCGCCCGAACTGTCAAATCTCAAATTTGACAAGACACTATATAATAAGGTGGTAAAATTCCTGAAAGAGAATGATCCCGAAATGATCTATATTTATGGCGGCGATGATCCTTGGACAGCTTCGGGTGTCACTTGGCTGAAGAACAAGAAAAACATAAAAGTTTATGTGTTACCCGGCGGCAGCCATACCACCCGTATCGGCAGCTTTGACACCGACACACAAGAAGAAATCAAGACACAGATCAATGCATGGCTGAATAAAGAATAGCAAAGAGACGAGATAAAAAGCTTTTCCGCCACAGGTTACGCAGATTGTCACCGGTTATTTCCATTGAGGACCCACTGCTTAAATTGACCGATGTCAATCTGATCAATCTGTGACGGAATCTTGATTTTATCATAAAGGCATATTGCCATGTTTCTTAGGCGGATTGCTTTGGTTTTTATTGTGACACATTTCCAAAGCTTGAATAAGTTTGTAACGAGTGTCACGGGGCATAATCACTTCATCAATCAGACCACGTTCTGCCGCACGATAAGGATTGGAGAATTTATCTTCGTATTCCTTGATGATCTCAGCTTTCTCTTCCGGAGCAGACTTGCGGTAAAGGATATTCACTGCCCCTTCTGCACCCATGACGGCTATTTCCGCCTGTGGGTAAGCCAGGTTCACATCGGCTCCCGTCGGCTTGCTGGACATGACAATGTAGGCACCTCCATAAGCTTTACGGGTAATTAAAGTTACCTTGGGCACTGTAGCTTCGGCGTATGCATAAACTATCTTCGCACCGTGGCGGATGATGCCGTTGTGTTCCTGTATTGTTCCGGGCAGGAAGCCGGGAACATCCTCGAAAGTGATCAGAGGAATATTAAAGCAGTCGCAGAAACGGATAAAACGGGCAGCCTTGTCGCTGGCGTCAATGTCAAGGACGCCGGCCAGCCAGGCGGGCTGATTGGCAACAATACCTACGGAACGACCTCCCAGGCGACCAAACCCCACCACCACATTTTTAGCAAAGTGAGGCATCACCTCGAAGAAATACTGGTTATCCAGCACCGGTTCGATGATATCCTTTATATCATAAGGCATATTCGGATCTTCAGGAATGACAGTCTGCAACGCCTCCACCTGACGATGGATGTCATCGTTGCAGGGAACCAACGGCGCATCCTCCATATTGTTGGAAGGCAGGAAACTCAGCAATTCACGGATACTCATCAGCGTTTCCTCCTCATTGTCGCACATAAAATGGGTCACACCGCTTTTGCTGCTGTGGGTATAGGCACCGCCCAGTTCCTCCTTGCCCACCTCCTCGTTAGTCACAGTCTTCACCACATCCGGGCCGGTGATGAACATGTGGCTCTTCTCTTTTACCATAAAGATAAAATCGGTTAGTGCTGGTGAGTAGCAGGCTCCTCCGGCACAAGGTCCCAGAATAGCGGAAATCTGCGGGATAACACCTGATGCAATGGTATTCTGATAAAAGATGGAGGCATATCCGGCCAAGCTGTTCACCCCTTCCTGTATGCGTGCCCCCCCCGAATCGTTCAAAGCGATAACGGGAGCTCCCGTCTTCAAAGCCAGTTGCTGAACCTTTACAATCTTGGCAGCATTGGTCTCGCTCAGCGAGCCGCCATGTGCGGTAAAATCATATGCATAGACAAACACCGGACGGCCGTCTATCTTTCCGTAACCGGTGACCATACCATCTCCGGCAATCTGCTTCTTCTCCATGCCGAAGTTGGTACAACGGTGATTCACCAGCTTGTCCAGTTCATTGAACGTACCTTTGTCCAGCAACATTCCGATACGCTCGCGAGCGGTCATCTTCCCTTGGGCGTGTTGTTTCTCGATCTTGTCCACACCGCCGCCCAGCGACGCGCGTTTGTCCAGCTCTTCAAACCGGCTGTATATTTCTTCTCTTGTCATGATCAATCTTCTTTTATTATATCCAATACTATTAATACCTGGTTAGCATTGACGGAATCCCCCTCATTGACCAGGATATCCCTTACCGTGCAGTCCGAGGTCACTTTGTAGTTGCTCTGCATCTTCATGGCCTCCAGCACTACCACAATATCCCCGGATGACAGACGGTCTCCTTTCCGGACGGGAATTTTCACAACCTTTCCGGGCATGGGAGCTACAATCTTGTCATCCTGTCTCTCCTCGCCGCCCTTTTTCATACGCAGATACTTGGTCTGGGTGTCCACTATGTCCACATGATAGGAACGGTAGAACATATTCACATCATAACTCTTTCCACCCTCCCCACGGATCAGTTCGGCATTGAAGGAATTGCCATCGTGCAGGATGGAACAGCTTCCGTTCTCGGCCATAACGATATCCACATCATACGGTTTTCCGTCAATCATAAACTGTACCTTGTTTCCTTCCTTGCTCACCAACGTCACATCGGCTACGCGGTCTCCAATATGTATTTCCATACTTTTGCTTAATTAAATGAAGAATCAGATTCTCAATACTCCTTTCTGCAAGCCGAACTCACGCCAGCGGCTGATGGGACGGGCATCAGACAGCTGGGGACTCTTGTTCTCTTCCAGATTCATCAGATAGTCAATATAAGAGGCGATCATGGCGATGTTTTCAATCTCCTCATTATTACCGTTGCCACGGAGCAGCATACGCGAGTTCTTCTCTATAAATAAGGTATTATACTCACCCTTTCACAAAGTCGGGGGTATGCATGATGCGTTTCAGATAACTGAGGTTGGTCTTCAGGCCCGTAATCTTGTACTCGTAAAGTACCCGGCGCATACGTTCTATGGCATATTGGCGGGTTGTGGCCCACACGATCAACTTGCCTATCATCGGGTCGTAAAAGACAGGAATCTCGTACCCTTCGTACACGTAGCTGTCAATGCGTACGCCGATGCCGTTAGGCTCCGTCAGCTGCTTGATAATACCCGGCGAAGGCATGAAATTGTTTTCCGTGTCCTCGGCACAGATACGGCATTCGATGGCGTGGCCGCGCTGAAACAGCTCTTCCTGTCTGAGGTGCAACACCTCATCATTGGCAATACGGATTTGTTCTTTCACCAGATCCACGCCCACCACTTCTTCGGTGATGGGATGCTCCACCTGCAAACGGGTGTTCATTTCAAGAAAATAGAAATTGCGGTTCTTGTCCACCAGAAACTCGATAGTTCCGGCTCCCGAATAGTTCACTGCCCTGGCAGCAGCCACCGCCTTTTCCCCCATCTCCTGACGGAGTTCCGGAGTAAGGAACGGAGACGGGCTCTCCTCTACAATCTTTTGGTTGCGACGCTGAACAGAACACTCGCGGTCAAACAGATGGATTACATTGCCATGATTGTCACCCAGTATTTGAAATTCTATATGATGGGGTTCCTCCACAAATTTTTCCAAATAAACCGTATCATCCCCGAAAGAAGACATGGACTCGGAACGGGCGGTGTTATATGCCTCCACCACTTCGTCTTCACTGTGTATCAGCCTCATCCCTTTACCGCCGCCTCCCATAGAAGCCTTCAGCATGACAGGATAGCCTATTTCATTACAGATACGTACCGCCTCTTCGGCACTTTGCAACGGCTGTTCCGTACCGGGGACTACGGGAACACCTGCGGCAATCATACGCTTACGGGCGGCAATCTTGTCACCCATCGCTTCCATCGTCTCGGCGGCAGGCCGATAAAGATGATCCCCTCCTCTTTGCATCGGCGGGCAAAATCAGCATTCTCGGATAAGAAGCCATAGCCGGGATGAATGGCATCGGCATGATGCTGCTTGGCAGCTTTGATAATATTATCTATATTCAGATAACTTTCTTTGGAAGCGGCAGGCCCTATCAGACAGGCTTCGTCTGCATACATCACATGACGCGCCGTACGGTCGGCTTCCGAAAACAGCCACAGTGCGGATACCCATCTCTTTACAAGAGCGCATAACGCGCACGGCTATCTCGCCACGGTTGGCAATTAGAACCTTTTGTATCATAATCTTTCTCTTTTTACCCGAAATGTCACACAAAATTACAGATGCATTCATTATACATGAACACACCTTACATGGGTGGCATCTCTCATTAGTATTGATTATTTAACGAAAACTCCCTATTTTTTAGAAGTGGGAGCCATAATTGGCTGCAAAGATACTTGTTTTTTGCACAAAAACTACAAATGTGTGTCTAAATAATGTTTTAATACGTTGGCATGATTTCGTTCTTGTTCTTTTGAAGCGTAAAGTAATGTTACCTTCGAATAAGCTTTTATCTTATCAATGAACGCTTTAGCGGCATCCGATTCATTCAATTCTTTTTGATACATATCCGCAAAAGCCCCCCATCTTTTTTCGACATCAGCATGAAACCATTTACGCAAATCATTGGAAGGAGTCAGTTCTTTTGCCCAATAATCGTATTTCAGATACTCCCGTTTCATGCCACGGGGCCACAGACGATCTACCAAAACACGATAGCCGTCTTGTTCAGAAGGTTCATCATAAACCCTCTTAATGTTTACTTGAGTCATAGTTGGTTATTTTAATTTAGGTACAAGCTTATAACTCCATATAACCCTAAAAAGTTCATTCCGGACAGTGGTTTCAGGATAACAGCAACTCGTAATCCACTACATCCAACCATCGTCCGAATTTCAGTCCTACCTTCTTAAAATGGGAAACTTTTTTAAATCCCAGCCTCAAATGCAAAGCATCACTGACAACATTGCCCTCTGTGACACAGGCTATCAGTGCACGATACCCGTCCCTACGACATTCTTCAATCAATCTTTCCATCAACTCCCTGCCTATGCCCTTCCCCTCGTATCCGGGAGCTAAATAGACCGTTGTTTCCAACGTATGCCTGTAAGCAGCCCTCTCCTTCCACAAATGGGCATAACAATAACCCACTACTTTCCCTTCTTCCTCATACACAAAATAGGGAAAACGGACGGCAATTCCGGCAATACGGCTACGCATATCTTCCTCTCTCAAAGGTTCCGTTTCAAATGTAGCCACACTGTGCTCGACATATTCATTGTATATTGTCGTGATGGCTTTGGCATCCTGAAGTTCCACTCGTCTAATCATAATGTCATATCTATTATTAAAACGTAAGCAAGATATAAAAAAATAATCAGTTATCTGGAGAATAATCACTATATTTACAGCCGATTCTAATTTCAGCTATAAAAATGACAGAAATAGTAGAACTAAAAGACTTTATCCCAGCCTACACCAATGCAGTACAAAAAAAACTGCTGGAGCAGCTCACAAACCGCCCGGTAAAACTGACCGGGACAACCCTCAGAGAGATCATATCCCAAGAAAACACCCATCTGTTTTTCTTACTGGCTGATCAGGAAATTGCGGGAATGCTGACTGTAGGCATCTATCACAGCCCCACAGGCGGCAAAGCGTGGATTGAAGATGTGGTAGTGGATGAAAAATACCGGGGACAAGGACTCAGCAAACAGCTGGTCACCCACGCTGTCCGGTTTGTGAAGGAACAAGGCATACCTCTTATTATGCTTACTTCAAACCCCACACGGATAGCAGCCAACAAGCTATATCAAAAATTAGGCTTCGAACAAAAGCAGACCAATGTGTACAGAATGAATTTAGAATAACCCATTCCTATTTCAATATGATAACAATCAGACATTCATTGCCCAAAGATTTGGATGCAATTATAGAAATATTCCACTATGCCCGTCAGTTCATGAAAGAGCATGGCAACCCCAACCAATGGATAAACGGTTATCCTTCCGTTGAATTGATTCTGCGAGAAATAACCAACGGCACCAACTATGTTTGCGAAAATGAAAACGGAGAAATAATAGGCACATTCTGTTTTATTCCCGGAGAGGACCCCACGTATGCCCGCATTGATGACGGCAACTGGCTGAACAACGAACCATATTACGTCATTCACCGCATGGCTACCAACGGCAAACAGAAGGGAATAGCTGACGCCTGCTTCAAATGGTGTTTTGAGCATTGCAACAATATCCGGGTAGATACCCACCACGACAACCTTGTGATGCAGAATATCCTGAAAAAGTACGGTTTCCGGCGTTGTGGCATCATTTATACCCACAATGGCACATCCCGCATCGCTTACCAGCGGACATTAACCGAAAAAGAGTTATCTTTGCCGACCGAATAAACAAGAAAAAGAAACATGAAGATTCTCTGGATAGACCTGAACAGTTCATATGCCCATTCCTCATTGGCACTGCCAGCCCTACATGCACAAATCATGACAGACCCTTCTATAGAATGGGAAATCGTATCTGCCACCATCAACGAAAATACAGGAATGATTGTCGATGAGATCTACCGCCACCGACCCGACATCCTTGCCGCAACCACCTGGCTTTTCAACCATGAGCAACTGATACATGTCGCTTCCAGAGTAAAAGCATTGCTCCCCCGAAGCCTGCCTGGTGCTGGGCGGTCCGGAATTTCTGGGAGACAATGAAGAGTTCCTCCGCAAAAATCCATTTGTGGATTGTGTTTTCAGAGGAGAAGGAGAAGAAGTCTTTCCACAATGGTTGACCTGCTGGAACCATCCGGAACAATGGCACACCGTGCCCGGACTCTGTTACCTCACTCCTAACAAAGAATATAAAGACAACGGCATAGCCCGCGTACTGAATTTCGCCGGACTCGTCCCGCCAGAACAAAGCCGTTTCTTTAACTGGAGCAAGCCCTTTGTCCAACTGGAAACAACACGCGGATGTTTCAACACCTGCGCCTTCTGTGTCAGCGGCGGTGAAAAACCGGTACGCACCCTTTCCATCGAAAGCATCCGCGAAAGGCTACAACTCATCCATGCACATGGCATCAAAAATGTACGCGTATTAGACCGTACTTTTAATTACAACCCTCGAAGAGCCAAAGAACTACTCCGACTCTTTCTGGAATTCCATCCCGATATCCGCTTCCATCTGGAAATACATCCCGCCCTGTTGTCAGAAGAGCTGAAAGAAGAACTCAGCCTGCTGCCCAAAGGACTGCTTCATCTGGAAGCCGGCATCCAAAGCCTGCGCGAACCTGTACTTGAGAAAAGCCGCCGGATGGGCAAACTATCCGATGCACTGGATGGTCTGAGATTCCTGTGCGCTTTACCCAACATGGAAACCCACGCCGACCTTATTGCCGGCCTGCCTCTTTATCACCTTCATGAGATATTTGAAGATGTCCGTACCCTTGCCGGATATGCTGCAGGAGAAATCCAACTGGAGTCACTCAAGCTGCTTCCCGGAACCGAAATGCGCCGGAGGGCGGAAGAGTTAGGAATCAAATATTCCCCTCTGCCGCCATACGAAGTGCTACAAACCCACGAGATCAGTGTCAGTGAATTGCAGACAGCCCGCCAACTTTCACGCTTGTTGGACGGATTTTACAACACACCGGCATGGCAGGCACTGACACGTGAACTCATTTTGAATGACGAACAATTCCTCCATCGTTTTCTTGCATATTTAACAAAAGTCAATCTGATAGACCAGCCCATGAGTCTGGAGAAACGAGGCTTGATACTGTATGAGTTCTGCAAACAAAACTACCCCGAATACCAGATACAGGCTACTATTGCCTGGATAGAAGCAGGCATGTCACTGAAAAAACTCCCTGCCGAGAAAGTATGGACCAAACGACAAATTCCTCCTGCCACTTGGAATATCATTTATGGAGAATACAAAGAAAGCCTTCGTCTGTGTTTCCTTCCTGCCGATGAAAAGGGAGAACATGGCTACTGGTTTGGCTTTGAGTCGGAGATACAAAAAAGCAAGTCCTGTATTCAAGGCAAGAACGTAAAACGTTACTACATCAGGAGAAGCTGTTGGTTTCAAAAAAAGTAATGCTCGATTTTGATTTAGTATTACTTTATAGAAGTGAAACCAAGCGGCTGAAAGAGTCCAACAAGAGTAATCCGGGTAAGAACCAAAGGAAAAGGTGATTTCGTCTTATGTAAAACATAAAATTCTTCTATCACACCATCTCTCTCATTACCAGCGATTTACCGTGTAAAAACATCCATAATGTCCCTGAATCGGTATGTAGGCAATGGAGATGGAAACATTCGCCCATTATTTGTATAAGAGCCGCAGATATCAGATTAGATCTGACAGGACATGCCGTGCTTTCATTTAATTAAATAGGATGTCATTGTGTTAACTTCCGATATATACTGTTGCTCCACCTATGTGAAGCAGTAATTCCACTTTAGTGACAACGGATATTCACACAGATGAAAAGCCCTTTTCACCCAAGTGAAATATCGGGTACAAGCCATAGAAATCATAGGATAACAAAAGTATTTATTTCCCTTATTATCAACTATTTGCATATTTCCTATATTCTCCATTTTTCCCTATTTTGCCCGTTTCCTATTATTCAGTACGTTTTTAGTACACTTTGAAATCTCATTTTCTTTTGTACCTTTGTAATATCAGGAAATAAAAAGAAAATCAACTATTTAGTATAATTACCTGGCTACAGTACCTAAATCGGGATAAAACCTCTAAACAATGGGAAAAGTTAAGACGAAGTTTACGACAGTCAGAGGAGGAGCCAAGAAAAAATAGAGGGGCTCAGAATATAAACTAAAAAGTACAGACCATTTTTATTATGGTCTGTACTTTTTATAACTTTGCAATACTAAATCAGAACATCAATTATGCAACAAAATATTATAAGCAATTTCTTTCGCCCTATAAATACGGACATACAGATACCAGATAGCGAGTATGCAAAAACCGATGTATGTATTGTCATGGCTGATGCTTTGGCCCGCAATACCAATCATAGCCTATATATCATAGACTATCACCGCAAGAATTTCCTTTACGTATCGTCCAACCCGCTTTTTTTCTCTGCGGTCATTCACCGGAAGAAGTGCAACAAAAAGGTTATGCTTTCTACTTTGAGGTTGTTCCGTCTGACGAGATAAACCGTCTTATGGAAATCAACGAAGCTGGATTCCGGTTCTACTATGACCATCCTATAGAAAAAAGGCTTGACTTGTCTATCGAATATAACTTTCATATCCACACATCAGAAAAGCATCCGCACCTTATCCACCACAAACTAACACCCGTTTTGCTAAGTGGCAAGGGAGATATATGGCTGGCTCTATGTACAGTTTCACTTTCACCGGAGAAAAACATCGGAGATGTAGTCATATCAGACCATACATGTACTGACCACTATATCTATTCATTCGAGGGCAGACGATGGAGAAAACAGCCGGAACTAATTCTTTCCGACCGTGAAAAAGAGATTCTCCAGCTCTCCGTCAAAGGACTGTCGAACACTGAGATTGGAGAAACTCTCTTTATTGATGCCAATACCGTCAAGTTTCACAAGAAGAAAATCTTCGAGAAACTACACGCAGAAAACATCACTGAGGCCGTGGGTATCGCAGCCAATCTGAGGTTGATTTAGGAACACAATGTAGAACTTTGGCAAAGTAGCTATAGGAGGATGTGAGAATATGTATTCCTCCATTTTCTTCCGTCCAAGTTCGATGACCTTTTCATCGTTACATCTGTTCATCTTTTCTTTATCAATAAAGGCAATATGCCAGAAGACCAGATAACCGATTACATACCTTTCGATGGTAACTTCTATCGGTTCGTCCGGACGCTTCATGGATTGAAGGCCGTTGCGGACGTCCTTGTCGATGATGCCCACAACTGCCCATGAGAGATTTATATAGGAAATTGATGCTGTCATAATTTACATACGGTTTATTGTATCCTGTCCTGCTCCCGTACCTTTATACTTGCTTTTGGCTGCATTAAACTTGTAGCGCACTGTAAGACTGAACGAGCGTGTATCACTCCAAGACAAATCCTTCATTTGTGCACTCTCCATATAAAGAAGTGCTTCCTGCTTACAACCTAACAACAAGTCATTTGCACGCGCTTCTATACTTAGGGCATCATTAAAAAGGGATTTGCGTAAGCCTATGTTCAAAGTATATTGTGGACGTTTAAGGGTGATATTCTGAACCTGACCACGACTTTGATAATTAAAATCAGCAGAGAGAAGGAATCCTGCAGGAAGAGTAAAAGTATTGTTTAAGGAACCTACAAAAAGTGGATTGTTATAGGTCCTTCTCTGACCGGCGGCATCCAACGAGAACCACTGCTTCATCACAATTGCGCTGGCATTAAGATTCCATATACCAATAGTAGGCGAAGCTGCCAGCATTACTGTCAGACTCGGTAAACGGTCGTGATTGATATAGTTTATTAAAGTAGTAGCCGACTGATTTTCCACCTGTGTTCCCCAATAAAGGATATAGTCCCGAACCACTTTGTAGCTTACCATTGCCTGAAAGAACCGCCATACACCAACAGCGGTTATATCATGCGTAACACTTGGTTTTAGGAGTGGATTTCCCGTTTGCCATGTAAACCTATTGGCATAAGTGATATTATTTCTTAACTGACTGTAGTTGGGACGCTGTGTTTTTGCAGCATAGCTGACTTGGAATTGTACTTTCCCCAATTGCCCGTTCACAGAAATATTTGGAAAGATATTATCATATACACGGCTTTGTCCGGGTACAAATGTAGCATTTTCAAAATAATCAAAATCCACATGCTCATATCGCAAGCCAATGTTTGCCTGACCGAATGGTAAAGGATGGCTGTACTGTGCATAGCCGGCAAGATTCTGTTCACGGATGCGGGTATAGGTTGTAGGTACATATCCTTCCTGATTTACATAATCATCATGCCGGTTGGTATAGGTATATTCTCCTCCCACAGAGATACTTCCTCCCCATAAGGGATGAGTGTATGAAACTTTGGTGGCAGTAAGTTGATTTTCCACCCTGTTATCAGAAGTGACAGTACGGTCTTCATGGTCCTGACTATTCTCCATATTAATGGTATATTGCGTGTATGTATTGCTGTAATAGCCTGCATCCCAGGTAAGTTCTCCTTTGCCTATTTGTCCTGCATAGTAAATATTAAGCTGATGTTCCGGTTGTGATTTTGCATCGGCAGCAATGGTACTATATAAAAATATCGTAAGGCAATCCATCTGCCTGAATCTCGCTATCGAAGGCGGTAAACATATCTGTATGCAGGGCATTGCTCAAATCATAACGTACACCTATGGAATGATACTCATTAAAATCATAATTGAATCCGATGCGTCCGTCTATACTGCGAGAATCGGTATTAGAGTGCTGATAATTCTTTTGCGTCCATATGGTATCGGTAAAGGCCGTTTGCTCCAGAATATCGTTTTGCAAGGAGGTAGTTTTATCAAAACACCATAGCGAAAACATCAAGACCGTTATGCCGATAGTTTTACATCGGCTTGCTCTACAAAGTCTGAATTTTGAGATTGATCATAGGAACTTCGCAAACTCACTCCAAATCCATCTCCTTGTCGTTTGACAGTACGGATACGAACAACTGCCCCTACCGTTGCATCATAACGGGCACCGGGATTACGAACAACTTCTACGCTTTTAATTTCCTCCGATGTCAGTTGGTCCAGTTCAGCGATATCACGTAATTTTCTACCGTTGATATAGATAAGCGGTGAACCTTTACCCAACACCTCAAATCCATCAGCCTTTTTTTGTAAACCGGGTATATGCGCCAATACATCTTCAGCTGTTCCGGCTTTCGAGAGAACTGTACCCTGCACATTGGTTTCCAGAGCATCATTCTTTATGCGTGTCACAGGCAAATTGGCTTTTACTACCACTTCTCCAAGCATCCGTGCATCCGATACGAGCTGCACGATACCCATATTGGCAGGAGTAGTCGGTTTATACACTGTCTTATATCCGATAGAGGATATTTTCACTATCTGGTTTACCGATGTAGCTTCCAGCTTAAACAAACCATCTTCACCACTGATGGTTCCACTTACAAATGCCGAATCCGGCAGAAACAGCAGCACCACATTGGCATATGGCAACGGATGGTTACTTTCATCTACAAGTTTCCCCTTCACGGTTTGTGCCGACACTCTCATCGGCAGCAACATGCTCACGACAAGCATGACCAAATACATTTTCATCTTTTTCATTGATATATCCTATTGGCACACTTTGAATTTGCTTTTCTTTCCATTTATCCGGAGCGTCACTTGGGGATTTGAGAATTGCGTGACATGAGGAAATGTGAGTGTGACAGTGGCCACCCCCTTTTTTACTGTTACTTCTACGGATGTTGCCGGATATTCTTTTTCACTCCATGATGACGGAATGAGTTTTACATCAGAAACCGTGTATTTGTCTTTGGCTTGATTGTCCGTGAAAACGATGGTTACTTTGTTGTCGTAATTGTTGAAACCTTGACAACGTGGCTTTGCATTAACTGTCAAACCTATGACAGTCAAGAAAATTACTGTTACAATATAAAATACATTTTTCATTGTACGATGTTTTTTTGATTTCTGCAGCAAAGTTCCACACTTCCGAAGACTTCTCCACTACCCTGTAGAGTAGTTTTGATTACAGGAGCTAAAAAAGAGGAGATATAATACATATAAAGAAGGGAGTGAATAGGTTTACCCATAGTAAAGACTAAACCTGTAGTTGATTTTTGGAACGTAAAAAAAGGTATAAACCCAATGCTTGATTTACACCCTTGCAGGCGGAAGGACAGGTATGCCGTCGTTCCTTTTACCTCAAAAAGACGAATATCAGATTTCCCATATCGACCCGATTCCCGTTTTATTCATTTACCGTTTCTATCGTATCGCTGCGCCTTTACCACCATATATATTGAACCGATGATTGGTATGAGCGTTGTCGACACAACTGACACCGCTTTTTCGTTTACTGACCTTGCAACCATTACGAAATATGACACAATCATAAGCACAGCAATCACGCAAAGCGAGCAACACATGAAGTTAGACAGTCCTTTGACATCCACATTCTTTTTTTTTTTTGCTCAGCAGTCATTGTGTTATAGCCCGCTATGAGGTTGGGATATTTCCTTACGAGCATTCCCAATACAAACAGAACAGCTGCTATTATCAACACTGGTGTCTCCATTTATATGATACTTAAAACATAAAACTGAACACTTTCTTTTGCGAAACTTTAAACCTTTCAATCTCCAAAGAAAGCGATTTCTTCAACTGCCCTGCCATAAACGACAAAAACGGCTGGTTGGTTTCTTCGTCCTGACATTGTTCAAACTAATACATCACCAGAAACTTGCTTCCAAAAACAAGAAAATATTACGGCTGAACACCTTCCTTGAAAAGGCATTCAGTTGGTTCCCGTTACACAAACAAAGAGGCACTAAGAACAGAAAAGCCGTGTTATGCCATCGAATTTACCAAAGATATGGTAAATAGTCTTTTGAAAAAAGAAAGCTATCAGATGCAGCGGAAAACTTTATCCCGAAGAACATAGACGAAAATTTGAAATCAAGAATGACATTTTCAAAGTGGGAAAAAGTCCGGTTGATGATAATAAATTAGTGCTTACAGTAAACAGGCAACCAATAGGCGAATGGTTTAAGGAGCAGTGAGAGAAATTAAGGCAAGGTTTGCGACAGTCTGCGGAAGAGCTAAGAAAGAAGCAGAGGATTCAAGTTATAATTCCGTTCTATATATACAAAAATCAATTAAATAGCCGAATTTTGTATTCGGATAGAGACAACTCTTTCCAAGACATAAAAGAAAAGAAGAAACGTTATGTTTATTTTATAAGTGAAAACGTAGGAAATTTTCAGACTGATACAAGAGACATCATAGTGGTTCTGACGCATATAGCGTGGACGACTATTGCTACATATGCTTCAAAGGTTTCCTACGACCTTCACTTAAACGTGACATAGGTGGCTCACGTTTTTTTAAGAATTCCTTGGATACATCCCCAATTACAGTAAGATAAAAATACAATTCTGATTGCTAATAAGTTCTACTTTTATTATTTTTGTGATGTATTATCTCATCTAATAAATCATTTGAATCTATGAAGCAACAGCTTATAACCACATTACTTGCATTATGTATTACATTTCCACTTTGAATATCTTTCCTCAAAGCAACCTTCCAAGTAAAAAAGAACGCATATATTCGTTATCTATGATTTGGAAAGAACTTGAATATAATTTTGCTTTTCCATCTTATTTTCAAAAGCACAGATTAGACAGCCTGTACTTAAATTATTTGCCTAAAATAGAAAATGTAAAAGATGAATATGAATATTACCGCATCCTTTCTTCTTTTATGGCAAATATGAACGAAGCCCATACACGTATCATCCCCCCTCAAAAGCTGCCTTATGATATGCCCCCTATCATAACATCAAACATCGGGGAACACATTTACGTAAAAAACATAGATAAAAAAAATTGCTGAAATCAATACCTATAAAAAGCGAAATAACCGCAGTAAATGGAATACCAGTAATGGATTTTCTAAAAGATTCGGTTTACCAATATATAGGTGCATCCACTGCGCATTGGAAATTCGACAAAGCTGTAACTGAAATGTTATACGGTAAAATTAATTCCAAAGTTCATCTTTCAATAAAAACGCCGAAAGGTAAAAGAAAGGATATTGAACTTACACGCAATTATTTACAGAACAAAAAGGAATTCATAATGGCTGACACAGCCTACAGTGTTCCGATAACAATCAAATACCTGAAAAAAACAACATTGTATATATACACTTATCAACTTGTGCTGGAAATAAAGTTGGAGAAATCCAACAAATCTTTTATCGAAATCTACCAAAGCTATTGAAATGCAAAGGGCTTATTGTTGATGTCAGAGGAAACCGGGGAGGAACTGACCAAGCTTGGTATTTACTGGCGTATTGTTCAATGCCCGGAAAAGATTTTCGAAATAAAGGGAAATGGGTAACCAGAAAAACATATAGCTTCGTATAAAGGGTATGGCTCAACAGACAAAACGTTTGAAGAATACTTTAAGGGACTAGCAATGGAAGAAATTTATTATCCACCTTACAAAAACGGAGTTCCTGACTCTTTAAAGCTAACCCAACCTATGGCTATTTTGTGTCTGGACAATATGTTGGCTCTGCAGCTGAAGACTTTGTGCAACTAATGAAAGAAAACAATCGTGCCGTTATTGTTGGAGAACCAACTATTGGCTGTATAGGGGAACCTATGTTCATCGATTTACCTTATGGATATAAAGCTATGATAAGCGCAAAGGCTTATATTACAAACGAAGGCTCACAACTCAATGACACTGGAATATTACCAGACATAGAAGTGAAATCGGATTTCATTGATTTTTTGAGAGGAAAAGACAATCAACTTAACATGGCTATTGATATAATCACAACCAAAGTAGTAAACCTTAAATAATACAAAAACACCCAGCTTTACATTATTGGATATAAAACTGAGTATCTATTTTGTAATCTACTGATTTTCAGCATTTATCACAGAGATACAGGTTTTCACACTTCTAAAACATAAAACTGAACACTTTCTTTTTGCGAAGCTTTTAAACCTTTCAATCTCCAAAGAAAGCGATTTCTTCAACTGCCCCCTGCCATAAACGACAAAAACGGCCGGTTGGTTTCTTCGTCCTGACATTGGCGTAGAGAAAGGATATATTCTTCCCTATCCTCTTTGAATATCTTAGTAGGAAAAAGGTGATAACAAAACTGGATGTAGTTCATCAGTAATCGAGCCGTTCTTCCGTCGCCGTCCACCCACGGATGAATAGTTACTAAATTAAGGTGAGCATTAAAGCTCAATTCGTATTGTTCCCGAAATGTTCCCATTTTCTTTTGCTTCTTTTGCAGAATCGCACAAAGTTCATCCACCTTAACAGGAACTTTCAGATAGTTCATGTAAGAATGTCCGCCAACATCAGCCGTAACACCACATAAGCGAAATTCTCCTTTGGAAGAATCGAAAGACCCTTGCAAAGATATTACCTGCAAAGTGGATAGTCAGATGCTTCGGAAAGATGTGCTTTCGCCCAAAGAAGTACAAAAGCTGATGGCTTGTCATTATGACAACGAAAACCCTACAGTCAGAACAAGCGTTTATCTTTTGCCTATATTGCGGTCTGCGCTTCTGCAATGTAAAAGATCTTACTTTTAAAAATGTGGATTATGCTAACCGATTATTGAAGTTCGAGCAAAAGCAAGGCCAAGGGACATTCTGCCAGTAGTGGTGTGGTTATTCCTTTGAATGACGGCCTATTGTCTATCATTGGTGAAGTTCCGACAGATAAGAACTGTTTGATATTCGATTTGTCTACATACGAAAGCTGCTGTAAATCAGTAAAGCGTTGGGTAAAGAGAGCGGGGATAGACAAACATATAAGCTGGCATTGTGCTCGGCATTCGTTTGCCGTGAACATTTTGAACAATGGGGCAAATATCAAAACCGTAGCCAGCCTTTTAGGGCATAGTGGATTGAAGCATACGGAGAAATACACCCGTGCGGTGGATAAATTGAAAGAGGAAGCTATAAACAGCTTACCCGAATTAAAGTTTTAATCATAAAAGACTTATCTTTGTAACTATGAACTTTGAAGCATTAGTAAAACATATCAGCACGATACAGAACACGTTGCAGGCACAAGCCGCACATGCTGTAAACCTTGCCCTTACTTCCCGTAACTGGCTTATGGGTTGCTATATCGTGGAGTTCGAACAGAACGGAGAAGACCGTGCCGCCTACGGTGAACAATTGTTGAAAAAGCTGGAACAACGGCTAAAAACAAAAGGTCTGAATGAACGAAGATTCCGAGAGTTTAGACGGTTATATCTTGTTTATCCACAGCTAAAAGAGTCTGTCACACAATATATTGCATCACAAATTCAAATTCGGCAGTCATTGACCGCCGAATTCACTGAACCAATTCGGCGGTTGGTGACCGCCGAATCTGAAAATGGCGTTTGGAAACTATCAACAGAATACCCGCAAACCGAAACATGGATGATTCCGGCTGATAGATTATTCAATAGATTATCTTCCACCCATTTAAACACTATATCGGGAATTGAGAACCCGGTAAAACGTGCTTTCTATGAAATGGAAACCATTCGTGGTTGCTGGTCTGTAAAGGAGTTAGAGCGGCAAATCGCATCTTTATATTACGAACGTAGCGGACTATCCAAAAACAAAGAAGCCCTCTCCGCTTCAGTCCAGCAACAAGTAACCTTATTGCAACCCAAAGATGTTATCAATACCCCTGTTACTTTGGAGTTCTTAGGGTTGAATGAACGTGCATTAGTGACGGAAAACGATTTGGAACAATCCATTCTTGACAACTTGCAACGCTTCCTATTGGAAATGGGACATGGCTTCTGCTTTGAAGCCCGGCAAAAACGCATCTTGATTGATGAAGATTATTTCTTTGCCGACCTTGTGTTCTATCATCGTATTTTGAAATGTCATGTTATTGTAGAGGTATTATGTTGTGCACAACATAATAATTCATATGTTGCGTAGCCATTTATGTTGGCTTCTAACTCTAATCCTTTGTATATAAACAATCTCTTCATTTTCTACACAACATAAATTTCTACGCAAAGTTGGCATAATATCACAGACTATCCAAAAAATCCATTAGTTTTTTATCGTCCTTCCAATGGCTTTTCACTTTATACTTCTTCTCTATTTCACAATTTGACAACGCTTTCGCCTTCATTTCCATATTAACTTCAGCATAAATATTGGTCGTATTAATGGATACATGCCCAAGCCAAGCTCTGATAGTATTGATATCAACACCTGATTGGAGTAGATGGGTTGCGGTTGTATGTCTGATTGTATGCGGACTGACGCGTTTCTTTTTTAATTGTAGGCATCTTATCTTCTATCTTTTTCTGCATAACGGGTTACCATCTCATAGATGCCAAAGCGGGTTATTGGTTGTCCAACTCGGTTTAAAAAGACATGGTCATCCTCTGTTCTGTTTTTGATAATGGAAGATAGTGCCTCACGGGTATGTTGCCATAATGGACATCTTCTTGTTTTATTTCCCTTGCCCGTTATAGTCACTACAGCCAAGCCCTTTTTTCTTGGGTAGGGATAAATCCCTTATCAATAAAGTAGCAGCTTCTTCTGCCCGCGCTCCCGTATTATAAAAAAAAAAGTAAGAGGGCATAATCTCTCCACCCTTGGCTTGTACTTTTTATCTGGTGCGTCCAGTAGTGCATTCATTTCCTCTTTTTTCAAGGTACGTTATCAAAGTCCTCCTGGTCTTCTTGACAGGTATGTTTCTTATATTTCGACTCCATTCTATATGCTCCGGACTGTTGGCGGATACATACTTTGCAAGAGAACAAAAAGCAGCCAGTCTGATATTTCTGGTCTTGATTGAACATGACCTGTCTTTTTCAAGACTTTCCAGGAAGTCGGCAACCCTGGTATCTGTAATATCAGTAAGGAGTATCTTGTCCACTTCTTTTTTCACACACTTGGCAATAAAAGGCATCAGCAATCTGATCGCATCCCGGTACGATTTAAGCGTATTGGCAGACAGGTTACGTATATTTGTCAGATATTCACAAAAAGAAACCTTCGTATCCAGTATCCGGCATAAAACTTATTTTCTTCATTCATCTTTTCCTTGTTTTATGTATGATTCAAAACGGTTGTTTGCTTCTCCCAGCAGTCCATCGGTCATGGTCAGGTAGACTGACGTATGGGATAAATGTGTATGTCCAAGATATGTGCTCAACACAGGGGAGCAACTGTTGGACGTCCTGATTCTCCCTATACCATGAAGTAAGCCGATGGACGGCGAAGGTGTGCCTCAGGTCATGTAATCTTGGCTGGAAGGGGGATTTATCCGAACGGGAGATACCGGCATGTTCCCTGATTCTTTCAAAAGCACCTCTCACGGTGTCTATATGCATGTCCAAGCCTTTCTTATCTAAAAAGAGTTTGCTTTCGGGTACGCAGCACATGCCTTGTTTCTCTCTCCATTTCAAAAAAGTATCAATCAACTCTCCAACCTTATGGTTGTATGTGACAATCCGTGACTTGTAAAATTTCGATTCTCGTATATGCACATACAAATCCGGTTGGTTCAGGTCTCTTATTCTCAAAGACATCGTTTCGTGGAGCCTCAATCCAAGAAAATAGGTCAGTTGCAGTATCATCCTCATGCATTCAGGATGGATTTTACTCCGGTTTTTCTGATATTCCATGGCTGAGCGGAACAACCGTTGCAGTTCCGGTTTGCTATAAATATAAGGTGTCATGTGCTCCAAACGCTTGGGCAAGTCTGCGGGAAGGGGTACATTGTTCATTATACCCCGTGACATGGCCCATTGGAACATGCCCTTTAAGGCTGTGTGCCTTATGAACCAGCCGGCAGTGACCGTTCCTGTGGGATAATATAAATAGGGTTCGACCTGTCCTACTGTCAGTTCCGCCGGATTCGTATCGCCACCGATATGCTTCATAAAAGAACGCAATGCTTGCGCGTTTGTCTTGAACTTTTCTCCCAAAGCCCGTCTGTAACTTATATAAAGTTCTGTCATTTCATTCAGTTTCATAGCAAGCAAGCCCTCCCAATCCATGTCAGCAACCTTACGTAAGTTCTTAATGTCGACTTTGGCATATATGCGTGTGGTATCAAGCCCGATGTGCCCCAGCAAATCTGCGATTTCTTTCAAGGAATGCCCGGTGTTGATAAGGCGTGTGGCACAAGTATGACGCAGGCTGTGGGGCCCGTAATGACGCAACTCCAGTCCTTTGCCTTTCAGCTCGTCCCTGACCAGCTTGTATATAGTCGAAGTGGAAAGCTGTTCATGAGGGGCACGTCTGCATAAAAAGAGGTATTCGTTTCCGCTTTTTATTAAAGCGTGCCTCTTTGATGTATCTGATAATGGCATCGCCAACGATGGGAAGCAAAGGTAGCACTTGTGGCCTGCAGTTCTTGGCCCGTCTTAAATACAGCGTTTCATTCCGCCAGTCTATATCTTTCAACTTCATGTTTGTCACCTCACTGCAACGAAGGCCATAGACAGTCAAAAGAAGCAATATGGCATAATCCCTGACACCTGTCCCGGCGGCATCCTTTTTTGGATTGCAGGATATCTTGAACTGTCTCCCAAAGGGACAAACGAAGGCAGGTTTTCATGGGCATATACTCTCGGGGCTTTTAAGCTATACACAAGTCCGGGATTACACAGACCTTTTTCTTCTGCGTATCTGAAAAATCCACGAAGGACAGTGACGGTATCGGCTATCGTTCTTCTGTTACAACCGTCCTCATCATGTCTCTTACGTATATAGTCATCAAGAACTGAAGACGTTATATCTTTCAATCCGTCGACTTTTAAGTTCAGCATCATCGTTTTGAGCTGACTGTATCTGCCTTCGGTGGTGCTTGAAGAATAGCCTTTGTTTTGTTTCAGCCAATCAAGATATTCCATCACATGTTCTTTAAAGGGAAACGCATCATCTTCACATATAAGCTGACCCATATAAGACAACCAACTGGTAGTATATGATATAAAACGTCTTCTTGCGTATATCCCGGATGCATCTCTTACACCGGGCTTTCTGTACAGTCATCCAACTGTCAGCGGATTCTCGGATATCCTCAATACTGACCATGCGTCTGTCCTCAACATGCAGATAGTCAATTAAATGAAGTTGGTATGCGGCTATATCCCGTAGTGTTTGTGTAGCCGCACCTTTGTCTTCCCATATTTGAAGATACTCAGCCCGTTCTTTTAACAAAGGATAGGTGAGATAACGTAACTTATGATGTTTACGGGTAAAAAGGCGGTTCAAAATAATAGCATTATTTGTATAGATGCCATCTAACTTGCCTATGTAGGCAAGCCACCAAAAAAAGCAATATCCATATATTTTCGAACACTGCTGGGACTGTTGTCCTTTCTCTTCATCGGATGGTTCTTTTTTTTGTCTTTGACCATGTGATGGCGGCGTCCTTGATGCTACTGATAGGGACCTGTTCAGAGAAGCCATCTTCAAGCTTGAGGCTTGTGACTATCAGTAGTAGATAATCTGCCAAAGAAAGCAGATAATTATGGCTGTAGTTGCGCTTTTCAGCCATGAAAGCAAGATAGTTTTCACGTTCCTTCAATAAAGGAGCGTCGAGGTGCTTTTGCAAGTACCATTTGCGTCGAATGATTGTTTCAAGCATAATTCTTCTTTTTAAAGTTAATACTTAGGCTGTTTCCTAAATATGAAGAATTAAGGCGAGTTATATGCTTTTTAGAGCAAGTAAGTTTGGTCAAATGGAGACTTTTAGCTTCTTTTGCAGCTAAATTTATGTTGTGTAGAAAATGAAGAGATTGTTTATATACAAAGGATTAGAGTTAGAAGCCAACATAAATGGCTACGCAACATATGAATTGAAGATAGACAAATTTCGCCATGAATACGCCTCGCAACTAAATATGTACCTTAACTACTTTAAAGCGGAAGTAATGCAGCCGGACGATAATCCACCTATCGGTATTCTACTTTGTACGGAAAAGGGAGATACATTAGTAAAGTATGCCACTGCCGGATTAGATCCGAATATCTTCGTACAGAAGTACATGATAGAACTTCCAACCGAGGAAGAAATAAAAGAGTTCATTTCTTCCTCAAACTATTAAGGATAAATCAAGACTGAAAAAGATTGCTAGAAATTGGTTTAGTTCGTTTTGGCTATATAGACAAAGGGATAAACTAAACATAGTTTAGCACCACCTATTTCTTTTGCCTATATCACATATCCACATCGTGGTTCTCTTTTCATCCCACCTTGCTAAAAATAGTCAAATTCCTTTTTAAACTATGAATGCAACAATATTATCCCTTTCTGTTTTATTATTTTTGTAGAAAGAGCAAAGACATTGATAATGGATAATATAATAAGAAAGATACAAGAACTCTATCCTGTTTCGGATGTTTCATTGCATCTGCTAAAGTACTGTTTTAAACAACAGACTTTTCCGGCTAAAACTATCATCATACAAGCTGGTCGTTTTGACAATCAAGTCTATTTCATAGAAAAAGGTATAACACGTTCGTATATCCTGCACAATGGAAAAGAAATAACAACATGGTTTTCTATGGAAGGCGATGCGACTTGTGGTTCATGGGATTTATATCGACACAAAGCAGGATTTGAATATGTAGAAACCTTAGAAGAAACTTTTAACCTACTCCATTTCTATAGACAAGTTGAATGATTTATATAAATCCCGTATTGACATTGCCAATTGGATGAGAGTGTTACAGCAAGAAAATTTTCTACTTTTACAGGACATTCATATTTCCCGGCTGAACTTGTCTGCCCAAGAACGTTATGAAAAGTTGATAAAAGAATATCCCAGCATTTTCCACCGAGTGACTTTAGGACATATTGCCTCTTTTTTAGGAATAACACAACCTTCTCTTAGCAGAATCCGGTCAAGCCGATGATTTTTTAACATAGGACAAAAATAAAGAATTTCATTTTCCATACCTTTGTAAATCAATATAACGATACTAACATTCACTATATGAATAAAACAGTACAACCACAATGGCTTGAAATGGGCAAAAGAACTACAATTCATTGCCCAAGGGGGATTGACATACTCCAAAGATGTATTTGATATAGAACGCTTTGAACGCATTAGAGAAATTGCAGCAGAAATGCTTAGTCTGCAAAGTGAAATACCCATAGAAAAAGTAAAGAATCTGTTTTGCAATGAAACAGGATTTCAAACTCCTAAATTAGATACACGAGCTGCTATATTCAAAGATGATAAAATACTGCTTGTGAAAGAGAAAAATGGAACTTGGTCTTTACCCGGTGGTTGGGTCGATATAAATCAGAGTATCAAGACTAATACAGAAAAAGAAGTAAAAAGAAGAAGCAGGATTAAATGTAAAAGCTATCCGGATAATAGCTATACAAGATAGAAATTTGCATAATATTCCCCTCTATGCCTACAATGTTTGTAAAGTTTTTGTTCTTTGTGAGATTGAAAGCGGATATTTCCGACCCAATATTGAAACGGATGAGAGTGCTTATTTCGGATTGAAAGAATTACCTATTCTTGCAAAAAGAGAAAAATAACGAAGAACAAATAAAAATGTGCTTTTCAGCTTACTACGATAGAAACTGGCAAGTATTATTTGACTAATAAATCAAACACATGAAATATAAACATATCGTATTCGACATAGACGGTACATTGATAGATACGGAATATGCAGTCATCAACTCTTTAATAAAAACAATTACAGAAATAACAGGACGCACACCTCAATATGAAAGTCTGAAATTTGCTTTAGGCATTACCGGAAGAAATGCGTTGGAATTACTCAAAATACCTGACATAGAAGATGCATTGAAACGATGGGATAGGAATATGAAATTGCTCCAGCACACTATTCAACCTTTTCAAGGTATCAAAGAATGCTTGCAATCCCTTTTATCAAGAGGCTATATTTTAGGCATTGTAACCTCCAAAACATATCAAGAATATTATTCTGATTTTGAGCCATTAGGGTTAGCGGACTATTTTTCCACAATTGTATGTGCCGATGATACTGATGAACATAAGCCCCAAGCAGCACCCTTAGTAGCATATTTGGCTAAAGCCCATGTAAGCCCCGAAAACGCTCTCTATATTGGTGATAGTATTTATGATATTCAATGTGCCAACAATGCCGGTGTTGATTCCGGATTGGTTTTATGGAGCAATAATGTATCTAATCCTATACGTGCAGACTATTATTTTAAGACACCCAATGATATAAGTAAAATTCTATAAAAGACGAACTAACTAATTATGAAATTAAAAATATTAATAGATGAAAGCATTATTACAACAGAGTTTTTTTCGATTACTATCGGAATACTCACAGCGCAAAGTTTCTGCATCTGAACTAACAAAAGCTGTTGAAGAATTAGCTATCCATGTAGCCAATTTCAGTATTAACGAGCAAGATTATAGTGTATTACTCCGCTATTTTTCTTTTGGTTTATATCGTCTTAAGTCATACCGTGTACGGTTTGAGCAAGAAAAAAATGCCCTATTTGCATCTAATTGATGAAGCGATAGGACTTTTAAACACAGAAATACGCCTTATTGAATGGCGCATCAAATACCCGGAACAACTCAAACAGCGGATTGAAAAACAAAGCCTTTCCAATAACCGCTTTCCCACAAAAAATCGGGAATATCCATATCCAATACAATGTTACGCACGACACGGTATTTTTGCTGGATAGCTACAATATTTTCAGTCACACGGAAAATTTCTTGCCGCAAATAATCCTTTAGCTGGGCTTGCGTCAAATACTCACGTTTTAAAAATAGTGCATCTACTTTAGTTTTATAGTCATGAACTATACAACTATCTAATATCTTCTGTATTTCTCTGAAATTGTTTTCCATATGATTTTCCATAATCGTGCGCCTTTAAACGTTCTTACTACAAATATAAGGTAAGAATCTCACTTTTCCCGAAAACATCGGCAATAATAAGGTAGATAAAGATAGGATAAGCGTTAAGAAATCATAAAGATATGGGGAAGAGAAAACTATTAAAGTACACCTTTTCTTGGGTCAATGTAAAAACCTGAGGGGTAAATTTATAAATAATTATCTTTGTCTCCAAATTCATAGCTTATGGAGTTAAACGGTTATCGCCTTCTTCTTCCTGAAGGCACTTTAGAGTACTTTGATCTTGTTGATGTGAAGGAAAGCGTAAATGAAGTTGTGATCTACCTTGAGGAAGAAAAATATCGTTCCTGAGAAGTATGCAGATCAGGATACTGAGAGTAAAGGCTTTTATGATCCTGTTATTGTTCAGGATTTTCCTCTTCGTGGCAAGAAGGTCTTCCTTAATATTCGTCGTCGTCGCTGGATCTTAAAGAAGCATAATGAGTATATCTCTCGTAACTGGCGTATGGTGGCTGAAGGTACTCGTATGACGCAGGATTTTGCGTCTTTTTTAAAAGAACTATATTGATAGCTATCCGATCAGTTGCAAGCTCTTAGGTGTTTTATATGGAGTTGACGGAGATTTATTGGAGCGTCAATACCGTAACCATCTAAGTGGTTATCTCCATTGGGACCAACTTGTTCATGCAGAGGATTGGCTACTATTCGAAAAGAATATCGGTGCTTATATCTGTATTGATGAGGTAGCCCTCTCGCGTGGGGAACTCTATACTGTACTGATCAATAAAGAAGCTCACGGTGGTAAAGGTAGTATGATTGCTATCATTAAAGGTACGGACGTTCATACGGTCACTTCTGTCCTGCTTAAGCTATCCCGTCTCCGCCGTTACCAAGTGCGCGAGATTACTTTGGATATGGCTCCTAACATGGAGCAGATTGCCCGCATCTGCTTTCCTGCGGCCAAACGTGTTACCGATCGCTTTCACGTACAGAAGGTAGCTTATGAAGCGGTGCAGGAGATGCGTGTAAAAGCTCGCTGGGAGGCTTTGGATGAAGAGTCCACTCAGATTGCTTATGCAAAGGCCTGTGGAAAGATGTATCATGCACCTGTTTTCGCTAATGGAGATACAAGAAAGCATTTGTTAGCGAGAAGCATTTATCTGCTTTACAAGAAGGAATCCTTATGGACTCTGTCTCAAAGAATACGAGCTGAAATTCTTTTCAAGGAATATCCCGATATAAAGAAAGGATATTATCTGTCTATGCGGTTAGGCTTAATCTATCATCAGTGTAAGTTTAAGGATATTGCTTTGACAAGGCTGGCAAGGGGGTATGATGAAGTAGATAAATCAGGGTTCCTCACCTTTGGAAGGGTCGTACGTTCTATACAAACACATTATCTGAATATAATCAATTTTTTTGAAAGGAGGGCAACCAATGCCGCAGCAGAGTCATTCAATGCTAAAATCAAAGCATTTAGAGCACAGTTCAGAGGAGTAAGAGATAGAGCTTTTTTCTTATATAGACTTGCTAAATTATATGCTTAAATATAAAATCCCTCAGATTGTTACGTTGACCCGAAGTAACCTTGTTATAAATCCGTTGATAGAACGGCAAGGGGAAACTTTTTTTTCCTTATATAGACTTGCTAAATTATATGCTTAAATACAAAATCCCTCAGGTTGTTACGTTGACTCGCCATGGAACAAGCCAACGAAAGTTTACGCTATGAAATTTCAAGCGTGACAAAAGCATTGATGACTTAAAAGTTCAGATGCAACAAATACAGGAGCAGCATAGCAGACAAATTCGTAATCTTCAAGGAATACATAATCAAGAACTTGAAGCCAAAGACAAGGAAATTTCACGATTGAATATCATTCTCGAAAAAGCATTATGCTGGTTCCCATTGCTCAAAGAAATGCTGAGAATGGAAAAATTATGCTATGTCACTGGTTTTACCAAGGGGATGGTTGATTCTCTTTTATAAAAAGGGAAGCAATCAGGTGCAGCGGAAAAATCTATTCCGAAGAGTATAGACGGAGATTTGAAACAAAAAATGCCACTTTCAAAATTGAGCAAAGTCCGGTTGATGGGCACAAGTTGATGCTGACCATAAATCGACAAGCCAATAGGTGAATGGTTCAAGGAACAATGGGGAAAAATTAAAGCAAGGCTTATATAACTCAGTACAGACAGATAAAAAGAAGCAGAGGATTCAAAATGTAATCCGATAGTATTTGATTGGAATTCAATAAAATTCACTATCTTTGCAAGCGGATGGAGAGAACTCTGTCCAAGACATATTATATTTAGAAAGAAGCGTTATGCGCATCTTGTAATTTTGAGAACGTAGGAAATTTTCAAAAGAATGTACAAGGATGGCATAGTGGTTCTCACGCTATAGCGTGGGCTGTTATTGTTATATCTGTACATTCGGGTTTCCTACGACCTTCAAAATTGAGACGTGACATTGCAGCTCCACGCTTCGTGGTTTAATTAGACTTGGTTCAGGAACGGAATCATAAGAGAAAATCGTATGAAAGAACTGGCTTATTCGTACATTGAATTTGGAGAAGAATATTGGTGGGCGTTTCTTATTATTTGGCTTCTGTGGATTATCGTAGCTCACATTCCCAACTTTATAGATTTCCACTATGCGGACATCATTATCCCTAGTATCCTTCTGGCAATTTGGGGTATATTAAAACTGCTTGTGGCTTTCAGCGTTATATAAATCGTTAATCATCAATCAAATATATACATCTATAAAATTCAATAAGTACTTTTATTTGTCTGCTGCACTTGCTTTTGCTCTTTGCTCTTGCAGCGATGACGATGAAACTGGAGGCGATTTTACGCCTACTATCTTCAACGTAATGGGTAAAGTTGAAAAAAGGTCCGATGATTCGTGGCTCTCATGTGGATATGCGAACTTTGGACGAGTACATGACCCCTACTGGAAACTTTTATTCTGCTACCATCGACAACAACTTGGGTGATTTCAATTATGGCACACTCAAGATTAACAGCCCGTATGCCCAATTAACGGCAGACGGCTATTTTTTTTAATGAAGTGGACGGTGAATTGTCAGAAGGTACTATCAAGCTAGATGCTATTGTGGGACTTAAAAGACAATAGTACTATCAATGTCAATGTATTAACTCACTTGAAAAGTAAGCGCATCCATCATTTGATTACTACCAAAGGCATGACATTCAAGGAAGCTAACGCACAAGCCCAAAAAAAGGAGTTGCTTACCCAATTCGGATTACAGCAATACGCCTCTAAAGATGCAAGCCAATTTTCAATTACTTCCGGTGATGACGCTTCCGGTGCATTAATAGCCATATCATCATTGGTACTAACTGATAAATCTGATGCGGAAATTGTAGAGTTTTTATCCATTCTAAGCAATGAGTTCGGCACAGAAGGTACTTTTAGCCAAGAAACAAAGAAAAGAATACAATCCGGTAAGAACTACCTGAATGCAAGATTGGATAGAATTTCTGAAAACATAAAGAATCGCTACCAAGAGTTGGGATTAGAAGTTAAAGTCAAAGACCTGGCTTATTATTTTGACTGGGACAATGATGGTATTGCCGGAAATGAACTGGATGATTCCCGAATCTGTTACACTCAGCACAACTGAAGTAAACGCTTCGAAAGAAGGAGGCGAATATACCATTACCATTGAATCTAACAAGCCTTATTATTTAAATCCGCCTTCTTTTGATTCTGACTCTGATTCTGGTCTTCAAGAATTACCCCAAGACAATGTCACAGAAGAAGAATACTTTGGGGGATTATATGAACCTGGTGCAAACATACCAACTCCATCAATCAAGTTTGATAAAGCCATCGAAAATAATGTCATTACCGTAAGAATAGAGCCTGCACAGTTCAAAGAAGATTTATCCACCACCTTTAGGGTCTATAACGCAAGAGGCAAGGTTGCCGCTACTGTGACTATCAAACAACAGGGAGACAAGAACTATTGGGTTAAACACGACCCCGTCAGATTAGGAGAACAGGGAGAAAGTGCTGTATTATATATAATGAGTGTTATGAGAGATGCCGTATCTGGGCAACTTAATTTGCAAAATAATTATATTCATCAGGAAAGACTTTAAAGAAGCAGTTCCTTTCTACCCTTATGATGATAAAATTGAAAAAACATGGGGAAATTACTATAGTGCAATCAACCGGTGGCTCACGATTAGAGATGTTGATGCAAACCAACTGAATTGTTACCAGTCGTTCATCAATACACATCTGGCTTTGGCATACTATCAGTTATCATCTCGCTGGAGTGGTGTACCTTTTTATAATGGAACGTCAAAACGCCCCCTTTATTTCCATACCACGAACAGATGAAGCTGAAGTTCTTTCAAAAGTGGAGAAGATACTGGTTGATGCTATGAGTGACTTGGATGAACATCGTTACGATGCTTTCCAAGATGCTAACAGCATGCTTTTTGTTTCTAAGGATGTAGCAAGAACATTGCTTGCCTTTGTCTATTGTAATCAAAAGAAATTCGACAAGGCACTGCCGCTTTTGGAAGAAGTCATCAAAAGAGGTGATTATCACTTGGAATATTCACAAGCGACAGAATATAATAACAATGCGGAATGCATTCTTGGCTATCATATACAGACAAGAAGCGGAGAAGCGTGTCATCCTTGCCTTGATTACAAAGATGTGATACTAACAGCTGCTGAATGTCTATATCATACAGGAAACACTCCTAAGGCTAAAGAATACATCAATCAAGTATGCGAGCATAAGAATCTCACAGTTGACCAATCAGATGTTCAGAAAGCCATTGCTTCACTGCATTACCAGATAAACTCACCCAGCTATATGAATTTCATCAGAAGGAACGGATTGGGTGAATCCTTTATGGGACTAAGCCATGACAACCTTTATCAGCTTTTATGGCCTATCCCCAGCAGTGAAATGAATTTAAATCCACAAATGACACAAAATCCGGGATATTAATCCCAGCATATGACGAAAGCCCTGCTGTTTACTGTGGGGCTTTCTTATTGCTAAAAAAGCAAAATAACGACAAGAATAAAGGATGAATCTCATCCTAAAAGAAAACTACCAAGTTTTACGCCAATTAATGTAAAGTTGAGTGTTTATTTTAAAATTTACCGATTCTCAGCATTTGTAGCCCCCCTAAATCATAAAGTCGCCCCTTTCTTTTACGAAGCCTTAAATCGCTGAATCTCCAAAGATAGTAGATTCTTTAATATCCCGCCTAAAGCCCAAGAAAGACTTATTGGCTGCTTCGTGTTGACATTGGCGTGAAGAAAATATGTATTCTCGCTTATTCTTTTTAAACATTTTAACAATCTAAAAAGATGATAACCAAATTGAAAGCCCGTAGTTCGTCAGCAAACGAACTGTTCTGCCGTTATCATAGGTGTGCATAAAAAAAACAATAACCCTGAGGTTTGCTTGTTCAGCAGGGACAACAGGGTCTTACGTTTGCAAATATAGGCATTAATTTCTATATTTGCAAGAGAAAATTCATTTTTTAAACTTATATCAAATGAAATATGACGAATGTTTGCAAGTACTTTCCCCTGCAAGATTAAATAAATACGCACAAGCAAGTGGCAATGAAAAAGCCAAGACCTTGCGTCTATACCAATATAACATCAAGTTGAGCCAACGTTTTTATAGGGTTATCGGTATGTTTGAGATAATGCTACGTAATGCCATAAACACTCACTACAAACAATATTTCAATGATGATAATTGGATAATCAACCAAGCAAGACCCAATGGATTACTTGAACAGGAAGCTTCCGAAATAGTACACATACAGCGCACTTATACCAATATGGGGGTGTACAACAACGATAAGATGGTAGCTTCCTTTACATTTGGTTTCTGGACTTATCTGTTTACAAGACGCAATTACCGCATAGGAGGAAAAACACTTCTTCAAATATTCCCCAACAAAGCGCATGGCTTAAAACAAACAGACATCTACAAACAATTGACCGCCATCCGTGAATTTCGTAACAGAATAGCACATCATGAACCTATCTGCTTCAACGCTACACGTGCGATAGATACAAAAATATGCCAAAAGAGCATTATGAGTTAATACGAACCTATATAGAATATATGGGATTTGATTCGGATTCTGTATTGCGAATGGTAGAAAAGCCCGATTCTATACTAAAAGTAATAGATGGCATGAAGTAAACGCCCATCTTTGGGGTCAGCGGATTTTCCGGGTTGGCAAGCTTTCTTTTAAGCGTATAGCCTAGCCAGTCTGAACATGAAGAACTTCAGATCAGCCACCCCTCTTAACTGGCTTCGAAAAGCTTTGATTTTAGCATTGAACGACTCCGCTGAAGCATTTGTCAATCGTTCTTCAAAATAATTTATGATGGTCGTACTATGGTTTGAAAAGGTATCAAGTACCTTGTTGAACTCCATATAGTCAAACTTTTCCACTTCATTGTACCATCTTGCGAGATTTAGCCTTGCTTCATCGGGACCTGACTTCTTGTTGAAGATGTCTGTCAGTTTCATGCTAAGGCTGTATCCTTCCAGAAGCTTGGGGAATTTATCAAAGAGAATGGCAGCCCTGGTCTTTTTGATGTTCATTCCATTTGCTCCAGTGTTTCAGTATAATATGCTTGCTTCTGCTTACTATCTGTGGCAGGGTTTCTCCGTTCTCCATTCTTTCAGGCTCCCATTTCCCTATTCTCTCCCTTTCCGCCTTACTCTTTGCTTCTTTCTGCTTTTGACGGTGCTGCCTGATAGCCTGATTTTCCGCATCAAGTACTGTCTACCGATAGCTTATTCTTAACTGGTCTACAGCTTCAGACATGAGCTGCTGTACATGAAAACGGTCATTGATCAGCTTTGCGGCAGGAAACACCTTTCTGACCGTCAGCATCATGGCTGAAGATAAATCTGTAGTGACAGTCTTGACAGACAGCCGTTTCCGGTGCGGAAGCCTGCGCAAGATTCCGCTTACCGCATCTGTGGCCACTCCACGAACCATTGCAACTAAAGCCCCCCTTACGGCCTTTGGCTGCTTTATTGGTCAGAATCGTATAAACATCTCCATTGCTCAGGCAAGTTTCATCCAAAGAAAGGTTTTCTCCAATGTTTTCAGGATCAAGGAGGTAGTCATGCGCATGTTCGAGTTGGTCCCAGTTCCGGTAATCACTGATTTTCTCCTTGTATTGTTTACGAAGAGTCTGTCCTTTTACGCCATAACGTTCCGCAAGCACACAGATGCTCACAGGAGTAGATTCAATCTCCTTCTTCTTTTAAAAAAAAGAAACGAACTCAGAATTGAGCCGTGTACCGTCAAATTCGGATAAATCCCAGTCATAGCTGAAGATTTCATTGGAAGACTTGTCAAGCCATTTACGTTTACGAACATGGAGATAAGTGGCGCGACCACGAATAGGATAGTCTTGGATTGTACGATACTCACCAAAACCATAGGATATGATATCCGGGTTGGTCTTATCTTCTTTTAGCTGAACTTTTTTTTTTTTTCATCAAGATAAATATCAAAACGGTCAGCACTCTTGTCGAAATTGACAATATCAAAGTTGTCTATAAGCACATCCGGAAGGATGGCACGAAGGAGTCGTTCGGGTTTCATAAAACAAAGGTAAGCAAAGGTAGCTAATTTTAAAACTTAACAACCAGAAATTTCCGCTGACCATCTTTGGGCTAGTTGTAATTTTGGGGGATTAATATTTGTTAATTTCCCTTTATGCATACACCTTTGCTAATCTATACAGAAAGAACTTATCTTATCTACTACTCCACGAAATGAAGCCCTAAATGCTTTAATTTTTGCATTAAAAGCTTCCGCAGCAGCATTTGTGCTTCTGTTCACAAAGTAGTTTAATATCCGTTCGTAATGATTCTCAATGGAATTGGCAACAGTAGTGAATGTATCATAACCAAACTCCTCAATTTCATTATACCAAAGTGCCAGTTTGGCACGAGCCACATCTTTATCTGTATAGTCTGAAAATATCTTCCCTAATCGTAGTGCGTAATAGTACACGGATTTTATATCCGGGAATTGTTCAAAGAGTAGTTTGGCTCTTACCTTCTGGCTTTGCAGCCACTTGTCCGGAGCCTTAAACAGCAGGTACCGGCTTCTGGCCAACAACTGTCTGAGTGTATCTCCATTGCTAAACACTTTAGGTTCATAACTTTCCCCTTGGCTTTAGCTTCCTTTGATTTTCCTGTTCTCATCCTTCATTACTTGCCAGCGATAAGCGATCCGAAGGTCTTGTACAGCTTCATAAACCAACTTTGAGACATGGAAACGATCCACTACCTGCATAGCCCCGGGAAAACAACGTTTTGCTATTTTCTGCATACTGCCGGCCATATCAAGTGTAATTTCTTTTTACTTGGTTGCGCTTATCGGCATCTATTTTGAGAAGCACATTGATAACATCCTCTGCTTTAGTTCCCTTTACAATAGCTACAATGGTGCCTTTTCGACCATGCTTATCCCGATTGGTAAGGATTGTATATAGTTCGCCTTTGCTTAAAGCCGTTTCATCAATACATAAATGATAACCTATATTTTTAGGATAAAGAATAAAGAGTCTTCAGCATGTTCCTTCTGATTCCAATTATTGAAATCACTTAAATGTTCTTTTGTATTGAGTCTGGAGTTGCTTGCCATCCATACAGTAATGTTCTGCTACACTTTGGCAACTAACCGCATGATTGTCTAAGTAACACTTTTTAAAAAAGCTCCGAACTCAGCTGTTATGCGAGTACCGGAGGCTACTAAGTTCCAATCACGACTATAAGTTTGTCCTGTTTCCGGGTCTTCCCAACGACGCCGCTTGATGCGTAGATATACAGCCTTGCCGCGAACAGGAAAGTCTTGCACTTCTATTTCCGGGAAGAAACCTTTGGAATGTAGATGTAAATGGGAATGCTCTTGAGGAATGGAAGGCTTTTCCTCAAAAAAAAAAAAAATGAAGCAAGTCTCTTGAGAGACATGGTTAACCAGGTCAAAATAGTCAAGCAGGCCTGCAGGAAAGAACAAGCTCAACATCTCCAGTGGAGTGGCAGGGGGGGTTGAAGGTTCTGTTTCATGCCACAAAAGATAGTGTTTTTAACTAATTCCCCCAAGTTTTCAAACTGAGCCCATCTTTTGGAATACATAAGGATGATTGGGAACAATTTGGGAACATCTCCGATGTAAGAAAAAGCTAAGTATTGAATTATCAATTACTTATCTTTTTTTTTTCGTACCCAGACCCGGGGTCGAACCGGGATGGAAGTGAATCCACTGGTGTTTGAGACCAGCGCGTCTACCGATTCCGCCATCTGGGCATCTCTTGAAACATTGTTTGTTTCTCGATTGCGGTTGCAAAGGTACGACTTTTTTTCATACCTGCAAACTTTTCGGCGTTTTTTTTCAAAAAAAAAAAGATAAATATACTACGATTTATGGGATAACGGACAATGGTTTTCTAAAAATAAGCCCTATATTAGCGGAAACTTTAAAACGATTTTATATCATGACAAACAGCAATAATTATTGTGTCATCATGGGGGAGGTATAGGTAGTCGGTTCTGGCCATATAGCCGCAAAAACCTTCCTAAACAATTCCTTGATTTCTTCGGGACCGGACGTTCTCTAATACAGCAAACGTTTGATCGTTATAAAAAAAATAGTCCCTATAGAAAACATTTTTATTACAACCAATGTATTGTATAAAGAACTGATCCAAGAACAACTCCCAGAATTGGACAAATCACAAATTTTATTGGAACCCACCCGCAGAAACACTGCTCCATGTATAGCTTGGGCTTCCTATCATATAAAAAAACTCAATCCAAATGCCAATGTCATTGTCGCACCGTCCGACCACCTGATTTTAAAAGAAGATGAGTTCAAAGCTGCAATTTTGAAAGGCCTGGAATTTGTTTCAAACTCTCCTCAATTACTAACATTAGGTATCAAACCTAACAGACCGGAAACCGGCTATGGCTATATTCAGATTGAGGAAGAAAAACAAGGAGAATTCTTTAAAGTAAAAACATTCATTGAAAAGCCCCAATTGGAATTTGCCAAAGTATTCGTAGAAAGTGGAGAATTCTATTGGAACTCAGGAATATTCTTATGGAATATCAATACAATTTTAGAAGCCTTCAATGAGATTATGCCCGAAGTTTGTACCAAACTGACTAACGGAGAAGAAGATTTTGCCTCCTGTCCCAATATCTCCATTGACTATGGAATCATGGAGAAAGCCAACAATGTTTTCGTCCAATTGTGCGACTTCGGATGGGCAGATTTAGGTACATGGGGCTCCCTGTATGATATATCATCCAAGGACCAAGAAGGTAACGTTGTAGTAAACGGAAACTCCTTATTATATAACAGCTATAATAATGTAATAGTAGTGCCAGAAGGGAAATTAGCCGTAATACAGGATCTAGAAGGTTATTTAGTAGCCGCAAGAGACAATGTATTACTCATATGCAAAAAAGATGACGAAAGCGCTATCCGAAAATTCGTAAATGACGTACAAATCAAACTAGGAGATCAGTTTGTATAAAAACAGGTAACCGGAGTTTAATCATAAAGGAAAGCGGGAAACAGAATATCCGTTTCCCGCTCTTTATATTTACTAAGAAAGAAAAAGATTACTTGTCACCACCTTCCCAGGCTTGATTGATTGCTGTCGCCACCTCCACAAATTCTTCATTTGTCAGTTTCAACTTCGGATTAGAAAAAATCATATCCGACTCTTTCTGAATAGGAATCAGATGAATATGTGCATGAGGGACCTCTAATCCGATTACCGCCTCACCTACTTTCTTACACGGAAAAACTTTTTGAATGGCAAGTGCCACGCTCTTTGCAAAAACATGCATAGCAGCCAGTTCATTATCCTCCAAATCAAAGATATAGTCCACCTCACATTTCGGAACAACCAACGTATGCCCTTTGGTTAACGGATTGATATCCAAAAAAGCATAGAACTGATCATTTTCAGCCACTTTGTAGCTAGGAATCTCACCTGTAATAATTCTACTAAATATTGTTGCCATATCTATAAGTATTAAATAAGGCAGCCCGCATAGCGGAACCTGCCTTATATATTAAAATGAAATATTCACAACTTCTAAGCTGATTTTACCCTGCGGAATAGTGATTTCAGCCACATCACCCACTTTTTTTTCCTAACAAACCCTGTGCTATCGGAGTATTTACCGAAATCTTGCCCAATTTTAAATTCGCTTCGCTTTCGGCTACGATAGTATAAACCATCTTCATTCCGGTCTTGGCATTCTTCAATTCTACTTTCGTCAAAATTTGCACTGTATCTGCATTCATTTTTGAAGTATCAATAATTTTAGCATCACCAATAGTTGATTTCAGCTGGCTGATCTTCATCTCCAATAGACCTTGCGCCTCTTTGGCAGCATCATATTCGGCATTTTCTGACAAGTCTCCCTTATCACGCGCTTCGGCAATAGCCGACACAATTTTAGGACGTTCTACTGATTCCAGATATTTCAGTTCCTCAATCAGTTGCTTGTAACCTTCTTCTGACATATAAGCCATAATGTTTTCCTCCTTTTAAATTATATAATTATTCATTGTTCCAGTTATACCTATAAAAACAAAAAGAATTCCGACATGGAAATGTCGGAACCCTCTTTGGTATTTCAAGTACTGCAAAGATAGACTTTTATCTAATACGAGTCAAGTTTATAAGGATGCTATGTAACATGTTTAAACAAATTCAACTCATAATTAGCTTTTTACAAGAGTTTTTTAATGGCTTCATCCAAATCTTTAATATTCTCACCACGGGCACTTAATTCATTATTACGATTTACCAAAAATACCGAAGGCAGATTAGTTACATTATATAATGAAATGTATGAAGAATAAACACCATTAGCGTCACGTACACAGACCCAAGGCAGATTATCTGCAGATGTTTTCCAAAAGTGTTCATCACCATCCAGTGAAATCTGGTAAATCTCGAACCCTTGAGAAGCATACTTATTATAAAGTTCACGTAACGCCAAATTATGTGCAGCAGACATTGCATTGTTATATACAGTAAAATCGATCAGCACCACTTTACCCTTCAAATCGGTCAGACTGCGTGTATTGCCTTTCAAATCTCTTCAGCTGAATATCAATAATGCTAGCTTCTTTGATTTTATCTTCAGGGATTTCCATGGTTTGCTGACGGGGAGTACGGGTATTCTTCATTCCTTTTATAACCATATTATACAGGTTACGTGAACGGTCTGCATGTGGATAAGCATTATTCAGACTCGTAGCCACCGCAGCGAAACACTTCACATCCTCCTTATTTGTCAAAGGATCAAAAATCATATATCCATTCAACGACTGGAATAAAGCGAAATAAGCGTATGGCATATTTGGAGCCGCAAAAATATATTCTCGTTTCACTTTATTCTTGTAATTGTTTACCATAGCCAAAAGACTGTCTTGTGCGATGCCCGCAGGGATATTACGGTTCTGACCGAGTTTGTCCACATTCTTCTGCAAATCAGCTTGCAGCAACACCAATTCCTTTATTTTCAAATTGTTTTCCGAACCTTCAATACGATAGGCAGTCGCAAAATCATTTATCTCAGCCTTAACTGATACAGTTTCCGTAGAGTCTACAGCAAAGTTTATCACTTTATTATCCAAACGCAAACGATAGAATTCAGGAGATTCCGGGCGCTTCTGTGCAAAACTAAAACTTCCGCTACTGCCCAATTTTGCCGAATCAAGCGCTACTATGCCATCCAATCCCGACGCTTCCAAATAAAGCATCTTATCTTCAGCACCATTAATTTCACCTTGAACTTTGAACTTCGGTTCATTATCGCAAGCGCTCAGTACCATCAACAGAAGTGCGAGCAAAAAATATACATTCTTTTTCATCGCTAAAATTAATATAATGTGTGTTCTCTTAATAATTTTGGATGCAAAGATACGTCTTTTCGCGGTTTGTCAAAGCATTTATCCACCTTCTTACACATTAAAATGAAAAAAAACGGTAATCATAGTAACTTTTTGGCTCATTTTCACCAAATTAGAAGAATAAATACCTATCTTTGCACGAATTTTAGACGAAAATTATATTAAAACATTTTTTATGATTAATCCAATTGTTAAGACAATCGAGCTTCCCGATGGTAGAACCATTACGCTCGAAACGGGAAAGCTGGCAAAACAGGCAGACGGTTCTGTAATGCTCCGCATGGGTAACACCATGTTGCTAGCTACTGTTTGTGCAGCAAAAGATGCAGTTCCCGGTACAGATTTTATGCCCCTCCAGGTAGAGTACAAAGAAAAATATTCAGCATTCGGACGTTTTCCCGGTGGCTTTACCAAAAGAGAAGGCAAAGCTTCGGATTATGAAATCCTGACTTGCCGACTGGTAGACCGCGCATTGCGTCCTTTATTTCCCGATAACTTCCATGCAGAGGTATACGTAAACATTGTTCTTTTCTCAGCAGACGGAGTAGATATGCCTGATGCATTGGCAGGATTGGCCGCTTCAGCAGCATTAGCCGTTTCCGACATTCCTTTCGGCGGACCGATTTCTGAAGTACGTGTAGCACGTATCGATGGTCAGTTCGTTATCAACCCCACTTTCGAACAACTTGAGAAAGCTGATATGGATCTGATGGTTGCAGCCACATATGACAACATCATGATGGTAGAAGGCGAAATGCAGGAAGTCAGCGAACAAGACTTGCTGGCTGCCATGAAGGCTGCTCACGAAGCAATCAAAGTTCATTGTAAAGCGCAGATGGAACTGATGGAAGAAGTCGGTTCTACAGTAAAACGTGAATATTGCCACGAAGAAAACGATGAAGATTTACGCAAAGCCGTACGCGAAGCTTGTTATGATAAAGCATACGCCATCGCTGCTTCAGGAAACAGAAACAAGCATGAACGTCAAGATGCTTTTGATGCCATCCGCGATGAATTCAAAACTCAATATACAGAAGAAGAACTGGAAGAAAAAGGTGCATTAATCGACCGTTACTACCACGATGTGGAAAAGGAAGCTATGCGTCGTTGTATTCTTGATGAAGGCAAGCGTCTGGACGGACGTAAGACGACTGAAATTCGCCCTATCTGGTGCGAAGTAGGTTATCTGCCCGGTCCTCATGGTTCTGCCATCTTCACCCGTGGTGAAACTCAGTCTTTAACTTCTGTCACATTAGGTACCAAGCTAGATGAGAAAATTGTAGACGATGTTCTGGATCAACACAGAGAACGATTCTTGTTACACTACAACTTCCCTCCTTATTCTACTGGTGAAGCAAAAGCACAACGTGGTGTAGGTCGTCGTGAAATCGGTCACGGGCACTTGGCATGGCGTGCTTTAAAAGGACAAATTCCTGCAGGATACCCATACACAGTACGTGTAGTATCTGATATCATGGAATCAAATGGTTCTTCTTCAATGGCTACTGTCTGTGCAGGAACCCTTGCATTAATGGATGCCGGTGTTGCCATGAAAAAACCAGTTTCAGGTATTGCCATGGGCTTGATTAAGAATGCAGGTGAAGAAAAATATGCCGTATTATCTGATATTCTTGGCGATGAGGATCACTTGGGAGATATGGACTTTAAGGTTACCGGTACCCGTGACGGTATTACTGCTACACAGATGGATATCAAGGTAGATGGCTTGTCATTCGACATCTTGGAAAAAGCGTTACTGCAAGCAAAAGAAGGTCGCGAACATATTCTTAACAAGTTAACCGAATGTATAGCCGAACCTCGTAAAGATTTGAAACCGCATGCTCCTCGTATTGAAACGATGACTATTCCTAAAGAGTTCATTGGGGCTATTATCGGTCCGGGCGGAAAGATTATCCAAGGTATGCAGGAAGAAACCGGAGCAACCATCACGATTGAAGAAACTGATGGTGTAGGTCGCATTGAAATTGCGGGAACAAACAAGAAATGTATTGACGATGCTATGCGCATTATCAAGGGTATCGTTGCCGTTCCCGAAGTCGGTGAAGTCTATGTAGGTAAAGTCCGTTCAGTAATGCCATATGGCGTGTTCGTAGAATTCTTGCCTGGAAAAGACGGATTGTTACACATCTCTGAAATTGACTGGAAACGTCTTGAAACAATAGAAGAGGCCGGTTTAAAAGAAGGGGATGAAATAGAAGTGAAGTTACTTGATATTGACCCCAAAACAGGTAAATTTAAGCTCTCTCACAAAGTATTACTGCCTCGTCCTGAAAAGCAAGAAAAGAAATAAGAACATCCTTATTTATACCATAAAGAGCGCAACCTGTTATAGGTTACGCTCCTTTTTTTAAAAGGGTAACCATTTATAATAATGTAAAATAAATAGCGCAACTAAATAATAATTAGTCGCGCTATCTGATATATCATACAAAAGAAATTCCTCCGCTTTATATGATATCCGGTTATAAGGTAGGATCAATCTTCTTGAACTTCGAAATCATCTTTACCTACTCCGCAAAGAGGGCAAACCCAATCATCTGGAATATCTTCAAATGCTGTTCCCGGAGCGATTCCACCTTCAGGATCTCCTTCTGCCGGGTCGTATACCCAACCACATACTACGCAAACGTACTTTTTCATAATTGTTTCAGTTTTATGTTTCAAATGTTCTTTAAATACATAACAAATATACAAGGAAATTGTTTACTTGCAAACTATCCCACTAATAATTTTTTTTAAGCTCTTCCATTCCTTCGGACGCACCTTTCTGAATTACATGCACTTTACGCCCCGATGCAATGGGCACCTGCTTAGGATCTATTAAATAAACAGGAGTGCGGGCAGGCACATAATTCAACAAACCGGCAGCAGGATATACATTAAGCGAAGTTCCTATAATTAAAAAGATATCAGCTGTTTCAGCATATTCAATTGCAGTTTCAATCATAGGAACAGATTCACCAAACCATACAATGAATGGACGAAACTGAGAACCGTCTCCGGCCAAGTCTCCCAAATGTATCTCATATTCTTCCGGCTTTAATTCTTTAATATAAGCTGGATTATTAGGTTGCCAACTAGATGTCACCTTGGTCAGTTCGCCATGTAAATGAATAATATGCGAACTTCCGGCACGCTCATGCAAATTATCAATATTTTGAGTGATAACAGTCACATTAAAGAACTTTTCCATCTCAGAAACCAGTTCATGCCCCCGGTTAGGCTTTACAGCAAGCAACTGTTTACGACGCTCATTATAAAAATCAATCACCAATTTAGGGTTTGCCGCATACCCTTCCGGAGTAGCCACTTGCTCCACCGGATACTGATCCCATAAACCACCTGCATCACGAAATGTACTGATACCGCTTTCTGCACTCATTCCAGCACCTGTTAAAACTACTAAATTCTTCATTTCTAGTCCTCCTCTTTTAACTAAACACACAAAAATAAGAAAAATTAAATTGTTAAAAACATAATCATTCAAATAAAACACCTACCTTTGTGCGTTTTGTAGAAAAACATCTTATAAAATAAACAGTTATGGATAAATTTAGTTACGCTATCGGCCTGGGAATCGGCCAAAATTTGCTGAGCATGGGTGCTCAAGGTATCAATGTTGAAGACTTTGCTCAAGCAATCAAAGACGTATTAGATAGAAAAGAAACGGCTATCAGCCACAACGAAGCACGTGAAATCGTAAACAAGTACTTTGAAGAGCTGGAAACCAAATTGAATGCAGAGAATATTGAAAAGGGAAAATCATTTTTTGGAGGAAAACGCAAAAAGACCGGGGGTCGTGACACTTCCCAGCGGCTTACAGTACGAAGTTATCACAGAAGGTAACGGAAAAAAACCGAGTGCAACCGACCGTGTAAAATGCCATTATGAAGGTACCTTGATTGATGGGACTTTGTTTGACAGTTCTATCAAACGCGGCGAACCGGCTATCTTTGGTGTGAACCAAGTAATCAAAGGATGGGTGGAAGCACTCCAACTGATGACTGAAGGTGCTAAATGGAAACTTTTCATTCCTTCAGAATTAGCCTATGGAGCACAACAGGCAGGAGAAATGATTCCTCCTCACAGCACATTGATTTTCGATGTAGAATTAATTGAAGTATTATAATATTAAAGTATTTAAGGCAAATGAAAAAAATTAGTTTTTTTGTAGCTATCGCTGCTGCAGCCAGCTTGGCTTCTTGTACAGCCCAAGCACCGAAAGCAAACATGAAGAATGACGTAGACTCACTTTCTTACATGATGGGTATCACCAACACGCAAGGTCTGGATATGTATATGAGCCAACAATTAGGCGTTGATACAGCCTATATGGCCGACTTCATCAGAGGTGTTAAAGAAGGTACCAGCAAGACAAGTCCTAAAGACGTTGCTTATATGGCAGGTCTTCAGATTGGTCAACAAGTTGGTGGACGTATGTTCGATATGATGAGCCAACGTATTTTCGGAAATGACTCTACTCAAAGTTTAAGTAAAGAAAACTTTCCTGGCAGGTTTCATGGCTGCTTTGCAAAAAAAAAAGGCATGAATGTTACTATGGAAGAAGCCAACGCCTACGTTCAGTCTAAAGCAGAAGCAAATCAAAACAAAAGCTACTGAAGCCCAGTTCGCTGAAAATAAAGCTGCCGGTGAAAAATTCCTAGCTGAAAATGCAAAGAAAGAGGGTGTTAAAACTACATCAAGCGGATTGCAATATAAGATAATTAAAGAAGGTAACGGCGCTGTTCCTACCGATTCTTCTAAAGTAAAAGTAAACTATAAAGGTACTTTGATTGACGGAACTCAGTTCGACAGTTCATATGATCGTAAAGAACCGACTACTTTCCGTGCTAATCAGGTAATCAAAGGATGGACTGAAGCGCTAACAATGATGCCAGTAGGATCTAAATGGGAACTTTACATCCCTCAAGAGCTAGCTTATGGTGCACGTGAAGCCGGTCAGATTAAACCTTTCTCTACTTTGATTTTCGAAGTAGAACTGGTTGGAATCGAAAAATAACCTCATTTTAATACGATTTACAAAAAAGCGTGGAACATTCGTGTCTCACGCTTTTCTTTTAACTTGTCCTTCTACAAATCAAATTTTCTTTTCCTTTATATCTGTACGTGCCTCAACAACATTTACTACATAATCGCCTAATTTTTCGCATTCACTGATAATATCCATATAATAATCCCCCCCATCTGATAATTATATTCCTTATTATTCACATCCAATACATTCTGATCCTTCAACTGGTTGCGGTAATTGTTTCTCTCATTCTCTATATTAAATGATTTGTTAGGATCAACCAAATGATATCCGTCTTCTTCCAAAGATACTATTTGTTGCAGTGGAAGGCTGTACAATGCACCTGTCAACAATCCGGTGAAGCGATTCGTGGTCATAGCACCCAAAATATGGCGCAAATGCCCACCTGTCAGTTTTTGCAAAGCCTTACTCACGGTTTTCATACCATATATCAGAAGTACCAGTGAGCCTATCAGTTTCAAAAAAACAAATATTGACATGTTAGATTCTCTTTTATTTAGACCCTCTTCTTTATTACACTTTATTAAAAAAACACAGAGATACAAAGTATTTAACCCATCATAGGTTAAACCTTGCACCTCTGCATCTATTCTGTTCACCATAGCCATTTCAGGTTAGGATTTCTTTTTCCTTCACATTGCTACTGGCTTCCACCACATTAACTACATAATCGCCCAGTTTTTCACATTCACCGATAAGATCCATATAGTGCACACCCATCTGATAATCATACTCCTTATTGTTCACATCCAGTACATTCTGATTCTTCAGCTGGCTACGATAGTTGTTTATCTCATTCTCAAGATTAAAAGATTTATTCACATCCACCACATGATGTTCATCTTCCACCAACGAAACCATTTGGTACAAAGCATCATCTGTCAGTTGGAACATCTGATGAATATGATCATACTGTTTCGGAGTAAAATCCATATCACTGCGATGTTTACGATTGATAGTACGTGCCAAATTATAACAGCTGTCCCCGATACTTTCTATTTCAGTCACTTCACGAAGCATAGCACGAATTTGCAACTTACTTTCAGAACTCAAACGTCCGTCCGATACCTGATTCAGATAATTAGCTATCTCCACCTCCATATTATCACTTATATTCTCATATTTCTCAATACGACTGAACAATTTGTTAAAGTCATTGTCATTAGTGGTGTGAAGCAGATCCCGCACCATGCCAAACATACGATGAGTACGCTCTGCAAAGAGATTGATTTCCTTGCGTGCCTGCAATATAGAAAGCTCCGCAGTAGAAAGCATACCACCTGTAATAAAACGCAAACGATATTCTTCATCCTGCTCTCTCTGAGGGATAATCTTGCAAACGGTTTTCTCTATCAACTTCACAAACCAAATAAGAATCAACACATTGCATATATTAAAGTCGTATGAAAAGCAGACAGTTTAAAAGATACGGCAACAGCCGGATCTGCTGTTCTCATTATATCTTCTACAAACCATGACACCCCCATTGTGAACGGCTTGAACAGGCATAACACCCAGATAACACCGAAAACATTAAATACCAAGTGAGCTAAGGCAGCCCTCCTGGCCTGCGTATTTGCAGTCAGTGCGGCAAGGTTAGCTGTTATGGTAGTACCAATATTCTCGCCTAAGTACCAAAGCAGCCCCCAGCTCAAAACTAATCCAACCATTGGCACACATAATCAGGGTAATAGCCATCGTTGCAGCCGATGCCTGTACAATCATGGTAAGAACTGTACCGATGACAACAAATAAGATAACAGAACCAAATCCCATATCAGTATAGTTCTGAACAAAAGACAACATTTCGGGGTTTCTACTTAAGTCAGGAGCATTCGTCTTCAAGAGAGAGAGGCCCATAAACAAAAAAGAGAAACCGAATATAAATTCTCCAATGGATTTACGGTTACTCTTTCCTGAAAATAATAAGGGTACGCCAACAGCCAATAACGGAAGTGCCATAGCAGCAATATCTACTTAAACCCCAACGCAGATATAATCCATGCAGTAACAGTGGTACCGATATTTGCCCCCATAATGACTCCAATTGATTGTGAAAGTGTAAGGAGTCCGGCATTAACGAAACTTACTACCATAACAGTAGTAGCAGAAGAGGATTGAATTAACGCAGTGATAAGAACACCGGTTAGCACTCCGGTTACCCGGTTGGTGGTCATCGCCGTGAGAATTTTACGCAGTCTGTCACCAGCAAACTTTTGCAGCCCCTCACTCATGATTTTCATTCCATAAAGGAATAGCGCCAGTGAACCTAGCAGCTTTAAGAAATCATAAAAAGAATATTCCATCATCAATTAATTTGGTAGGAATTGGCTTATCTCCCTTTTATTCGGTAAATTACCAGCCGATTTCACTACGTTAGTAATAAACATTACGATTATGTTACAAATCTGTTGCAAAAATAACAATATTTCAAAGAACTTCCCAATCGGAAGCTCACTTTTGGATATTTATAATGGTTTTAATTTAGATATCCCCTACGGACCTGTCAGTGCCAAGGTTAATAACAAGGTAGAAGGGCTCAATTACCGGGCCTATAATAATAAGGATGTGGAATTCCTGAATATGCTAAATCCTTCGGGAATGCGCACTTATGTCCGTTCACTTTGCTTCATCTTGTGCAAAGCGGTGGAGGACTTATACCCTGATGGAAAAATCATGCTTGAACATCCCGTATCCAAAGGATATTATTGCGCCTTGCAGATAGGACGCGAAACCGGGCTGGATGATGTTTCCCGTATTAAGCAGCGAATGAAAGAGATTGTGGAAGCCAACATCCCTTTCCACCGTTTTGAATGTCACACAACTGAAGTAGTAGAACTATTCCGCCGGAAAGGAATGATGGACAAAGTTAGACTGCTTGAAACTTCAGGAGAACTTTACTCCTATTATTATACTTTGGAAAATACCATTGACTACTACTATGGCAGCCTGCTGCCCAGCACCGGATATATCCGCAAATTCGACATAGTGAAATACTATGACGGCTTGTTGCTGCGTGTCCCCAACCGTCAGAATCCGGAAGTACTAGAGGAAGTGGTAAAACAAGAAAAAATGCTGGAAGTATTCAAAGAACATCGTCGTTGGAATCAGATTTTAGGCGTAGGGACTGTAGGAGATTTCAATGTGGCCTGTAATGAAGGCTATGCCACCGATCTGATTAATGTGTCTGAAGCCTTGCAGGAAAAAAAAATTTCCAATATTGCTGATGAGATATACCACAGAGGAAAAAACGGTCAAAGAGTAAAACTGGTTCTTATCTCCGGTCCATCCTCTTCTGGTAAAACGACTTTCAGCAAACGGCTCAGTATTCAGTTGATGGCAAACGGGCTGAAGCCTTACCCCATCTCCCTGGACAATTATTTTGTTGACCGAGAAAAGACACCAAAAGATGAAAAAGGTGATTATGATTACGAATCATTGTATGCATTGGATTTGGAGTTCTTCAACAAGCAATTACAAGATCTGCTTCATGGAAAGGAAGTGGAATTACCACGTTTCAACTTCACCACAGGAAGAAGGGAATTTAAAGGTGACAAACTTAAGATTGACGATAACATGATATTGATTCTCGAAGGGATCCATGCACTTAACCCCGAATTAACCCCTCATATTCCCGCCGAGAATAAATATAAAATATATGTATCGGCATTAACCACTATTCTGCTGGACAATCATAATTATATTCCGACTACCGACAACCGTTTGTTGCGCCGTATTATCCGCGATTACAAATACCGTGGCTATTCCGCAGAGGAAACAATCAGAAGATGGCCCAGCGTACGCGCCGGAGAAGAAAAATGGATCTTCCCATATCAGGAAAATGCAGATGCCATGTTCAATTCTGCCCTGTTGTTTGAACTGGCCATTATGAAGGATTATGCCATTCCTATTCTAAGGAATGTTCCCAATAACAAACCGGAATATTCAGAAGCATACCGTTTACGCAAATTCTTGGAATATTTCGCTTCGGTACAAGATAAAGAATTGCCTCCCACTTCTTTACTGAGAGAGTTTTTAGGAGGAAGCAGTTTCCGGTATTAACCTGTTATTAAACAGTATATAAGGTTTGTTTATGTGCGAAACAAACAGTAATTTCGGCCATTATTAAACAAGTATAAGTGAATGCACTCCAAAGGCTATAGAAAACTGTTCAACTGCCTGATGTTCTACTACTAAGAACATTTCTTCTTCAGGAGGGTATGCCAAAAGCCAGCAGACTGTACATTACACCACCATAAAGATGGATTGAATGACAGCGTATCTTACTTTTGGCATACGTTTCTTTCTATTTGATATCTTATTCTCTTGCACATCAATTGGTCGGATCCATTAATCCGCCCTTATGGAAATTTCTATTTATGAACCAGTAGACCTTATTATAACTCTTATGAAAACAACAATCAACGGTATGACAGACCGTATCCGACGCCTACGTCAAGAATCTTTTGATACACAACCTTCTTTGTCCATAGAACGTGCTCTGATAGAAACCGAATTTTACAAAGAAAACGAAGGGAAATATCCAATTCCCATTCTAAGAGCACTGAACTTTCTTGAAATCTGTAAACGGAAAACTATATACATAGGTAAAGACGAACTGATTGTAGGTGAACGTGGACCACATCCCAAAGCCGTATCTACTTTCCCTGAACTGACCTGTCACAGCGTGGAAGACCTTCATGTGTTGAACACCCGCGAATTACAGCGCTATACCATCAGCCAAGAAGATATAGACACCTATGAGCGCGAGGTAATTCCTTATTGGAAAGGGCGCACCCAACGCGAACGCATCTTCAATCACGTTCCCAAAGAATGGAAAGAAGCTTACGAAGCAGGAATGTTCACTGAATTCATGGAACAACGAGCCCCCGGCCATACTTCTCTGGACGGAAAGGTTTATCAACATGGCATGCTGGATTTGAAAGAACGTATTGCACATGAGTTGAAAAATCTGGATTTTATGAATGATCCAGAAGCAACCGACAAACAAGAAGAACTGACCGCCATGTCCATCTCCTGTGATGCCGCTATCATTTTTGCCGAACGCCATGCTGAACTGGCCGAAAAGATGGCTGGACGAGAAACCGATCCGAAACGCAAAAAGGAACTGAAAAAAATAGCGGAAATCTGCCGATGGGTTCCTGCACATGCCCCCCGTACTTATTGGGAGGCCATACAAATGTACTGGTTTGTCCATCTCGGCACCATTACAGAGCTGAACGGATGGGACGCCATGAATCCAGGACATTTTGACCAGCATCTCACTCCTTTCTATGAAAATGACCTAAAAGAAGGAATACTGACTCGTGCAGAAGCCAAAGAACTAATGTCATGTTTTTTTATCAAAATAAATAATCAGACAGCCCCACCCAAAGTTGGCATCACCGCCAAAGAAAGCGGTACCTACAATGACTTTACCAATCTGAATATCGGTGGCATCAAACGCGATGGTAGCAACGGAGTCAGCGAAGTATCCTATATCATGCTCGAAACAGTAGATGATCTTCACCTGTTACAACCCGGAAGCGCCCTGCACATCAGTGTATGCACCCCGGAGCGTTTTCCTGCGCGAAGGCTGCAAAGTAATCCGTAAGGGCTATGGCTACCCATCTGTATTCAATCCCGACACATACGTCATGGAACTGATGCGACAGGGAAAAACACCGGAGGACGCTCGTGAAGGCGGATGTAGCGGATGCATAGAAGTAGGCGCTTTCGGAAAAGAAGCTTACATACTGACCGGTTACCTTAACGTACCCAAGATATTGGAAGTCACCTTGCACAACGGAACAGATCCTGTATCAGGCAAGAAAGTAAGCTTGGTAACAGGAGATCCCTGCACCTTCCGGAGTTATGAAGAACTTTATGACGCATTTCTTAAACAAATCCATTATTTTGTAGATATGAAAGTACGCGTCAGCAACTACATTGACCGTATGTTCGCCAAATACGCTCCCGCCACTTTCCTGTCTTTGTTCATTGATGACTGTATCGCCAAAGGAAAAGATTATTATAACTGCGGACCGCGTTATAACACAAGCTATATTCAATGCACCGGTTTGGGTACTATTACCGACAGCCTCTCCGTTCTGAAAAAACATGTATTCGAAGAACGTAAATTCAATATGGAGCAAATCATCCATGCTACCGATACCAACTTCGAAGGACAGGAAGCCATGAGACAGTTCATACTGAACCGTACCGCTTTCTTCGGTAACGATGACGAATATGCAGACCGCATCGCCATCCAGATTTTTAATGACCTTTACGATGCCATCGAGGGAAAGCCGAACACCAAAGGCGAATGTTTCCATCTGAACATGTTGTCTACCACCTGTCACGTTTACTTCGGCAAAATGATGAATGCCACCCCCAACGGCCGTCTGGCCGGACGTGCCATCAGTGACGGTACCTCACCCTCACACGGAGCAGATACCCACGGGCCATCCGCCGTTATAAAATCATTAGGAAAACTGGACCAGGTGAAAAGCGGAGGCACTCTATTGAATCAGCGCTTCCTGCCCTCACTTCTTAAACACGATGAAGACCTGGCCAAACTGGCAAGCCTCATCCGCAGCTATTTTGCTTTAGGAGGACATCACATTCAGTTCAACATAGTAGATACCGCTACCCTGCATGCCGCCCAAAAACATCCGGAAGAATACCGGGACCTATTGGTACGCGTAGCTGGATACAGTGATTACTTCAATGACATGAATACAGATTTACAATATGACGTAATAGCCCGCACGGCACAAGAAACCTTCTGACAAGATGAGTCTGATTTTCGACATCAAACGCTATGCCATCAATGACGGACCGGGCATCCGCATCACACTTTTCATGAAAGGATGCCCGCTCTCGTGCATATGGTGCCATAATCCCGAAGGCATTCGTAACGGAAAAGACAAACTATACACAGCCAAGAAATGCCTCTGGCTGTGGAACTTGTCTGAAAGCATGTCCCAACGGTGCACTGACACTGACTCCCGAGGGGGTATTGTCACCGACAAACAAAAATGCGTGTTATGCGGACGCTGTGCCGAAGAATGTCCGGCAATGGCTATCGAGATATCAGGAACGGAATATACCGCCGAATACCTGATGCATGAAATAGAAAAGGAAATTCCATTTATGGATCAATCGGGCGGTGGAGTTACTTTTTGTGGTGGAGAACCGTTGCTTCATCCCGAATTCTTGATTGATATACTGAAACGTTGCGGACAACAGGGAATTCATCGGGCGGTAGATACCACCCTGCTTGCCCGCAAAGAAACAGTGGATGAAGTGATGCGGAATTGTGAACTATTGCTTATCGACTTAAAATCAATGGACAGTACCGTACACCAAACATTCTGTGATGTTCCCAATGAATTAATTTTGGAAAACATCCGCAGAGTAGCAGAAGCTGATTTCCCTTATTATATCCGCATTCCATTGATTGAAGGAGTGAATGCAGATGAAAAGAACATAAAGCTGTCTGCCGAATTTTTGGCCAGTCTTCCACGGCATCCTGAGATAATTAACCTATTACCTTACCATGATATAGGAAAGGGAAAGCATGCAAAGCTAGGCAGTATCTATAACCCTAAAGGATATAAAATGCAAACGCCATCCGAGGAAGTACAACAGCAGTGCATACAAATCTTGACTGATTACGGTTTAAAAGCAACCATAGGTGGATAATTATATATCATCGTTCTGTAGTATCGCAAAGCCTCGACCTCTTCTTCGTACCCCAAAAAACGTGCCCCGTCCTCCGTTATCAAATAATCTTCCTCATTACGCAACTCTGTAAACTCACGATAACTCTCCAACTTATCATAATCGATAAAATCCTTAAAGCATTTCTCCGCTTTCCAACAATCTATTAATATAGATACCCGGTTCTATAGTAAGTTCAAATTCCGGTTCCAAAGATCCGGCCAGCCTTAATAATTTACGGCTGTCACCTAAGTCCTTTTCTAATGAATCACCTGTCTTTTAGCAACAGCTTTTTCCAAACACTTCTTCAAATCCGCGGCAGAACCAGTTTCTGTCACTCCCACCCTCTACGCTTTCTCACACAAGGCAGGCTGGATCCCATCCATACAATATGATATCCATATCGCCAATCCGGCATAGGGCAAGTCCCAAAAAATAAAGAAAAGTAGAATCCTGGCGGAAATGATAAGTATTATCCGCATAGTCGCCACTCTCCTCGTTGCCTAAAATAGCAAGAGACCTGTTCCCAGGTTTTTTCAAGCTGTTACGACGGGTTGTATAAGTTTCTTTTGCAAACATAATCTTGTGTTTTTTATATGGATGACAGGTAAAGATAGCCATCCCCTTAAAATAATCCCCCAAAAAGGAAGATTATTACAATACAATTTCCTATTTTTGTCGCAATAAACAAGGAAATAAAAATATTATGGCACAAGGCTCACGTCAAGTACAAACACAAGCCCAGCAACAAATACAGACTTTATCTCCACAACAAATACTGGTAGTGAAATTGCTGGAACTGCCCACTGTGGAGCTGGAAGAACGTATCCATTCCGAAATACTGGATAATCCGGCCCTGGAGGAAGGGAAAGAAATGCCCGAAAATGAAGATGACAACACAGAATACGATGAAAACGAAGACGAAAATACGGAGTCGAACGAGGATTTTTCATTAGGCGATTACAGCAACGAAGATGATATTCCCGATTATAAACTACAGGAACATAATCGCTCCAAAGAAGGAGTAGCCGAAGAAATCCCTTTCTCGGATGCCGTATCTTTTTATGAAATATTGAAAGACCAGTTGCAGATGCAGGAACTTACCCCAGAACAACGAGATATAGCCGAGTACTTGATCGGTTCATTGGACGATGACGGCCTGTTACGCAAAAATATGGAGTCTATCATGGATGAACTTGCCATCTATCGGGGCATCTATACCACTGAAGAAGAATTGAATAAAATATTAGAAATAATCCAAGACTTTGATCCGGCAGGTATCGGTGCCCGCAGTTTACAAGAATGTCTTCTGCTACAAATACAAAGAAAAGCCGATTCACCGTTAAAACAAATAGAACTGGACATCATCGGTAAATGCTGTGATGAGTTTACCCGCAAAAACAAAGAAAGGATTATCCAAAAACTAGGTATAACCGAAGAACAATATAATGAGGCGGTGAGCGATCTCACCAAACTGAATCCTCGTCCGGGCAGTTCACTGGGTGAAGCAATGGGTAAAAAAATATGCAGCAGATCATTCCCGACTTCATTGTAGAAACGTATGAGGATGACACCATTACTCTAAGTTTAAACAATCGTAATGTTCCTGAGTTGCGTCTGAGCCGCCAGTTCACCGAACTACTGGATGAACACACCCGCAACAAAGATAATCAGAGCAAAGCCTCAAAGGACGCACTGATGTTCCTAAAACAAAAAGTAGATGCCGCACAAGGTTTTATCAAACGCCGTAAAACAGCGACAACATACGTTGCTCACCACCATGCAAGCCATTATAGATATTCAGCGCCCCTTCTTTTTGGAAGGAGACGAATCCCTGCTAAAGCCCATGATCCTAAAAGATGTAGCCGAACGCGCGGGATTGGATATTTCCACCATATCACGGGTAAGCAACAGCAAATATGTACAAACAAACTATGGTATCTATTCGTTGAAATTCTTTTTCAGCGACGGTTACACCACCGAAGACGGTGAAGAACTCTCTGTCCGCGAAATCAAGCGCATTCTGAAAGAATGTGTAGATACCGAAGACAAAGAAAAACCTTACACTGATGATGAACTGGCCGAAACACTAAAGACGAAAGGCTATCCCATAGCCCGCCGTACTGTAGCCAAATACCGCCAACAGCTTAACATACCCGTCGCACGATTAAGAAGGTAATATAAATTATATGGAAGCTAACGAAACAACCGAAGCAATAAGAGTAGCCAAGAAAAACTAGTCCGCTTGAAGTCAGTTCACGTATCATATCAGGCATATTCACGCCTTTTATGATTCCTTTTGTGGCATTTTTCCTACTTTTTTTCTTCACTTATCTTCGTATCATGCCCATCCAGTACAAACTGATAGTATTGGGCATAGTCTACTGTTTCACCATTCTGATGCCGATGCTCGCCATCTACCTATTTCAAAAAATAAACGGTTGGGGGATTCATGAATTGGGACACCGCGAAAAACGTTTCGTACCATACGCGCTGACTATCATCAGCTATGTCACCTGTCTCATCACTATGTACAAGATACATCTGCCCCGCTATATGTCGGGTATTATCGTAGCCGCCCTCATCTGCATGATCCTTTGCACACTGATCAATTTCAAATGGAAAATCAGCACCCATGTTGCCAGTAGCGGCATGATGGTAGGCGGTCTGTTGTCATACAGCCTGATCTTCAATTTCAATCCTGTATGGTGGCTTTGCTTTTTCATTTTGCTATCCGGAATGCTTGGCACAGCCCGTATCATTGTAAAACAGCATACCTTATTAGAAGTTCTGGCAGGATTTATTGTCGGATTGTTTTGCGGTGTCATAGGAATTTTGTTTATTTGAAAAAAAAATTTTAGTATTAACCTTATAAATTAAAAGCATTATGAATTTCCCAAACAATGTAAAGTATACCGAGGAACACGAATGGATACGCGTAGAAGGTGATATCGCATACGTAGGCATTAGCGATTATGCACAAGAACAATTAGGCGACATCGTTTTCGTAGACATCACTACCGAAGGCGAGACTTTGGAAAAAGGAGAAGTTTTCGGTACTATTGAAGTAGTAAAGACTATTTCGGACTTGTTCCTTCCCGTTTCAGGAGAAGTTCTGGAACAGAACGAAGCATTGGCCGACAATCCCGAATTAGTAAACCAAGACCCGTATGGTAAAGGGTGGCTGATTAAGATCAAGCCCAATGACTCTAATGACGTTAACGATTTGCTGGATGCTGAAGGATATAAAGCATTAGTCAACGAATAATATAGATTCCCATTAGGAATTGTTCAAGCGCGGATTACGCGGACCTCACGGATTTTTCTATCCGCGTTCATCCGTATAACCCGTGCTTGAAGTAAATATATAAACCAAACAATAACAAAAAACAATGAAACCTATCGTAAGTATTATCATGGGTAGCACCTCCGACCTTCCCTGTAATGGAAAAGGCTGCCAAGCTACTGGACGAGATGCACGTACCTTTCGAGATGAACGCTCTATCGGCACACCGTACACCCGAAGCAGTGGAAGAGTTTGCCAAAAACGCTGCCGGTCGTGGAATTAAAGTCATCATTGCCGCTGCCGGCATGGCTGCCGCACTTCCCGGTGTCATTGCTGCAAATACCACACTACCTGTTATCGGTGTACCCGTAAAAGGTTCAGTTCTTGATGGCGTAGACGCACTTTATTCTATTATCCAAATGCCTCCCGGAATTCCTGTAGCTACCGTAGCAATCAATGGAGCCATGAATGCTGCCATTCTGGCCGTACAAATGCTAGCATTGAGTGATACAGAACTAGCCACCAAGTTTGCAGACTACAAACCGGCTTGAAAAAGAAAATTGTGAAAGCCAATGAAGAATTGAAAGAAGTCAAGTTTGAATATAAAACAAATTAACTAGTGGTTAGTGATTAGTGGTAAGTGGTTAATATTTCAGCGCAGCCCACTAATCACTAACCACTTACCACTAATCACTAACTATGGATTTATTCAATTACTCCCGCCGCGAATCTTCCGAAGTGAATATCGGAGCCACTCCCTTGGGTGGCAACAACCCCATCCGTATTCAGAGCATGACAAATACCGTCACTATGGATACCGAAGCCTGTGTGGAACAAGCCAAACGCATTATAGATGCGGGCGGTGAATATGTACGTCTTACCACACAAGGTGTACGTGAAGCCGAAAACCTGAAAAATATAAATATCGGATTACGTTCACAAGGCTATGACACCCCCTTGGTAGCCGATGTGCATTTTAACCCCAAAGTAGCCGATGTAGCGGCACAATACGCAGAAAAGGTACGTATCAATCCGGGCAACTATGTAGACCCGGGACGCACTTTCAAGAAGTTGGAATACACTGATGAAGAATATGCGCAAGAAATAGAAAAGATACGTGCACGCTTCGTTCCTTTTCTAAATATCTGCAAGGAAAACCACACCGCCATCCGCATCGGGGTAAACCACGGTTCTCTGTCAGACCGCATCATGTCTCATTATGGCGACACCCCCGAAGGTATGGTAGAATCGTGCATGGAATTCCTGCGTATCTGTGTTGCGGAACATTTCAACGATGTGGTTATTTCCATCAAAGCATCCAATACCGTAGTAATGGTCAGGACGGTCCGTCTGCTGGTAGAGGAAATGGAAAAGAAGGCATGGCTTTCCCGCTTCATTTGGGGGTTACCGAAGCAGGGGACGGCGAGGACGGAAGAATAAAATCCGCATTAGGAATAGGCGCACTCCTTGCAGATGGCTTGGGAGATACCATTCGTGTTTCATTGAGCGAGGCTCCTGAAAACGAAATTCCGGTAGCCCGCAAACTGGTTGATTATATACTAACTCGGGAAGGACATCCTTTTAATCCTGGAAAAAAGCTCCGCAGTTCAACTACCTATCTCCGGGGCGCCGGAAGACTAAAGGCTGTCCGAAACATTGGAGGAGATAATCTTCCCGTAGTAATAGCCGAACGTCTGGAAGGGGCTTTTTCGAAACTAATCCTCAGTTCAAACCTGACTATATTTATTGCGGTGGAAGTGTGCCCCAATCACGAGATAACAATATAGCCTATCTAGTAGATGCCAATGCATGGAATCCAGAAGACAAAAAATGTCTATCCGGCATTTAACTACCAGCAGATGATAGAATTACATCACACGGTTTCCGATCTGAAATTCCTGTTTCTGCCCTATATGGCTATGAATGACGAAGTAATCGCAGCCCTAAACTGCATCCCGAGGTGGTAATCATCGCCCAAAGCAATCATCCCAACCGCCTCGGCGAATATCGTGCCATGACACACGAACTGATGAATGAAGGTTTAGAAAATCCGGTCGTATTCTTCCAATACTATCAGGAAACGAAAGCTGAAGACCTGCAAATCAAAGCGGCAGCTGATATGGGTGCACTAATTTTTGACGGACTCTGTGACGGAATCTTCTTGTACAACCAAGGCCCCTTGAGTCATATAGTGGTAGATACCACTGCATTTGGTATCCTGCAAGCCGGCAGAATCCGAACCAGCAAAACGGAATACATTTCATGTCCGGGATGTGGTCGTACCTTATATGATTTGGAGTCTACCATCGCCCGTATCAAAACAGCCACCTCGCATTTGAAAGGTCTGAAAATCGGCATTATGGGCTGTATTGTCAATGGTCCCGGCGAAATGGCGGATGCCGACTATGGCTATGTAGGTGCCGGTCGTGGAAAAATCAGCCTCTATAAAAAGAAAGAATGTATAGAAAAAAACATTCCCGAAGACCAGGCTGTTGAGAAGTTGATCGAGCTCATCAAAGCCAATGGTGACTATACAGAAAAATAAAACGTCCAAATTATGGATTATCAACAGATTCTAAAAGACATCTATCAAGAAATCCAGCCCTACGCCTCTATTGGCAAACAGGCTGATTACATTCCGGCACTTGCCAAAATCAACCCAGATCAATTCGGAATGTGCATCCATACGATACAAAACAAAACTTTCATGCATGGAGAAGCCACCACCGGCTTTTCCATCCAAAGTATTTCGAAAGTTTTTTCACTTGCCATGTGTTTGAGTCTTGAAGGAGATAATCTATGGAAAAGAGTAGGTAAAGAACCTTCGGGAACAGCTTTCAACTCATTAGTACAACTGGAGGTAGAAAAAGGAATTCCTCGGAATCCCTTTATTAACGCCGGAGCCATTGTAATGACTGATATCCTGCTGAACCATCTGAAACACCCCGAAGAAGAATATCTTCGTTTCGTCCGCTCAATCAGCGGAAATAACCAAATTCATTATAATGAAGAAGTTGCCCTGTCCGAACGTAAAAACGGTTATCTGAATGCGGCAATCACCAACCTGTTGAAATATTATCATAACATCGACAATGACATAGAACGTGTACTTCATTTCTATTTCCTGCAATGCTCCATAGAAATGAGTTGTTATGATTTATCCAAAGCCTTTTTTGCCGTTTGCCAACCATAAACAGGCTTTTACATTCGAAGGAATCACGCTGACCGCCTCTCAAGTGAAACGTATCAATGCCATCATGCAAACATGTGGATTCTATGACGAAGCAGGAGAATTTTCTTATTTGGTAGGTCTTCCGGGGAAAAGTGGTGTGGGAGGCGGTATAGCCGCAGTTTACCCACTACGATATTCAGTTGCAGTGTGGAGCCCGAGATTGAATCCAAAAGGAAATTCCGTTATGGGAATCAAGGCGCTGGAACTATTGACAACACAGACACAGGAATCTATTTTCTAGGAAACAAGTATCTCTCCATACTCAATCATCTTCTTTCCTGTTGAAATAATCCAGAATAAAGTTGAATATAACACGCATAATACTTATAGCCTTTTTATAAAAAAAAGAAGTCCCTGGAATGTATGTGGAAATTATTGACCATGCTTAATAAATTAACCGTTTTTACCCTCAATGGAACATCTTCTGCTTGCCATAAATAAAAGAAATAACCGACAGCCAAAGTCTTTTGAAGATATCCTGAACAGGCACTTAAAAACCTGCCTCAGCATTTCAAATGTCCAAGACAGGTTCCCTTTATATTTTATAGAGATACAGATCAATATCTGTTTCTGCCACCGCCATAGCCATTATCTCCGCGACTACCACCATAGCCACCACCACGACTGTTGTTACCGCCACGATAACCACCACCGCCATTGTTGCCATAACTACGACGCGGACGTTCTTCTCTAGGACGCGCTATTGACACAGAAAGAGTTTTTCCATCCATGTCAACTTCATTAAGAGCTGCAATCGCTTTATCTCCAGCTTCATCATCAGCCATTTCAACAAAACCATATCCCTTAGAACGACCGGTCTCTCTGTCCATTATAATCTTAACAGAAACAACTTCACCATACTCTGCAAATAATTCTCCAAGTTCGGCTTCACTCATATTATAGTTAAGCCCTGCAATAAAATGTTCATTTTAAAATAAATGTTTTAATAAAAAAATAAGTACGTTTTGCTATTAGGAATCTTACAGAGAGACAAACGATTCTACCATCATCACTAAAGAATAAGTTGGAAAAGTATTAATGTACTTCTATGAGGATACTTAATGCAGGGGACAAATGTACGCAATTAGACTTGAACTCAAAACTAATTGGAGATTTATTTTTTAATAATAAATGTTTTTTCGTTCTCTTTGAAAGAACAGACAAGTTTTAGAACGGAAATAACTGTTCCTCAAATACATATTTATACTTTAAAAGCTATTATACAGAAAGTTATCCTGTACTACATATCAAAAAAAGATAACCAATCTCCAGCCAGATCAGCATTCTTTATAGCAACAGGCCAGATACTTTCCGTAGAAGGAATTATTATGGAAGAAATTTCAGGAACAGGAACTACAGGAAGCTCTCCAGTTTCTGAACAAGCTGCGACAAACAACAAAGTAATAAAATACAAAAAGAAAACTTATCTTTTTTCATCTTCCCAACCATAATTCCGGATTAAGTTTAGCCGTTTCCTTACGAAGTTGAAAATGCAAGACCGTATTACCCGAACTATCTGTATGGATAGTTCCAAGAACAGTACGTGTATTGACTTTGCTGCCTTTAGAAACCGATACGGAAGAAAGGTTGCAATAGACGGAGATATAATTACCATGACGCACCAATATATTGTTCAAGCCATTATACTGGAAAATAGCCGAAACTTCTCCATCGAAAACGGCGCGTGCCTGTGCTCCCGGTTTACCTTTGATATCAATCCCTTTATTATCCAGCTTCACATTACGCAAACCATCTACGGCATACTGTCCGTAATGGCTGACAATCACGTATGGACCGGTAATGGGAACCGGCAAAATACCCCGGTTACGTTCAAAACTGCCCGACAGCTGGCGGTCCTCATTATTCAGACTGAACTTCTCCACCGGAGCGGCCTTCTTTGTAGACTCATTTTTTTCCGTAGATTTAGAGCGGGTTACCCCTCCCGTAGTTTCACGCTCCGCTTTCTTAGCTGCAGCCGCCTTTGCGGCAGCCTCAGCAGCGGCTTTCCTACGGGCTTCTTCCTCCGCACGTTTTCTAGCTTTCTCTATTTCAATCTCAATCAAACGGTCAATCTGGGCATTCAATTGCTCAGCCGAACGTTTTTTTCTTCCTTATCTCGCTTTGTATACCTTTCTGCTTCTTTTGCAAATTCGCCAAAAGAGTCTGCCGCTCCTTTTCCTGAATTTCCAGTTTGGCCTTTTTCAGCCTCACCCTGTTTTAAAAGATTCTGTTTGGCATTCTTAGTTTGTTCCACTTCTCTTTTTTTAGCGGCAATTTGCTTCTGCTTACGTTCTATCTCCATTCCCTGAAGACGCTGGAAGTTTGCATATTCCTGCACATAACGCATACGACGGTAAGTCTGGCTCAAGTTCTCGGCAGAAAAAATAAACATTAATTTCTCTTGAACAGACTTGTTACGATACATGTATTGCACCGAAGTTTCATACTTCCGCTTCTTGTCTTTCAAATCACGCTGAAGTTTATTCAGTTGCTTCTGCAAAGAAGCGATCTCACTTGTCAATGTATGAACATCACTCTCTATGGTATTGATATATTTTCTTCTCTCCTCAATCTGACCTGTCAGCAAAGCAAGGTTGTCCAACTGGCTTTTCACATCCTTTTTGGTAGATTGCAACAAAGTTTCAGACTCGGCAATCTGCTGGTGAAGTTCCTTCCGTTTGGCTTCAAGCTCCCTTATTTTCCGAGTACTTTGCGCTGAAATAGTACTTAAAAAGCAGCAGGCTATGAGTAATAAGAAGATACGTTTCATTATTTAATAAGCTGTTTTAGCAAATCTTGCAATTCTATTCTTTCGTATTTTCCGGGCACTTCGGTATGAGCTTCCCAATCCTTATTGGTAGAAAGGCGGGAAAGTTCAAATACAGCCGTAACCGGTTTGGCAGCCCCTTCAAAAGAAACCGTCATAGTTCCCGGAAACTGTCTCTGCTCCAACGGACGAAACTTATCATAACGCCAATTTATCCCGTACTGGGTACCGGACAAGCCGATATGACTTTCTTTCAGCAGCCCATCATTTGTATTGGTACGAAAACGGTAGGCGAAATGTTTGCCGTTCTTAACTTCTATTAATGCATTTTCGTTTTCAGGACGCACAGCAAAGGACGAAATATCACGGACAGTCAGCACCTTTTTTCCCGGAAGAAAAATTTCATTCATAAACAAGGCCTGCCCAAAAAGTATGAAAATCCAAATCAGCCTTTGCCAGATTCTTCAATTCATCAAAAGGGACTTGTACATAACGTTTGTTCATACGATCCATCACTAAAACTCCGTCCGGAGATATTTCAGCACGTGCCACTTCAATACCCAAAAATGGAGCGATAGAAAGCTGGATTACTTCATCACGTTTCATGCGCAACGTACCATTTACTTTAGTCGGTCCTTTACCGTTCAAGTCAACGGCCAATGACATTTTCGCAGTAATTGCATCCCATCCCGGAGAACGGCTAATCAGCTCTTCCATATATTCCGACTCGGATAAATTGCCAATAGATACCCCTTTCTTCATACTCCGGGTAGATGAACATGAAGAAATAAATATAATCAGCAAAGCGCTAAACAAATAAAAACAGACACGTTTCATCATTCTGCAAAGTATTTCTTTTGTACAATCTTCTTTCTCAATAAGTTCAATTCCTTTTCACTACGTTCTTCACTACCTTCTTGAGGAGGCTCCTTGGATAATTTTTCCGCTTGTTGCCAATATTCCAAAGCCTTTTCACGATCTCCATTCATGTAGTAAATATCTCCACAATGCTCTACAACAACGGAACTTTTACTTCCATCATTCTGCATAGCCTGGTCAATGTAAATTTTTGCTTCTACATATTTACCTTTCTCAAAAAGTATCCAGGCATAGGTATCCAGATACGTACCATTGGTAGGTTCGGCCTTTACGGTACGGTAACTCATTTCTTCCGCTTTATCCAGGTTTTTACGCTCTACAGACAGGTAATAGGCATAATTATTCAAGGCCCCTATATTGTTTTCCTTATAAACCAAAGCGGAATCGTATGCGGCATATGCCTCCACATTCATCTTCTTTATATGATAAAGATCCCCCATAATGGCATAGAAATCAGAAACGATATCCTTATTGCTTTTTATCTGTTACTTGATTCACTCCTTTTTTAAAAACCTCCAATGCCTCGTCTGTTTTCTCTTTCTGATGATAGGCCAATCCCATATAATAATAGAATTCCAATACATCCGGAGTATATTCTAAAGCTGGAGCACACAATTTGATTACTTCATCCATATTCTGCTCACGAATGGCAAAACTCAATAGCTGCAAGCGTGCCGGCGTATTTTCCGGATCAATTTCAAGCACTTGGTGCAAAACAGGGGTTGCCTCTTTATCCATCTTTTTCGTCAGAAGATATTGGGCCGCCAACATAGCAATATCTGCATTCTCTTGTTTTTCCTTCAATATAGAAGTAAACAGGCCTGCTATTTTCGTACTGTCCTTGTTCGTTTGCTCGGAACGCAGAATAAGCTGGCGCATAATGTTCATCTTTGTATCGCTATCCACATTATCATTCAGCAAAATAGTATCCAACTGTACCTGATACAAACTATCCTGCCCTTTTTTCTCGTAATAAGAAGCCATAGAAAGCAACGCCGGCGCATAGCCCGGTTCTTCCTTCAATACTTTCTGATAAGTTTCGTATGCTTCTTCTTCCTTACCGTTGTTCAGATAGACATCTCCCAAAATGGTAAGATAACGCATGTCATATGGATATTCTTTTGCCAAATTCTCAATCTCCGTAAATGCCTGCTGGTCATTGTTCATGGCCAGATACATACGGAATTTCTCCATGCTGATTTGTTCAGACTTCCCATCCAAGGCTTCAAGGCGGTTCAATGTATTAACTACCTGCTGATAATCCTTGGTACGGGTATAGAGATCAATCAAAGCCATCAACGGTTCCAGACGTGAGGGGAACTGACTCGCCATATCCTCATAAACATAAATGGCTTTCGGGTAATTTCCCTTACCTTGATAATAGGCTGCCAAAGTTTGCTTGTACCAAAAACTCTTAGGATCGGCATCCACTGCCTTCTTCAAAGCTTCCTCCCCTTTTTCCGGCTGATTGAGAAACATATGGAAGCGGGAAATTTCGAACAAAGTAGCGGCTCCTTGTGGATAAATGTCCAAACAGTGACTATACATTTCGAAAGCCGCATCCAAGTCACCTTTTTCCTTCATCCGAAGCGCTTCCAAAAAGAAATAGTCGTATTTACGACGTTGCTCCGGAGTAAGCGGATCCTTTTCCTCCACAACAGCTTTATTTCCGGACACTCCGGAAGTTCTCTTCACCGTACCGCATGAAACAAGCATGCCTATCAGACATACACATAGCATGGGCACATATTTCAATCTTCTATTCATTGTTTCCTTTTACTTTTTTTCCGGTATGTCCAAAGCCACCTGCACCACGTTCCGTTTCGTCCAGCACCTCCACTTCCTGCCATTCGGCATGTTCGTGACGGGCTACAACCATTTGCGCAATGCGCTCCCCATCTTCTATCATAAAATCCTCAGATGACAAATTGACCAGGATAATACAAATTTCACCACGATAATCGGCATCAATTGTGCCCGGAGAATTCAGGACTCCGATGCCTTTCTTAATAGCCAGCCCGCTACGTGGACGGATTTGCGCGCTTCAAAACCTTCAGGCAATGCGATATAAAGTCCCGTAGGAACCAAACAACGTTGCAAGGGTTTCAGCACAATCGGTTCGTCAAGATTAGCACGGATATCCATCCCTGCCGATTGCCCGGTAGCATACTCGGGTAAAGCATGTTTTGATTTATTGATTACCTGTATTTTCATAATTTTAATAATTTATCAATATGCTTATATGGCAATGTGCTAATAATTTGCAGACAACAAGCACAGTCCAGACCTGGCGCAGCCAATTGGCATATTGACGAATCAGCACATTACCACATGATTAATAAGGTGCGAATTTACACATTTAGATGGATTTATCTAAGCGTTTACAGTTTTTTAAACGGAAGTTTCTTACTTTTGCAAACAGATAAAGCCTGAATTATGAACTGGAAACAATTAATATCAAATAAACGCTTCGGCATGGAAGAACTACACGAGGCCCGTAAAGATGACCGTACCGAATTCCAACGCGATTATGACCGTCTCATCTTCTCAGCACCTTTCCGTCGTTTGCAAAACAAAACTCAAGTATTTCCTTTACCAGGTAGCGTATTTGTACACAACCGGTTGACTCACAGCCTTGAGGTCTCTTGTGTGGGGCGTTCTTTAGGAAACGATGTCGCCAGCCAGCTTCTGAAGAAGCACCCAGCCTTGGCCGACTCCCATATATCGGAAATAGGTTCCATCGTTTCAGCCGCATGTCTGGCACACGATCTGGGAAATCCTCCTTTCGGTCATTCGGGAGAAAAAGCCATTTCAACTTACTTCTCGGAAGGACAAGGAATGGCATTGAAAAAAGAACTTTCACCGATGGAATGGGATGATTTAACCCACTTCGAAGGAAATGCCAATGCATTCCGCATCCTTACCCACCAATTTGAAGGAAGACGGAAAGGAGGGTTCGTAATGACCTACTCCACATTGGCGTCCATCGTAAAATATCCTTTTTCCTCACAATTGGCAGGAAAGAAATCAAAATTCGGTTTCTTCTTAAGCGAAGAGGCTGATTATCAGAAAATAGCCAGAGAATTAGGCATCATCCAGCTCAGCAAGCCGGATGAGCCTTTACGCTACGCACGCCATCCGTTAGTCTACCTGGTAGAAGCCGCGGATGATATTTGTTATCAGATGATGGACATAGAAGACGCACATAAATTAAAACTTCTGACACATGATGAAACCAAAGGACTGTATATGCAGTTCTTTGATGAGAAAAGAAGAAAACGCATTGAAGAAGTTTGCCGGATTGTAACAGACGTCAATGAACAGATAGCTTATTTACGTTCTTCGGTCATAGGCGCACTGATAAAGGAATGCACACGAGTATTTACTGAAAATGAAGAAAAGATATTGGCCGGGGAGTTTGAAGGCGCACTGATAAAGCACATTTGCAGTCCATTGAAAGAGGCCTATGACAATTGTTCTGCAATTGCCTTGCAAAGAATCTATCGTTCCAGTGATGTGCTGGACATAGAATTGGCAGGATTCAGGGTTATCAGTACCTTGATTGACCTGATGATTAATGCAGTGCGCTCTCCGGAAAAAGCGTATTCACAACTACTTATCAACCGCATATCCGGACAGTACAATGTCAACGCACCTACTTTATATGGAAAAATTCAAGCCGTGCTGGATTACATATCGGGCATGACAGACGTATATGCGCTCGACCTCTACCGGAAAATCAAAGGCAACAGTCTGCCGGCAGTATAATAAAAACATTGTCAGATGCGAGCAAGATGAATCCTGTAAATTTTATCTGCACCTGACAATGTTTCCCCAAATACTACTATTAGTCCGATTATTTGGTCAGTATGGGATGAGCGCCTGAAGTTATTTTCATAGCCTCAGGATGTTGCTTTACAAACGATTCGATATGACGTACCCGTTTGTCTTCCAGAATTTCATTGACTGCAATCAGAATTCCGGTTTCCTCCACATCTCCGAATCCATAATTAATCGCTGTTCCAAACATACGCATTGTAGGAGACAGACTCATATATGCATTGACCAAAGGAGGAATATTATACCCCAGCTTACGCACTTCCGTATTCAAAATCTTGTAGTCTTCTTTAAAAGAATCATAACAGAAAAGATTTTCCAACATTTTCTTATCTGTTTCTATTTCCAGCGGTTTCATCGGAGTTATCAACTTATCTTTATCACCAAAATGTTTATTCAGGAAGTATAATATCATATCACGCCCCTGACGATGATAACTAGGATACATAGTCATCTTACCAAAAAAATATTTCACATTAGGCTTAATCACGGTTAATGCGCCCAAACCATCCCACAAATTATCCAAAGCAAACAATCCCTTGGAACCGGCACGGGTTGACTGATATTCCAATGTAACAAATGAGCGTCCCAACTCCACCGTGTAAGGCAAATATTCTTTCAAAAAAACTTCCGAGAAATTAAACATGTGAGCAGTAGCCAGCACAGGCTTCCCATGTTCATCAAATTGCACCTCATCCCCCAAAAGATAACGATAACCTCCCAAAATCTCCTCCGCTTCAGGATTCCATACAACTAATTGCTTATATGGATTTTCCATCACGTCATATTCATCGATATCCATCGCCTTTCCTGTTCCGCCACCTGCAGCACGAAAGGCTATTTCTCTCAACCGGCCAATCTCCTTCATCACATTTGGCGAATCCTGATGCGTAATGACATAAATTTCATTATGACTTTTATTCGTAAACCTCAGGCGTTTATCCTCGGAAAGTTCCGCCTTGAGAATCTCTTTGCTAATCGGTGCAATAATTTCTTCCATATCTTTTTTCTCTCTTTTGTCTATTATAGCTTGTAGACTACATCTTTTACAAACTGCGCCCACTGAGCCGGGGTCTTTGTCTTGTCGAAAGTTTGCCAAGGAATGGGTTTTCCAATGGTCAAGGTAAAGGTTTTATGACGATTTTTCAACATTTCATCTGCCAAGTAAAGCATAGCAATATTAAACTTAATGCCAAGGGCCTTACATATATTTGCCAAATTATAAAAAAAGTCTGAGTTCCGGCCCTCAAAGTGCAAAGGTACCACATCACGATGCGTTTCAATACTTTTAGTGACAAATGTCTTTTTCCATTCCAAATCCTTGATTTCCCCACCCTGTCTACGGGAACATAACCCCGCAGGAAACATAATGATATGATTATCCGAGGCAAACCCTGCCTCTACCATCTTCGGAAAATCCCTGGATTGCGAGCCTGTTTTATTGATAGGAATACATAAAGGAGCCAAACCATGCAAATTCATCAACAAATCATTGACCAAATAGCGTACATTACCATTGTAATGTTTTTTCCCAATATATACCCCAAAGCAACTCCATCCTGTCCTCCCAGCGGGTGATTGCTAACAAAAGTACATTTACCGTTTTCAGGCAAGTTTTTTCCAAACCTTTTATCTCCACTTTTTGCATCTAGGAACTCCATACAAGCTTCCAGAAAGTCAACTCCGACCTTTATTTTTGGAGTCTTTTAAAAAGACATTCAGTTCATCCTGATGCACAATACGCTTCAGGTACGAAACGACAAAACGGGGAATATATTTATATTTTTTTCCCGGCTTTCGTTTTCAATATCTTTTCTATGTCGATTAAAAATATAGAGTCGTCAGTCATTTTGCAAACGTTCTTTTCCATGCAAAAGTAACTTATCTTTTTTTATATTGGCAATTTATGACAGAAAAAACTCTTAATCTCTAAAGAAATTAAGAGTTTTTGTATATGAAACTATACAAATTCTTTCATTTTTGCGCAAAACAAAAACGAATGTGCAATAGTTTGGTTTCGTTTTTCAACCTCCGAGAAGCTGCCCTTTCCATTATTTTTTATCATAAAATTATTAATTTTAAACCTCCTGTTTACCAAGCTACTAGCTACATTAACAGCCTGTTGAAAACTTCTCGAAATATTTTCTTAAAATATTGTGGGGAATTGTGGGGAATTGTGTAATTTTACACCTTGAACAATATAATAAGGTGTAAACATGCGATTTCTTGGGAATTCTGAAGCAAAGACGGACGCAAAAGGCAGAGTGTTCCTGCCTGCCGTATTTAGGAAGCAGTTACAAGCTGCCTCCCAAGAGTGCCTGATTTTACGCAAAGACACCTACCAAGACTGTCTGGTACTTTACCCTGAAAATGTGTGGAACGAACAAATGAACGAACTACGTTGTAAGCTCAATCGTTGGAATTCCAGACACCAAATGATTTTCCGTCAGTTCGTTTCGGATGTAGAAGTTATCACATTGGATGGAAACGGGCGCTTTCTGATTCCAAAACGATATTTGAAATTAGCTAAAATACAGCAAGATGTACGCTTTATCGGATTGGACGACACTATAGAAATCTGGTCTAAAGAACTAGCAGACAAACCCTTCATCACACCGGAGGACTTTGGAAAAGAATTGGAAGAAATTATGGGAACTAATAACAACGTAGAAATAGAATGAGTGAAGCAAAACAGATATATCATGTACCGGTATTATTAAACGAGAGCGTAGACAGAATGAACATCCAACCCGGAGGTATTTATGTAGATGCCACTTTCGGCGGCGGAGGACATTCCAAGGAAATTCTAAGCCGGCTGGATAGCACCGCGCATCTATATAGTTTTGACCAAGATGAAGATGCCGAGAAGAATATTGTAAGCGACAGCCGCTTCACTTTTGTGCGTAGTAACTTCCGCTACCTTCCCAACTTTCTGCGTTATTATGACGTGGAAGGGGTGGATGCCATTTTGGCCGATCTGGGAGTTTCCTCACATCACTTTGACGACTCCGAACGCGGATTCTCATTCCGCTTCGAGGGCAAATTAGACATGCGGATGAACAAACGCGCAGGTATGACAGCTGCTGATGTAGTGAACACCTATGACGAAGAACGTTTGGCTAATATTTTCTATTTATATGGTGAATTGAAGAACAGCCGCAAACTGGCATCAGCCATCGTTAAAGCCCGAGGTGTAAAACAAATTGTCACCATCGGTGATTTCCTCGAAGTCATCAAACCGTTTTTCGGGCGGGAACGTGAAAAGAAAGAGCTCGCAAAGGTGTTCCAAGCTTTACGCATAGAGGTAAATCAGGAAATGGAAGCATTGAAAGAAATGCTTTATGCAGCAACCAAGGCACTGAAACCGGGAGGCAGACTGGTAGTAATCACCTATCACTCTTTAGAAGACCGCATGGTAAAGAATATCATGAAAACCGGAAACATAGAAGGCAAGGCCGAACAAGATTTCTTTGGTAATGTACAGACACCTTTCAAACTAGTCAACAACAAAGTTATTGTTGCCGGCAACGAAGAAGTGACATGCAATCCGCGCTCCCGAAGCGCCAAGTTGAGAATTGCAGAAAAGAGATAACGAGATGGAAGAAGAACTGAAACAAAATACACAACAACCCAAAGACGGACAATCTGCTTCGCCCAAGCATATGTCTATCCGCAGCATATTAGGAGGAGATATCCTTGCGAACGACTTTTTCAAAAGACAGACCCGTTTGCTGATTCTCATCATGATCCTGACTGTACTATACATAGACAACCGTTATAGCAGTCAACAGGAACTCATTGAAATTGATAAGTTGAAAAAAGATTTGATCGATATCAAATACGATGCATTGACACGTTCTTCCGAACTGATGGAAAAGAGCCGCCAATCACGTATTGAAGAATATATTTCGACGGAAGACAGCCCCTTGCAAACGGCTACCAACCGTCCTTATTTAATAAAGAAAGACTAAGCCCATGATGCCCAACCAAAAAAACATAATGCTCCGCTTCTCCTTCATCATCCTGGTCATGGTGTTGATAGGCATTGCCATTATCTGCAAAGCCGGCGTCATCATGTTTGCCGAGCGTCAATACTGGAAAGACGTAGCCGACCGTTTTGTAAAAGAAAACGTCACCGTACGTCCTACCCGTGGCAACATCATCTCATCCGACGGCCAGCTAATGGCAAGCAGCCTTCCCGAATATAAGATTTACATGGACTTCATGATAAATAAGAGGAAGAGCGAAACCGAAGAAGAGGAAAAGACACGGCTGAAGCTACAACATATCAAAGACTCAGTTCTTTATGCAAATCTTGACACAATCTGCAAAGGATTACATGAAATATTCCCTGATAAAAGTGCCGCCTTTTTCAAGCAGCACATCAAAAACGGAAGAAAAAAAGAGAGCCGCAGTTGGCTACTCTACCCCAAACGCATTTCTTATATACAATATAAAGAAGCAAAAAACGTCTGCCCGTATTTAACCTGAACAAATACAAAGGCGGATTCCATGAACAGGCATTCAATCAACGGAAAAAGCCTTTTGGCTCACTGGCAATGCGTACATTGGGAGATATGTATCCAGATATAGAACAAGGTGCAAAGAACGGGTTGGAACTTTCATACGATTCCATATTAAAAAGGCAGAAACGGTATCACTCACCGTCAAAAAAGGTAATGAACAAATACCTGAACATTGTAGATATTCCTCCTGTAGATGGCTGTGATATCATTACGACCATTGATGTAGGTATGCAAGACATCGCAGAAAAAGCATTGGTGGATGAATTGAAAGAAATCAACGCTACTGTAGGCGTTGCCATTCTGATGGAAGTGCAGACGGGAGACATCAAAGCTATCGTCAACATGACCAAATGCAATGACGGCATTTACAGAGAAATACGCAATAACGCTATCTCAGACATGATGGAACCAGGCTCTACTTTCAAAACCGCATCCATACTGGTAGCGCTGGACGACGGAGTCATCACTCCGGAAACGGTGGTGGAAACCGGTAACGGGGTCTATATGATGCACGGCCGCTATATGAAAGACCACAACTGGCATCGTGGAGGCTACGGCACTATCAACACAACAAAATCATTGATGGTGTCCTCAAACATCGGTGTATCACGGTTGATCGATGATCATTATCATGATAATCCGGAAAAGTTTGTACGCGGACTGCATCGAGTAGGCATTGCCACTCCGTTAGATCTCGATATTCCCGGTGCCGGCAAGCCGAACATCCGCATCCCCAACAAAGACTTGAGCAATTGGTCACGTACTGCACTGGCATGGATGTCTATTGGCTATGAAACCCAAATTCCCCCCATCAATACACTGGCATTTTATAATGCTATAGCCAATAACGGAGTAATGGTCAAGCCCCGTTTTGTGAAATCAATAGTCAAAGACGGGCAGGTCGTGGAAGATATTGCTCCTGAAATACTCAACCCGGCCATCGCTTCCCCCAAGGCTATCAGCGAGATACAAACGATTTTGGAAAAAGTCGTCAGCGAAGGACTGGGAAAGAAAGCAGGATCCAAGCAATTCCATGTATCCGGGAAAACCGGTACTGCACAGGTTTCACAAGGAAAAGCCGGGTACACGAATGGCACACGCCGTTATTTGGTAAGTTTCTGTGGATATTTTCCTTCAGAAGCGCCTAAATACAGTTGCATTGTAGCCATCCAGAAACCTGGACTCCCCGCCTCGGGTGGTTTGATGGCCGGCAGCGTGTTCAGTAAAATTGCTGAACGCGTATTTGCCAAACATCTGGCACAAGATTTGAAAGAAGCAAAAGACTCAACTTCTATCCTTATTCCGGATGTGAAAAACGGGGATATAAGTGCGGCGCATTATGTACTGAACCGGATAAATGTAAATTCATCCGGAGTTTCGGAACAATCAACCGAAGGCAAACCGGTATGGGGAAATGTGACTAGTAATCCGGACAATGTATTATTCAACAAAAAAGACATTAACAATAAACTTGTACCAAGTGTTATTGGTATGGGCGCAAAGGATGCTGTCTATCTGCTTGAAAGCATGGGATTGAAAGCCCGCATTACCGGCATCGGTAAAGTGAAGTCACAAAGTATCCCGGCCGGCAACACTTTGCGCAAAGGACAGACCATACAATTACGATTAAATTAACAGTGTAACAGGAAGAATATGAAACTGGAAAAGATTATTAAAGGAATAACAGTCAATGAAATCATAGGTGATATGGCCCAAGAGATTTCGGGAATAAACATGGACTCGCGCCTGATAGAGCCTGGTCATATTTTCGTTGCTGTAAAAGGAACGCAGACTGACGGACACACTTATATTCAAAAAGCAATAGAAAAAGGAGCCCGTACAGTGGTATGTGAGAATCTTCCTGAGACATTGATTGAGAATGTTACCTACATCAAAGTGAACGATACGGAAGACGTTGTCGGGAAACTGGCAACTACGTTTTACGGCGACCCCACCTCGAAATTGGAACTGGTCGGTGTTACAGGCACCAACGGAAAACTACTATTGCTACCTTATTATATAATATGTTCCGTAAATTCGGATATAAAACAGGACTCATTTCCACTGTATGCAATTATATAGATGAGGAAGCCATTCCAACTGACCATACCACCCCTGACCCTATTACACTAAACAAACTGCTGGGGCGCATGGCAGATGAAGGATGCAAATATGCCTTTATGGAAGTAAGCTCACATTCAGTCGCACAAAAACGAATTGGTGGTTTAAAATTTGCAGGCGGTATATTTACCAACCTTACCCGTGACCATCTGGACTACCATAAAACTGTAGAGAACTATCTGAAAGCCAAAAAAGCATTCTTTGACGGTCTGCCTAAAACAGCCTTTGCCTTAACCAATCTGGATGACAAAAACGGATTGGTCATGACTCAAAATACCAAAGCAAAGGTACACACCTATTCGCTGCGCAGCTTGAGTGATTTTAAAGGAAAAGTGCTGGAAGATGGATTCGAAGGAATGCTGCTTGATATAAATAATGTGGAAGTCAATGTACAGTTCATCGGACGCTTCAATGCTTCCAATCTGCTGGCAGTCTATGGAGCAGCCTGCCTGCTTGGGAAAAAGGCAGAAGAGGTACTGCTGGCATTGAGTACTCTTCGCCCCGTTGCCGGGCGTTTTGACTCACTGCGCTCACCCAAGGGATACACCGCCATTGTGGACTATGCCCATACTCCGGATGCCTTGGAAAATGTGCTGAATGCCATTCACGAGGTTCTGAATGGCAAAGGTAATGTAATTACGGTAGTAGGCGCCGGCGGCAACCGCGATAAAGGCAAACGCCCCTTGATGGCACAAGAAGCGGTAAAGCAAAGCGATAAAGTCATTATCACCTCTGACAATCCCCGTTTTGAAGAGCCGCAGGAAATCATCAATGATATGCTGGCAGGGCTGACTAAAGAGGATATGCGTAAAGTGATAAGCATAGCCGACCGTAGAGAAGCAATCCGTACAGCTTGTATGCTAGCCCAAGCTAAAGATGTCATTTTAGTTGCCGGGAAAGGACACGAGAGTTATCAGGAAATCAAAGGTATAAAGCACCATTTCGACGATAAAGAAGTATTAAGAGATATTTTTGCTAATGAATAAACCAACCAAAAGATGTTATATTATTTATTTCAATATTTAGAAAAGTTCGATTTTCCCGGAGCCGGTATGTTCGGTTACGTTTCATTCCGTTCATTGATGGCAATCATTTTATCATTGTTGATCTCGGCTATCTTCGGTGAATATTTCATCAACCTGCTCAAACGTAAACAAATAACCGAAACCCAACGTGACGCATCTATAGACCCTTTTAATGTGAAAAAAGTTGGTGTGCCGACGATGGGAGGTATAATTATTATTGTCGCAATTCTCATACCTTGCCTCTTGTTGGGAAAGCTGCATAATATTTACATGATATTAATGTTGATTACCACCATTTGGCTGGGTACGTTAGGCTTTTTGGACGACTATATCAAGGTTTTCCGTAAAGACAAAGAAGGGTTGCACGGCAAATTCAAGATCATCGGCCAAGTAGGTTTAGGACTCATTGTGGGACTCACCTTATATTTAAGTCCGAGCGTTGTTATCCGTGAGAACGTAGAAATACAAAGAGGGGGAGAAATTGTGGAAGTGGTGCACAAGGAACAAGATCAGAAATCCACTAAAACTACGATTCCTTTCTTCAAGAATAATAATTTGGATTATGCTGATTTCGTAGGCTTCCTGGGAGACAATGCCCAGGCTGTAGGTTGGATTATTTTCGTATTAGTTACCATCTTCGTAGTTACTGCCGTATCTAACGGTGCCAACCTGAATGACGGGATGGACGGGATGGCAGCCGGAAATTCTGCTATCATCGGTCTTACCTTAGGCATATTGGCATACGTATCCAGCCACATCGAATATGCAGGATACCTTAATATCATGTACATTCCCGGCAGTGAAGAACTGGTAATCTTTATCTGCGCCTTTATCGGCGCGCTGATCGGTTTCCTTTGGTACAATGCTTTTCCCGCCCAAGTATTTATGGGCGATACCGGCAGCTTGACCATTGGTGGTATCATAGCGGTATTTGCAATCATCATTCATAAAGAGTTGCTTATACCTATTCTCTGTGGAATCTTCTTGGTAGAAAACCTTTCGGTCATTCTACAGGTGAGATATTTCAAAAGCGGAAAAAAGAAAGGACATTTGCAACGCGTATTCAAACGTGCCCCTATCCACGACCATTTCCGCACTACATTAGCACAGTTAGACCCCAATTGCAGTTATCTGTTCATGAAACCCAACAGCGTATTCCATGAATCAAAAATCACGGTACGCTTTTGGATTGTCACCATCGTACTCGCTGCAATTACGATTATTACATTAAAGATAAGATAAGATAAACGAAGATTATGGCTAAAAGAATTGTCATACTAGGAGCCGGAGAAAGCGGTGCGGGAGCAGCCGTTCTGGCAAAGAAACAAGGTTTCGACACCTTCGTTTCAGACATGTCCACGATTAAGGACATATACAAAAACATACTGAACGAGCGAGGCATCGAATGGGAAGAAGGCAAACATACCGAATCTCTCATTCTGAATGCGGATGAAGTAATCAAAAGTCCGGGTATTCCGAATGATGCCCCGATGATTCTTAAGTTAAAGTCACAAGGCACCCCTATCATCTCCGAAATAGAATTTGCGGGACGTTATACCAATGCCAAAATGATTTGCATTACAGGAAGTAATGGAAAAACAACAACTACTTCGCTGATTTATCATATCTTCAAGAAAGCAGGTATGAATGTGGGACTAGCCGGAAATATCGGCCAAAGTCTGGCATATCAGGTAGCAGAATGCAACTATGATTATTATGTGATCGAGTTAAGCAGTTTCCAATTGGACAATATGTACAAGTTCCATGCCAACATTGCCGTATTGATGAACATCACGCCGGATCATCTGGACCGTTACGACCACCAGATGCAAAACTATGTGGATGCCAAATTCCGCATTATCCAGAACCAGACCCCGGACGATGCCTTCATCTTCTGGAACGATGACCCCATCATCCAGCGTGAATTACACAAATATGGCATTCATGGCCATTACTACCCTTTTGCCGAAAGGAAAGAGGAAGGAACCGCCGCATACGTGGAACAGGACAAGGTTTATTTTACAGAACCAATCGCTTTCAACATGGAACAGGAGGAACTGGCGCTGACCGGAACCCATAATCTGTTCAACTCCATGGCGGCCGGTATCTCTGCCAACCTGGCGGGTATCCGCAAAGAGTGTATCCGCGAGGCCTTGGGTGATTTCAAGGGAGTGGAACACCGCCTTGAAAAAGTCTGCCGGGTAAGAGGGGTGGATTATATCAATGACTCCAAGGCTACCAATGTGAATTCCTGCTGGTATGCTTTGCAAAGCATGAAAACCAAAACCATCCTGATATTAGGTGGAAAAGACAAAGGCAACGATTATAACGAAATTGCCGACTTGGTAAAAGAAAAATGTACCGGATTGATCTACATGGGATTACACAATGAGAAATTGCATGCTTTCTTTGACAAGTTCGGCCTGCCTGTAGCCGATGTACAAAGCATGAAGGATGCCGTAGACGCTGCTTACCGGATGGCCAAGAAAGGTGAAACCGTATTATTAAGTCCTTGCTGCGCCAGCTTCGACCTTTTTAAAAGTTACGAAGACCGTGGCGAGCAGTTCAAGGAATGTGTAAGAAACCTGTAATATAGTATTAAGGTATATAGATAATGGATCTGATAAAAGACTTGTTCAAGGGCGACAAAGTAATCTGGATTATTTTCCTGTTTCTTTGTCTGATCTCTATCGTCGAGGTATTTAGTGCCGCCAGCACACTTACCTACAAAAGTGGGGATCATTGGGGGCCTATCACCCAGCACAGTGTCATCCTGATGGTAGGTGTGTGCATTGTGGTACTGGTACATAACATTCCCTACAAATATTTCCGTGTACTTCCCTTCTTCCTGCTGCCTATATCGGCTGTTTTGCTGATATTTGTAATGGGTATGGGATTGATTACCGGAGACCGTGTCAATGGTGCAGCCCGTTGGATGACTTTCTTCGGTATCCAGTTCCAGCCTTCCGAACTGGCAAAAATGGCCGTGATTATTGTCACCGCATTTATTCTATCCAAGTTTCAGGAAGAAGACAATGCCAATCCGAAAGCATTTAAATATATCATGTGGATCACCGGAATTGTTTTCATTCTGATTGCTCCCGAAAACGGCTCTACCGCAGCACTGCTTTTCGGAGTAGTCTTTTTAATGATGGTGATCGGCCGGGTACCCTGGAAGCAATTGGCCAAGTTAATGGGAATAGCCGGAGTTATGGTGGCTTTTTTTGTAGGCATAGTGATGATTATGCCCACACACAAACTGAACAAAGTCCCCATGATGCACCGTGTAGAAACCTGGCAGAACCGTATAAAAGGCTTCTTTGAGGACAAAGAAGCCGTTCCCGCCGCCAAATATGATATAGACAAGGACGCCCAGATAGCACACGCCAATATTGCTATCGCCTCCAGCAACATCATAGGAAAGATGCCGGGTAACAGTGTGCAGCGGGATTTCCTGTCACAAGCATTCTCGGACTTCATCTTTGCTATAATCATAGAAGAGCTGGGGTTGCTGGGAGGCGCCTTTGTAGTGATTCTCTACATCTGGCTGTTGATGCGGGCGGGTAAAATAGCCCGAAGAAGTGAAAAAAGTTTTCCTGCCTTTCTGGTGATGGGCATCGCCCTGTTACTGGTATCTCAGGCGATGCTTAACATGATGGTGGCCGTAGGTCTGTTCCCCGTCACCGGACAACCCCTGCCGCTTATCAGCAAAGGAGGAACCTCTACACTCATCAACTGCGCCTACATCGGTATGATATTAAGTGTCAGCCGCTACGTAGCTGAGCAAGAAGAACAGAAAGCCGCCGAGCAACAAGCGCAGAAAGAAGCCGAACTGGCAGCCAAGACCGAACGGCATCAGGAAATGGTAGCTGCCATGCAGGAAGCCATTACCACACTTCCGTCGGGTGACAATGCCACCACTTCCCTCCCGCCGGAGGAGAACTCGCTGCCCGATGACTTGAAGGCAATGCTGAATGCAGCCGGGAAGCGGGAGCCGGAAGAAGAAATATAATATAAACCATTCATTTTAAAAAGTATTATTTATACTTTTGCGAATAATTCGACTAAAAAGGAATTATGGAAGAAAATTTAAGAATCATCATCAGCGGAGGAGGAACCGGGGGACACATTTTCCCCGCAGTCTCTATTGCCAACGCCATCAAGGAACAACATCCCGAAGCGGAAATCCTGTTCGTAGGCGCTGAAGGCAGAATGGAGATGCAACGCGTTCCTGCTGCCGGATACCCTATAAAAGGATTACCTGTTGCCGGATTCGACCGTAAGAACTTATTGAAAAATGTTTCGGTTCTTTTCAAATTGGTCAAAAGCCAGCTATTGGCACGCAAAATCATCAAGGATTTCAAGCCACATGCAGCAGTAGGTGTAGGCGGATATGCCAGCGGTCCACTTTGAAAATGGCCGGGATGATGGGTATTCCGACACTGATACAAGAGCAGAACTCTTATGCCGGAGTAACCAACAAACTATTGGCAAAGAAAGCCCGCAAAATATGTGTGGCATACGACGGCATGGAACGTTTCTTTGAAAAAGACAAGATTATCCTGACCGGAAACCCTGTCCGCCAAGGACTGCGCAACCATCACATCAGCCGTGAAGAGGCTATCCGCTCCTTCGGGCTGGACCCATCCAAGAAAACAATCCTGATTGTAGGAGGAAGCTTGGGAGCACGCACCATCAACAACTGCGTGATGGAAGGTTTGGACAAGATTAAAGCATCCGGCGCGCAGTTTATCTGGCAAACCGGGAAAATATATATCGGCGAAGCACGTGCCGCAGTAGCCCAGGTCGGTGAGTTACCAATGCTCCACGTAACCGATTTTATCAGCGATATGGCCGCCGCATACAGTGCTGCCGATTTAATAATCAGCCGTGCCGGAGCAGGTTCCATCTCCGAGTTCTGTTTGTTGCAGAAACCCGTCATTCTGGTTCCGTCGCCTAATGTGGCCGAAGATCATCAGACCAAGAACGCACTGGCGCTGGTCAATAAAAACGCAGCACTCTATATCAAGGACGCCGCTGCCAAAGAAGCTCTGCTGGACAAAGCGGTTGAAACCGTGAAACAGCCGGAAACATTGAAAAGTTTAAGTACAAATATTGCTAAATTAGCCTTTACCGACTCAGCCAACGTTATTGCCCGGGAGGTATTCAAACTGGCTGATAAATACAGAAAAGAAAATGGACGTTAACACATTAAAATCAGTTTATTTCATCGGTGCCGGAGGTATCGGCATGAGCGCATTGGTACGCTACTTCCTGTCAAAAGGCAAGAAGGTAGGCGGATATGACCGTACGCCCAGTGAACTGACAGAAAAGCTGATAGAAGAAGGAGCAGCCATCCATTACGAAGAAAGCACGGAACTGATAACGGATGCATTCCGCGACCCGGCAACTACATTGGTTGTCTATACTCCGGCTGTCCCCGATACACATAAAGAGTTTACCTATTTCCGGGAAAACGGTTTCGAGATACATAAACGTTCGCAGGTATTGGGAATGCTTACCCATGCAGGAAAAGGACTTTGTGTAGCCGGCACTCACGGTAAGACCACCACTTCCACCATGACAGCCCATCTGTTACACCAATCCCATGTAGGATGCAACGCCTTTTTGGGAGGCATCTCAAAGAATTACGGCACCAACCTGCTGTTGTCTGACAGCAGTGAATACATGGTTATTGAAGCCGATGAGTTCGACCGTTCTTTCCATTGGCTCTCTCCCTACATATCGGTGATTACCGCAACAGATCCCGATCACCTGGATATCTACGGAACCAAAGAGGCTTATCTGGAAAGCTTCCGCAAATACACCTCACTCATCCAGCCGGGAGGTGCATTGATTGTACGCAAAGGCATCGAACTGCAACCGGCTTTGCAGAATGGTGTGAAACTGTACACCTATTCCCAAGAAGAGGGTGACTTTCATGCAGAGAATATCCGTATTGGGAACGGTGAGATTTTCTTTGATTACGTATCACCCTTGGGAAATATCCCCAATATACAGTTGGGTGTCCCCGTCAGCATCAACATTGAGAACGGGGTAGCCGCCATGGCTTTGGCGCAGATGAGCGGATTGACTGATGAAGAAATAAAGAGAGGTATGGCAAGTTTCCGCGGAGTAGACCGTCGTTTCGATTTCAAGATAAAGAACGACAAGGTGGTTTTCCTGAGCGACTATGCGCACCATCCTTCCGAGATAAAACAAAGCATACTCTCCATGCGTGCCCTCTACCGGGACAAGAAGCTGACGGCTATTTTCCAGCCACACCTCTACACACGTACCCGTGATTTCTACAAAGATTTTGCCGACAGCCTTTCCTTGTTGGACGAAGTCATCCTGGTAGATATCTATCCGGCACGCGAGCAACCCATCCCCGGCGTCACCAGCAAACTGATTTACGACCATCTGCGTCCGGGCATCGAGAAGAGCATGTGCAAGAAAGAAGAAATTCTAGACGTACTGAGCAAGAAAGATATAGAAGTATTAATCACCCTGGGTGCGGGCGACATAGATAACTATGTACCCCAAATCTGCGGATTACTGAATAAAAGATGATAAAGAAAATTCTCATACTCCTGTTTCTGTTGCTGATAACCGCCTACCTTATTGTAGCCGTTACCGCTTTCAACACCAAGCCTGCCGACCAGGTTTGCAAGGGTATGGAATTGATTATCAAGGACAGTATAGACCATGGTTTTATCAGCCAGAAAGGGATACTCCGCTTACTGAACGGTAAGAAGCTCTCCCCTGTGGGTAAGAAGATGGGCGACATCAACACCCGCCTGCTGGAAGAAGAACTCAGCCAACATCCCTTGATTGAAAATGTGGAATGTTACCGTACACCGGGATGCAAGATAGGTATCGAAGTGACACAGCGCCTCCCCATCCTCAGAGTGATGGCAAACAACGGAGACAACTATTATATTGACAATAAAGGAAAAATCATGCCGATACCCAACAGTTCGGCACACGTAGCTGTTGTTACAGGATACGTGGATCGTGATTTTGCCGTCAAGGAACTATATACCTTAGGAGTCTTTCTACAGGCCCATCCGCTATGGGATGCCCAGATAGAGCAGATCAACGTGACACAAGCCAAAGAACTGGAACTGGTTCCACGGGTTGGCGAACATATCATATTCTTAGGCAAGCCCGGGAATTATGAGGAAAAGTTCGAGAAACTAAAAACTTTTTATGAGAAAGGACTGAACCAAGTAGGCTGGAACAAGTACAGCCGCATCAGTCTGGAATTTAATAATCAGATTATTTGTACTAAAAAAGAGAAGTAAGATATGGCAGCAACAGATTTTATAGTAGCAATAGAACTGGGATCCTCCAAGATCACAGGTATTGCAGGAAAGAAACATGCGGACGGAAGCATACAAGTGCTGGCCCTCGCCAGCGAAAACTCTTCGGATTTTATCCGTAAGGGAGTGATTTACAATCTGGACAAAACCGCACAAAGCCTTACTTCGATTATCAAGAAACTGGAATCGACATTAAAGGCTTCTATCGGAAAGGTCTATGTAGGTATCGGAGGACAATCTCTACGCACCATCCGTAATACGGAGGTACGTCATCTGGAAGAAGAAACCAAAATTTCACAGGAACTGATTGACTCCATTATGGACAGCAACCGCGAAGTCCCCATCATAGACCAGGAAATACTGGAAGTGGCCCCCCAGGAATATAAAGTGGGCATCAACCTGCTGGCCGATCCTGTAGGAGTTCCCAGCGATCATATAGAAGGGCGTTTCCTTAATATCATCGCCCGCAGCAGCGTGAAGCAGAACATTGACAAATGTTTCAAACAGGCAGGAATCGAAATAGCCGACTATATCATCTCACCGTTGGCCCTGGCCAATGCTGTACTGACCAACAGTGAAAAACGCTCGGGCTGCATGTTCATCGACTTTGGCGCAGATACGACTACCGTATCTGTCTACAAAAACAACATACTCCGCCATTTGGCAGTCATCCCACTGGGAGGCAGCAACATCACCAAAGATATTTGCAGCCAGCAAATTGAAGAGGAAGATGCCGAAGAATTGAAAAAAGAAATACGGCAATGCCTATGCCGACAAGTCGGAAGACGGAGATGACAACCCTACCTACTCGCTGGACGGGAAATGCAGTATTGAGTCACACTTACTGGAAGACATCGTAGAAGCGCGTGTCAATGAGATACTGGCCAATGTATGGAACCAGATTGTTCTTTCGGGATATGAAGACAAACTGCTGGCAGGAGCTATCATTACCGGCGGTGCCGCCAATCTAAAGAATATGGAGGAAGCATTCAGCAACCGTACCAAAGTAGAAAAGGTAAGAATGGCCAAAGAAAGCCAGCTAAGCCTGAAAGGTGGCATGATGGAACTGAAAAAAGATGGTACATGCAATACAATCATCGCTTTGCTAGGAGCCGGGAAAGAGAACTGTTACCGCCCGGAACGTCCTATCCAAGTACCTCTCTTCGATGAAAGCGGCGAGAATGTGGAAGACAAAAGGAAAAGAGAGAAAGAAGAAGCAGCCAGAATAGCAGCGGCAGCCAAGAAAGCAGAGGAAGAGGAGAAGCTGCGAAAAGCCACTTGCGAGAGCCTGATAAGAAACGCAAAAGAGCTGAAAGAGGCAGGCAAATACAAAAATGCCTTGTCGCAACTGGCCAAAGCACGCGATCTGGGAGTGGCAGAAGCTTTGAACCAAATACGCGACCTGGAAAAAGAAATCAAGAGTTTGAAAGAAGCCAACAATCCGATCAAACGGCTGACCGACTTGTTTGGAAGGATTCTGGAAGAATAATAACGAATTACATCACCTTAATATAATATAGAAGATTATGTCTGATGAAACTATAATGCCATTCGATTTCCCGGCAGAAAACCCGACTATCATTAAAGTAATCGGTGTGGGAGGTGGCGGCGGCAATGCCGTAAATCACATGTATAAAGAAGGTATACACGATGTAACATTTGTTGTGTGCAACACAGATAACCAGGCGTTGGCCGAATCCCCCGTTCCCGTGAAGTTGCAACTGGGAAAAGAAGGATTAGGGGCCGGAAACCGCCCGGAGCGTGCACGTGAAGCAGCCGAAGAAAGCATAGAAGACGTAAAAGGAATGTTGAACGACGGCTGTAAAATGGTATTTATCACTGCCGGAATGGGAGGAGGTACCGGAACCGGTGCGGCTCCGATCATTGCCAAGACAGCCAAAGATATGGATATCCTCACCGTAGGTATTGTCACCATTCCGTTCCTTTTTGAAGGAAACCGGAAGATTGACCAGGCGCTGGACGGCGTGGAGAAAATGAGCCAGCATGTAGATGCCCTGCTGGTGATCAACAATGAACGTCTGCGTGATATTTATTCGGACTTCAGCGTGATGAACGCTTTCGGCAAAGCGGATGACACTTTATCTATCGCAGCCAAGAGTATTGCCGAGATTATCACCATCCGCGGTACCATCAACCTGGACTTCAATGATGTGAAAACGGTATTAAAAGACGGTGGGGTAGCCATTATGAGTACGGGATACGGCAAAGGGGAAAGCCGCGTGAGCCAGGCTATCAATGATGCGCTCCATTCCCCGCTGCTGAACAACAACGATATCTTCAACTCGAAGAAGATCCTGTTCAACATCTCTTTCAGCACCAAGAGCGAGTTGATGATGGAAGAAATGAATGAGGTTCATGACTTCATGAGTAAATTCGGCAAAGACGTGGAAACCAAATGGGGGCTCTATATTGACGAGTCGCTGGAAGAGCAGGTGAAGTTCACCGTACTTGCCACCGGTTTCGGCATCAAGGATGTACCGGGCATGGACAACATGATGAACAAACGCACCATCGAGGAACAAAAGAAACTGGAAGAGCTGGAGGAAGAGGAACAGCGCAAAGATGAACGTCGTGGAGATTACTACGGCAAAGACACCTTCAAGAACAGCAACAAGAAGAAACGCCATAACATTTACATCTTCAGCCTGGAGGATCTGGACAATGATGACATTATCAGTATGGTGGAACGACCCCTACTTTCCAACGTACCAAAACTGTGTTGGAAAGTATCCAGTCCAAAGCAATAGCCGAAGAAGAGGAAACGTTCAATAACGATACCGAAAACGGCGGAATAACGATCACATTTTAACAACTAAAATAGAAAAGAACTATGGATTTATTTGACGTAATCAGCAACGATATCAAAGAGGCTATGAAAGCCAAGGACAAAGTGAAACTGGAAACTTTGCGTAATGTGAAAAAATTCTTCCTTGAAGCAAAGACAGCACCGGGCGCCAACGACACTTTGACGGATGACGCTGCATTGAAAATCATGCAGAAACTGGTAAAACAAGGGAAAGATTCAGCCGCCATTTACCAAAGTCAGGGCCGCGCCGACTTGGCAGAAGCCGAACTGGCCCAAGTGGCAGTGCTTGAAGCCTATCTGCCCAAACAAATGAGTAACGAAGAACTGGAAGCGGCTTTGAAAGAAATAATTGCAGAAGTGGGTGCCGCCGGTCCTCAGGATATGGGTAAAGTCATGGGTGTCGCCACCAAAAAGTTGGCAGGCAAAGCCGAAGGACGTGCCATCTCGGCTAAAGTGAAAGAATTACTGGGATAATACTCCGGCAATCCATATTCGAGAAACGAAGCTTCTGCCCCGATTCATCTTTACGGGCAGAAGTTTCGTTTTTTATAAAATCAGTGAGAAGCAAACGTATGCAGTACCCTATCCAGTTTCCCGTTTATCATTCTCACTTCACCAATACCCTGGAATTCAAAGTATCCTTCAGTGTGTTCAGCCACAATAAAAATCTGATATACAGCGCATAAGGCTGACAGTAGTTCCTTCAGTGCGCTGTCAGCACCTTCAGCCGCCGCAACACCCGCACCGGACCGATGTCCTTGACCATCATGCTAAAGGACAAAGATGAGTCATACAATATCGTGGTCAAAAGATTGCACCTGCTTTCCGTCTTAACTTTCAAGACAGGAAGAATACCCATTTGCTTCCGCTTCATTTATCGTTTCACTTTAGTAATGAAGTTGTTTCACTGGAATGATGAAACTTCATCACTAGAGTGCTAAAGCTTCCTCACTAAAGTGAAACGATAAATTAAAAAAGGCGCGAAACATGAACACATCCTGATAAGAAAGGATTTCACGAGAACAACTCTTTCAGCACATCCAGCGATTTCAGCACCGGAAAATCCGGCAGATGCAAACGATAATAATCATTCATAATAACCAGACAGCGGTTACGCTCCAGACGGCTCATAGTAAAAAGATGCATTGTTTCATAATTCATACGCATTAAAAGGTTGATACGTGAAGCCTCCTCCGGTTTCAAAAAAGCGCCATGTAATGGCCGGACAGACACGAAACAGGCATTCAGCATATCAAAAAAGCATCCTTCCCTATAATCCTCCGTATTAGGATACAGACCGAGGAAACGTGAAAAACGCATCAGAAAAACCAAATGAAAATTGGAGAAACTTCTGTCGCATTCGTCCAGCCACCGGATAGAATGCTCCAAATAAGCAAACAACGGCCCGTTCTCCGCTTCTTCACGCAAAGCACGATACAGAAATTCCGCCAAGAACATGGCAATGGAAGATTTATAAGGATCGTATGGCAACGTGCGGAAAGGATACCACGACTTCGCTTCTTTTATACGATACAAATTGGACATCGGACGATAATCCGCTTCAAACTCTATCATGGAAAGCGGCTGGAACAATACCGTCTTCACCGCCGATTTCCGTGAACGGGGAACAGACACAAGAAAAGACGCACGGCCATTCTCGCGCGTATAAATATCAACGATATTCGAAGTATCATTGTATTTTAAGGTATGAAGTACAATTCCCACCGTCTTTTGAAGCATACTCTTTCTCTCTTTTATATACTGGGTAATCGTTGTCCGCAATACGTTTTTTGCTTTTCCACACAAATATACGCATCGTTGGAACATACAAAAATAGGGTTTTTAGATGAAAATGCACGTATTTACAAAAAAAATATGCCGAATATTTTGTCAATTCAAAAAGAGTTCCTACCTTTGCAACCGCAAAAGAGAAAAACACTCTCCGAAAGCAAGCCAAGCTAAGGCTCGGCAGAATCAAGGCTCGGCCCGTTCGTCTATCGGTTAGGACGCAAGATTTTCATTCTTGAAAGGGGGGTTCGATTCCCCCACGGGCTACAAATAAAAATAATAAAAGAACAAAATTAAAGATTAGTCGAGATGGCAAATCACAAATCATCATTAAAGAGAATCAGACAGGAAGAGAAGAGAAGACTTCATAACAGATATTATGCAAAAACAATGCGTAACACTGTTAAAAAACTTCGTGCAACTACTGACAAGGCAGAAGCTGTTGCAATGTATCCGGGCGTTCAGAAGATGTTGGACAAGCTTGCTAAGACCAATATCATACACAAGAACAAAGCTGCTAACTTGAAGTCAAAATTGGCTGCTTACATTAGCAAACTCGCTTAAGCAAAGTCTTAAACTAAAAGATAAAATAGGCAGGATTTTTCAATCCGGCCTTTTGTCTTTTTATGCGCTTCATAAAACACAAGCAATACATATTGCAAACATAACATCTAAAAGAAGCGCAAATCCTCGCTCCGCGAAAAACAGAGTCTGAAGAATCCGAAGCATTCATGAAGGATTTAGAAGAGAATCATACATGATAAGATGCTGATAAAAAGCCTGTTAAGCGTCAATGAAGGATTTGAAGGAAAAAGAAGCCCCATTAATCTGGCTCAGTTTGAAAACTTGGGGGAATTAGTTAAAAACACTATCTTTGTGGCATGAAACAGAACCTTCAACCCCCTGCCACTCCACTGGAGATGTTGAGCTTGTTCTTTCCTGCAGGCCTGCTTGACTATTTTGACCTGGTTAACCATGTCTCTCAAGAGACTTGCTTCATTTTTTTTTTTTTTCTTGAGGAAAAGCCTTCCATTCCTCAAGAGCATTCCCATTTACATCTACATTCCACAGGTTTCTTCCCGGAAATAGAAGTGCAAGACTTTCCTGTTCGCGGCAAGGCTGTATATCTACGCATCAAGCGGCGTCGTTGGGAAGACCCGGAAACAGGACAAACTTATAGTCGTGATTGGAACTTAGTAGCCTCCGGTACTCGCATAACAGCTGAGTTCGGAGCTTTTTTAAAAGTGTTACTTAGACAATCATGCGGTTAGTTGCCAAAGTGTAGCAGAACATTACTGTATGGATGGCAAGCAACTCCAGACTCAATACAAAGAACATTTAAGTGATTTCAATAATTGGAATCAGAAGGAACATGCTGAAGACTTTATTCTTTATCCTAAAAATATAGGTTATCATTTATGTATTGATGAAACGGCTTTAAGCAAAGGCGAACTATATACAATCCTTACCAATCGGGATAAGCATGGTCGAAAAGGCACCATTGTAGCAGCTATTGTAAAGGGAACTAAAGCAGAGGATGTTATCAATGTGCTTCTCAAAATAGATGCCGATAAGCGCAACCAAGTAAAGGAAATTACACTTGATATGGCCGGCAGTATGCAGAAAATAGCAAAACGTTGTTTTCCCGGGGCTATGCAGGTAGTGGATCGTTTCCATGTCTCAAAGTTGGTTTATGAAGCTGTACAAGACCTTCGGATCGCTTATCGCTGGCAAGTAATGAAGGATGAGAACAGGAAAATCAAAGGAAGCTAAAGCCAAGGGGGAAAGTTATGAACCTAAAGTGTTTAGCAATGGAGATACACTCAGACAGTTGTTGGCCAGAAGCCGGTACCTGCTGTTTAAGGCTCCGGACAAGTGGCTGCAAAGCCAGAAGGTAAGAGCCAAACTACTCTTTGAACAATTCCCGGATATAAAATCCGTGTACTATTACGCACTACGATTAGGGAAGATATTTTCAGACTATACAGATAAAGATGTGGCTCGTGCCAAACTGGCACTTTGGTATAATGAAATTGAGGAGTTTGGTTATGATACATTCACTACTGTTGCCAATTCCATTGAGAATCATTACGAACGGATATTAAACTACTTTGTGAACAGAAGCACAAATGCTGCTGCGGAAGCTTTTAATGCAAAAATTAAAGCATTTAGGGCTTCATTTCGTGGAGTAGTAGATAAGAGGTTCTTTCTGTATAGATTAGCAAAGGTGTATGCATAAAGGGAAATTAACAAATATTAATCCCCAAGAATTACAACTGAGCCATTAATCTTCAGAAGACTTACCCTCGAAATAAATACATCACTCCCCCTACTTTTCCCGGCGTTCACGGACAGACCTCATTCCAAACCTGTCCAATCCCCTCTTTTTTTTACGTTTTTAGTCCATAAAAGCTGCCTGTCTCAGCAATTTTTCGTATCTTTGAAAGCTAATATTTAAGATAATTGAATCAAACATGAGTGAAGAAGAAAAGATAAACGGCGAAAACAATTACTCGGCCAGTAACATCCAGGTATTGGAAGGTTTGGAGGCTGTACGTAAACGTCCCGCCATGTATATCGGAGACATCAGCGAAAAGGGATTGCACCACTTGGTTTACGAGGTTGTGGACAACTCTATCGACGAGGCATTGGCCGGCTACTGTGATCATATAGAAGTCACCATCAATGAAGACAACTCCATTACCGTACAGGATAATGGCCGTGGTATCCCGGTAGACTTTCACGAAAAAGAAAAGAAATCTGCATTGGAAGTGGTAATGACCGTGCTGCACGCGGGAGGTAAGTTCGACAAAGGTTCTTACAAGGTTTCAGGCGGTCTGCACGGTGTAGGTGTTTCTTGTGTGAATGCCTTGTCTACTCACATGACCACACAGGTATTCCGCGGCGGCAAGATCTACCAGCAGGAATACAGCTGCGGACATCCTTTGTATTCTGTAAAAGAAGTAGGAACAGCTGATATTACCGGAACAAAACAGACTTTCTGGCCGGATGATACCATCTTCACTGTTACCGAATATAAGTTTGACATTCTACAGGCACGTATGCGTGAATTGGCCTACTTGAACAAAGGTATCACCATTTCACTGACCGACCGCCGGATCAAAGAAGAAGATGGCAGCTTCAAGAAAGAAATATTCCATTCGGACGAAGGAGTGAAAGAGTTTGTACGTTTCCTGAACCGTAACAACGAAGCGCTGATTAATGATGTCATTTATCTGAATACCGAAAAAAACAATACCCCCATTGAATGTGCCATCATGTACAATACAGGCTATCGTGAAAGCCTGCATTCGTATGTAAACAATATCAATACAATAGAAGGCGGTACACACGAGGCCGGTTTCCGCAGCGCATTAACCCGTGTACTGAAGAAATATGCGGAAGATACCAAAGCACTGGAAAAAGCAAAAGTCGAGATTTCGGGAGAGGACTTCCGCGAAGGCTTGATTGCCGTCATTTCAGTGAAAGTAGCCGAGCCGCAGTTCGAAGGACAGACCAAGACCAAGCTGGGCAACAGCGAAGTGAGTGGTGCCGTGAACCAAGCTGTAGGCGAAGCGCTTACATATTATCTGGAAGAACATCCGAAAGAAGCAAAACAGATTGTTGACAAAGTGATCCTGGCTGCAACAGCGCGTATCGCCGCACGCAAGGCACGTGAATCTGTTCAAAGAAAGAGTCCGATGGGCGGTGGCGGACTGCCGGGCAAACTGGCCGACTGTTCGAGCCGTAATCCGGAGGAATGTGAACTATTCCTGGTCGAGGGTGACTCGGCAGGTGGTTCTGCCAAGCAAGGACGTAGCCGTGCCTTCCAGGCAATTCTACCTTTGAGGGGTAAAATCCTGAATGTGGAAAAAGCGATGTGGCACAAGGCTTTTGAAAGCGATGAGGTCAATAATATCATCACCGCCCTGGGTGTCCGTTTCGGTGTGGACGGAAATGATGACAGCAAAAAAGCGAACATCGACAAGCTGCGTTATCACAAAGTGGTGATCATGACCGATGCCGACGTCGATGGTTCTCACATCGACACCCTTATCATGACATTGTTCTACCGCTATATGCCGGAAATTATAGAAAACGGACATTTGTACATTGCCAATCCGCCATTGTATAAATGCAGCAAAGGAAAAATCAGTGAATACTGCTACACCGAAGAAGCACGCCAGGCATTCATTCAAAAATATGGTGACGGACAAGAAAACGGAATCCATACACAGCGATACAAAGGTTTGGGTGAGATGAATCCCGAACAACTGTGGGAAACAACAATGAACCCTGAAACGCGTATTCTGAAACAGGTAACAATTGACAATGCCGCCAACGTAGACTATATCTTCTCCATGCTGATGGGAGACGATGTAGCTCCACGCCGCGAGTTCATAGAGAAAAACGCGACATATGCGAATATAGACGCGTAATTTTTCATTCATTATTTTTTAATCAAAATCCATCCTCACATCTTACAATTTGAGGTAGCCCCGATCCTGCTTTTCTCTGGATCGGGGCTTTTTTATCAATGAAAACCAACCTGACCCCATTTATATTTTTCCTCCTTTAAATGCCCGAAGAAACAGATACTCATACCGACTCTTTTTTTCGATGAAATGGGCAGAAATTGTAATAGTTCACCGCCGGTAACAAACATAACCTCATTCATTTTTCTTATAAATTAATTGGATGAAAGACGATATTCTGCCAGAAAGTCTTAATTTTGGGACATTAAACCATTTAACTCGAATAATAACATGAAACTCACATTTCGAATTGAATACCGTACAGCCTGGGGAGAAGAACTGGGGGTGATACTGGACGGAAACAATAGTGAACCTATCATCCTTCGCACTCCAAACGGGGAACATTGGGAAGGTGAAGCTGAAATGCCGGACCTCCCTGCATGCGTGCCTGTTTCCTACCGCTATGGAGTATATCGTGACGGACAGTGCATCCGCCGTGAAAGCGGAACCATGGCTCATTTGTTTTGCCCCGGAAAAAAGAAAAACTGCCACTACATATTAAATGATTTCTGGAAAGACCTTCCGGCTGAATCTTACTTATACAGTTCCGCCTTCAGTGGTGATTATCAGTCTGAGACAACTATAAAAGTCACAGCAAGCGCCGATGGAAGCATTACTTTCCGGGCCTTATGCCCTTGTCTGCATCATAAGCGTCAAGTGCTGGCTATCAGCGGAGATTGCCCGGCTTTAGGCAATTGGGATATTCAAAAGACGGTCCTGATGGAAGAAATACAACCGAACGAGTGGACCATCACACTGAATGTTTCTACTTTGGAGTTTCCGCTAAGTTATAAGTTCGTAGCCTGCAACGCCGACAGCAAGCAGGTAGAGGAATGGGAGAACCACGACAACCGGATGCTTAATAATCCGGAATTAAAAAAGGAGAAATTTACCTGACACCGGAAACTGAAGTTCATTTCACTTCATCGGCCCGTAAAGTGGCGGGAACAGCTATCCCTGTATTTTCTCTCCGCAGTGAGAAAAGTTTTGGAGTAGGAGATTTCGGAGATTTGAAGAAACTGATAGACTGGGCGGCAAAGACCCACCAGCAAGCTGTACAAATCCTCCCTATCAACGATACGACCATTACCCATACCTGGATGGATTCTTATCCCTACAACAGTATTTCCATTTATGCATTCCACCCGATGTATATTGACCTGAACCAGCTGGGTAAGATGAAGGATAAGGAAGCGCTGGCTGTTTTTGAAGCCCGCCGGCAAGAATTGAACGCTCTTCCCCAAATAGATTATGAAGAAGTGAACAATGCCAAACGTGCCTATTTGAAAGTGATGTTCCAACAAACCGGAAGAAAAGTGCTGGCTTCGGCTGAATTCAAAAAATTCTTTGAAGAAAATGAACATTGGCTGCTGCCATACGCCGCATTCAGCTATCTAAGAGATCTGTATGGCACTCCGGATTTCAGCCAATGGCCTGAGCATACAGAGTACAAGGCAGAAGAAATAGCAGCCTTATGCGCACCGGACAGCTCTTGTTATGAAGAAATCGCCTTTTACTACTACACACAGTACCATTTACATATCCAATTACTTGATGCAGGAAACTATGCCCGCGAAAAAGGTATTATCTTTAAAGGTGATATCCCTATCGGCATCAGCCGCAACAGTGTGGAGGCATGGATTGAGCCGTATTATTTCAACATGAACGGTCAGGCAGGCGCACCACCCGACGCATTCTCCGTGAACGGACAAAACTGGGGCTTTCCCACCTATAATTGGGAGGTAATGGAACAAGACAACTACCAATGGTGGCAGAAGCGTTTCCGCAAAATGGCAGAGTATTTCACAGCTTACCGCATAGACCATATTCTTGGTTTCTTCCGTATCTGGGAAATCCCATCTCATTCGGTACATGGTTTGCTGGGACAGTTTGTACCGGCATTGCCTATGAGTGTGGACGAAATTCAAAGTTACGGGCTGCCGTTCCAAAAGGACTTTCATGACCAAACCGTTCATCAACGAAGAGATGCTAAACAAGATGTTTGGTGACAAAGCTTCCTTTGTAAAAGAAACATTCGTACAACATGCTCACGATGACATTTATGAAATGCGCCCGGAATATGATACCCAACGCAAAGTGGAGGCTTATTTCTCCGATAAGAAAGATGAAGAAAGTATCCATATACGCGAGGGAGTATATGCCTTGATAAGCAATGTATTATTTGTTCCCGACCGCAAGCACCCCCTCCATGTACCATCCAAGAATTGCCGTTCAGAATGATTTCATCTTCGGGCGCCTCGACTGGAAGGAGAAAGATGCTTTCAACCGTCTGTATAATCATTATTATTACCAACGCCATAACCAGTTCTGGTATCAGGAAGCGATGAAAAAGCTGCCTATCCTGACACAAGCCACTTCTATGCTGGTGTGCGGAGAGGATTTAGGAATGGTTCCCGACTGTGTGCCTTGGGTAATGGACCAGTTGCAAATACTCAGTCTGGAAATCCAACGTATGCCCAAGAATCCCAAACACGAGTTCGGTCACGTGTGGGAATATCCGTACCGCTCGGTCTGTACTATTTCCACTCATGACATGTCTACTCTGCGGGGATGGTGGGAAGAAGATTACGAACAGACCTGCCGCTACTACAACCATGTAATGGGACACTGGGGAGAAGTTCCGGTTTCAGCTCCGGGATGGGTTTGCGAGGAAATAGTACGCCACCATCTGGAATGTCCGTCATTGCTGTGCATCCTGTCCTTTCAGGACTGGCTGTCAATAGACGAAGAAATCCGCTATCCCGATGTGAACGCGGAACGTATCAACGTACCTGCCAATCCAAGACATTACTGGAGATATCGTATGCATCTCACTTTGGAAGAACTGATAAAGAACAAGAAGTTCAATGAAAAGCTGGTAGAGATGATTGACACCACCGGCAGATTCTAACCATCCACCACAGACAGCCTGGGGCTGTCTGTGGTGACTCCCTACCCCCCAACGATAATCAATAACACACATACCATGAAAAAAAATTCCCGATTTAGGTTTCTGGAAACTATGGAATATTAGTTTCGGATTCTTTGGCGTGCAGATAGCCTACGCTTTGCAAAGCGCGAATATCAGCCGTATCTTTTCCACTTTGGGAGCAGACCCACACAGTTTAAGCTATTTTTGGATATTACCTCCGCTGGCAGGAATCATCGTCCAACCCATCATAGGCGCACTGAGTGACCGCACTTGGACGCGTTTCGGACGGCGTATCCCCCTATCTGTTTGCAGGAGCTCTGGTTGCTGTCTGCGTCATGTGCCTGCTCCCTAATGCAGGTAGTTTCGGAATGACAGTCAGTGCAGCTATGGTATTCGGTCTGATATCACTGATGTTCCTTGATACCTCTATCAATATGGCCATGCAGCCCTTCAAGATGATGGTGGGCGATATGGTGAATGAAAAACAAAAAGGACTGGCTTACTCCATTCAGAGTTTTCTCTGTAATGCCGGCAGTCTGGCAGGATATCTTTTCCCGTTTATTTTTGCCGCCATCGGCATCAGTAATATTGCTCCCAAAGGTGTTATTCCCGACTCTGTCATCTATTCTTTCTACATCGGCGCATTGATACTGATTCTATGCGTGATCTATACTTCGGCCAAAGTAAAGGAATTTCCTCCCGAAGAATATGCAACATATCATGGCATCACCCATGAAAGCAAAAAAGAAAAGACAAATATGTTCAAATTGCTGGTCAAGGCTCCCAAAGCCTTTTGGACAGTAGGACTGGTACAATTTTTCTGCTGGGCAGCCTTCATGTTCATGTGGACTTACACCAATGGAACAGTTGCTTTGAATGTGTTCGACACACCGGTCATAACAACCATGACAAACGGTGTTTCCAGAGTGGTACTGGATACACAATCCGCACAATACCAGACAGCGGGAGATTGGGTCGGGATCTTATTTGCTGTCCAAGCCATCGGTTCCGTTATTTGGGCAACGATCATCCCGATGATTCAGAACCGCAAACTTGCCTACGTACTCAGTCTGGTATTGGGAGGCATTGGATTCATCTCCATTTTCTTTATCCATAATCAATATGCTTTTTATTTGCATCCTTCATCCTGATAGGTTGTGCATGGGCAGCCATGCTGGCCCTTCCCTTTACCATTCTGACCAATGCATTAACAGGATGACATATGGGAACCTATCTGGGATTATTCAATGGAACTATTTGTGTTCCACAGATTGTCGCAGCTTCTTTAGGAGGTATCGTACTGAAGATATTTACCAGTCCGGGTAGTGTCGCTCCGGAAGTAAACATGCTGGTATTGGCTGGAGTGTTCCTGATTATCGGTGCCGGCTGTGTAAGTATTATCAAAGAGAGGTAAAGCATTTCCCGAAAGTAATATATGCTCATTCCATCACCACCGTTCAATGTTCTGTTTCCCGAAACTGAAATTCACTCCGCGGTGTCAAAACTCTGTTTTTGAAAACATGAACTTATAATCTGAAATTTGAGCATCCTAAAAGACTAAAGAAAGGATCGTATCATTACTCAATACAGAGTTTGATACGACCCTTTTACGCGTTATAATTACTATCTGCAACTTTTCAAAGCTGTCATTTTGGTTTTGACACATTCATCTTCATTCCGTCCAGCATTATTCCAACTTCTCCATGAATTCTGGATGCCGATAGAAAAAATCATACGCCATATAATAAAGTACAAAGCGGTACTCATTTCTGACACATGAGTTACATTCTGCGCCCAAGTATATAATAAAACGAAGAGATAAATAATTGATTTTTACCTGTTTAGAGTACAAAATACAAGATAGGTTTTTGTCGATCTCTTAGTAAGAGATATATAATTCTCGTGCAAAAATAAGGAAAGTTTTGATAACTAATACACTTTTCATTAAAAAAATACGATCTAAAGCAAAAAAAAGCCTTTTTTCTTATTTAATCTTTCTCTCAACAGCCCACTTCTCACTGATTTAATTATTTGATTTTATGCATATTACATCTATTTTGTCGATCTCTTACTAAGAGATCGACAAAATAAGCAAATAAAAAACGAAAAAAGAATTGAATGGAATACCTGTTTCTGCGACGTAAAAAGACCCGCTACACTTCGGTGCGCCAAAAGACTTTGCTCTATCGTGCCGCCTCTCGCCGATGGGAGAAGGAGTTTGCGTTGCGGACGGACGTCCGCCGGATAGACGCTCTTATATATAAAGGTATATTATACCTGATGGAAGTGCGTCAAGTATTCCTCGATTCCTCTCTTTCGCTGAAGACACTGAGTGCGATGCTGGAGACAAACCAGACTTATTTAAGTAATGTGGTGAACCGCTATTTCGGCTGCAACCTGAAAGAACTAGTAAACACTTACCGAGTGGAATACGCCAAAGAGCTGCTCCGCAGCGGACGATGCCCCATAGAGGAAGTTCCCGTACGCAGCGGCTTCGGTTCGAAAAGCCCTTTCTATGTGGCGTTCGGAAAAGTGACGGGCATGACGCCCCGGCAGTATGTGGCACACGAGAGGAATCCGCTGAAACAGGAGGAAAACAATTAAGTCCTTTTATAATAAATGGTATGTATAACCAATTTTAGTTTTTTTTAAATTTATAAATTTAAAGTTTTTCTATTATGAACAAAAAGTTTTTAAGTGCAATCCTGTTCGGAGCCTTGATGGTTTCGTCAACAGGAACATTTGTGTCTTGTAAAGACTACGATGATGACATTGACGAGCTGACTTCACGCGTGGATGGCATCGAAAGTCAAATCAAAGACTTGGAAGCAAAAATCAATGCTGCCAACTGGATTACTTCTGTAACTCCTGCCACAGGCGGTTTCACTGTTGCTTTCAATGACGGTAGCAGCTACACCATTACCAACGGTAAGGACGGTGAAGCAGGTGCTGCAGGTACAGAATGGACTATCTCGGAAGATGGTTTTTGGGTATGCAACGGTGAGAAAACTACCGTTAAAGCTGTAGGCCAGGACGGCGCACAGGGTGAACCGGGCAAGGATGCTCAGCCTGAAGTGAAAAAGGAAAACGGCAAGTGGTATTTGTGGAACGGTACAGAATTTGAAGAATTTGCCGGCGCTACCGCTCCTGCTGCAAATATTCCTTTCTACTATACTGATCCTACAGATCCAAACTACAACATCTTGGTGATTTATGATGAAAATGGTAAAGAACCATTGGAGATTCGCCTGCCGATGGCTGCCGATCTAGGTCAGATTGTAGTCCTTGGTGAAAATTTAGACATTAATTACCATCGTTTCAATGGTCTGCACATAAATAAAGAGGGTCAAGTTAAAGAAGCTACATGGGATGGAAGCAAGGCTATGCCGGCTAAGGGGGCAATATATGTTGACTGCCAACCAAGACTATGTTTATGTACAAGTCGTTCCTTCTAATTACGACATCTCTAAACTGAACTTTAAGTTGGTTAACACGAAAGGTGACGAAGCTCCGGTTTGTATTCGGTACTCCTGTTCCTACCAATGATGCCATCAGCAACAGCAGAGCTATTTCAGAAAGTGGCGTTTTTGCAATTCCTTATTCATTAAAGGATATGACTCCTGCTGAAATGAAAACCTATGAGAAAAACATTAAAGGAAAAGCACTATCACTGGTTGCTAGCGAAAATGTACGCTCAATTTATAATTATGGTGTAGAATTGAAGCAAGCTAATAATAAAAACGGTGCTACATTCAAAGACAGAACTATTCCTGTTGAATCTATAGGAGAACCTGTAACAATTGTTCCTGAAGAAGCCGGAGACATCTACGATTCATATTTGGTCATGGCAGACGATGAAGCCAAAGCTGACTCTGTAAGATATGGTATTTCTATTGATGGTATGACTTTCTCATACAAGGAAACTATCAAAGGCCAAGCAGTGAAATTTACTGTTCGCCAGGTAACAAACACGGCTATGGTTGTGATTAGTGACCCTGTAACTGTAACCTTTGGTAAAGAAGCTCCTGAAACAACTGAAATCATATTAGCAGAACAAGCTCATAACGCAGTTGCTACTTACACAAACGCGGCCGGACAAAAGATTGCTAACCAATTCATCATTGCAGACTTTGCTCCTTACTTTGCAAAAGTTGCTCCTACAGCCGGTGACCGTCTGGTATGGAATGATGATATGGCAAACTTCACAAACAATGTGAAACTGATTTGGGATGAGCTGAATGAATATGGCGAATCAGTAAAAAGAAGACGGAATCGATGTAACAACCCAATTGTTTAAGACCGCTATTCTTTTTTGAATGCTAACAACAGCAATGACAATGGTAAGGTTAATATGTCTAACTTCTCTAAAGTGAAGATTCAGTTTAATGAAGAATATGCAGGTATTACTTTGGGCAATGGTACATTGAAAGCTGTTATCGAAATGAAGGACAAGAAGGGCAATCTGCGTCAGACTGTCGAAATTCCGTTTACTATCGCGAAACCGACTGCAGAAGAAATTAACAGCCACGTTACATGGGATGCTCAATACTATAGCAATGGCGTATTGAAAGTTGTAGAGCAAAATAGCATTACATTGAATACCTTCTTCAAAGGTGCTAACGCTACTTTGGTTACAGAAAATGCCGCACCGGCAACAGGTAATGACAAGATTAAGATCGAAAATGGTGTTGTAACCTTAAAGGATGACGGTAAGAAGAACACAGTTTATACTATTAAAAACTTGAAGATTAGCTTCTTGGGAACTGATACTTCTTACGCTAAGAATGCAAGCGGAGAAAATACATCCCGTACTTATGGTATCGAAAACTTGAAAGTTAACTTCGCTACTCTTAAGGGTGATGACATCGTTATCGGTAATGTAGCAGTAATGTGTGCCGGCAAATCAGTAACAGTTTATGACTACAGAAACGCTGCTTCTGGTGCTTTGACTTACAAACTGATAGATTTCGCAGGAGATGCTTACACTGTAGATAACAATTCTACTGTAACGATAAACAGAAGGAAACAACTTGATTAAGAGTGCAGCACTTGTAGAACGTACAGTTAATATTGGAACTGCTGATAATCCGAATAATGTAACACGTTATGATATCAAGATTACAACTGCGGATACTATGATTTCTCAGTCAACAAAGGTTACCATTAAATTGACATTCACAAATGTGAAGAATTCCAAGGGTGAAACAGTAAATGTAACTGTACCTGTAGAAATCACAGTTAATGCAGCAGTTTAATTATTTATCTAATCCTATGAAAAAGATAGTAATATCTTCATATTAGAATATAGATAAACTTCTCCCAAGCGAGGAAAGGTGTTTCCGCATACCGGAATACTTCTTTCCTCGCTTTCTTTTAATTTATTTGAATCAAAAAAGCTCTCAAAAAAAAATAAAACTTTGATTTTTGTAGAAAAACCACCTTATACCCCTATCGCATACATAGTATCAGATACTAATGTCTTAACAATGCAACTACTCAATAAGCCAGTTCCTCGGTATTATAATGGAGAAAAGGCAGAACAGCTCAATTCTGTATCCGCAAAGACAATAATAAATATAAGAATTTCTTTTCATCCACAAGAAGCTCTGAAAAGACCATGCAGATTTTGAAAGTACACCATTTCAGTATAAACTCCATATGAGTATGAAAACCTTCGGTTATATCGATTTAAACCTCATTGTTTCTCTAATTCACATTACAATTATAATTAAAAAGTCCCCCTATCTCTACAAGTTCATCACTTCCTGTTCAAAAGTTTCCTTGTTTCCTATCGCCTTATTACGCATCTTGCTGCGATAATTATAAATCGTTGCCAAAGAATACCCCAAGAAATGGGCAATCCGATTACTATCAGTTACTCCCAGACGGATCAAAGCAAATATACGCAATTCCGTAGTCAGCAACTCGCCCGATTTGGGATATATTCTTCCTTCCTCTACCAATAACTCATTAAAAGAAGTAATGAAATGAGGAAATAACTCCAGGAAAGACTTATCAAACTCATTATAAAAAATCCTTCCGTTCATCTCGTATGAACTGCTCGGATTTAATCGCTTTAAACAAATCGTCTATACGGGAGGCCATTGCCAGTTTCGCCAAAGAACGACGATAAAACTCCAACTTGTCCAGATAAATCACACATCTGTCCAAATAACGGGCAATGTATACTTCCTTGATCTTCCCCGTCTGTGCCAACTCAGCATTTACTTCCTGCATCTGTTGATTAGCCAGACTCAGATTACGGCGCATCACTGATAATTTCTTCATCCATCGGTACAGATAAAAAATAGCAGCAAGCAAAAATAAAGAAAGCAAACTGACACTGATTAAAAGAGTACGGGAAATCTGCCTCTCTTTTTCTTCTTTCAATTTATATGCTTTATCAATAATAGGAAAGAACTGCGTTACCTCAATAAACCGCAAACGGGCATTACAGGCTACCGCATCCTCCATTGAACAATTCAAATACTTATAGGCACGATCCAAATCACCTACCTCATACATCAGTTGAGCCAATTTCTGTAAGGATGCATATTCACGAATAGACGATTTCAAATCTGTAATAGCGGTCAAGGCCAGATAATAAATTTCTTTCTGAATATCTCCCCGCATATCGTAAGCCTCGGATAAAGTATAGTAAATATACCCTTTTTGCCGTTCATCCGGCGTTTCTTTCAAATAGGTCCGACAATATAACCAAAGCAGAATCCACCATGCCATTAATAATCTTTTTCTCGGCCCATACAATGCTCCTGTCTACACAAGGATCAGTAGCAATAAGAATAGAATCCCTGTAAGCATCGGTCTTTTTCAAATATTTCACTTTTTCGGCATCATTGGTGGTATAATCGGCCACCCAACCATAATAAGCCCGATAGGTCCGGTAATAATAAGCCAAAGTCTCCCGTTCCAATTCCAACGGGTCTACCCGCTCAATTGTTCCAAAGCCTCGTTATACATTCCCATCACCCCCATCACCTCGGCACGGTTAATGACAATCTCATTCTTTAACTCCGGATGATTCAACAGAGGCAACAAATTCATTTTTCCATTAATATAATACAATGCGGAATCAGCTTGATAATGCAGATAAGCGTTAAACAAAGAACCGCAAAGTTCATATTTCTCCCTATTATCTTTAGAACGGTGAAGACGTTGCTTTAAATCCACAATCTCTTTTTTCCTTCTGCACATGACAAGCGGTCTTATTATCTATGACCCGATCCAACCTTTTCAACACTTCTTCATTGCTGTTTTTATCAGCAAACAAAGGAGGTGTCAAAATCAACAAAAACAATATAAAGAAATAGGTTACATTCTTCATCTTATATACTTATTATAGATTCACAAATATATAAATATAAGTAATTAGAATAAAGTTTTTCAACGAAAATATTTTCATTGACGTTTATATTTTCAGCAATACAGCAAAGACAAATATGCCTAATTATCAATAAGTTGAGTCTATAAAACATTTATATTTTTATTCTAGTACTCAAATCTCAGCTATTCCACTCCTACATTTGCAACATCCAAATGAAATGAAGATATAAACACTAATTTCTTTATATTATGAAAAGAACATTCGCACTTATGGCATTACTCGCGTTATTCGGTTTGCAACACACAGTGTCCGCAGCCATAATTAAAAAAGTAGCCCCAACCTTCTGGTGGGCGGATATGAAGAATCCCGAACTACAGGTCCTACTGTATGGCGACAATATTTCTTCCAGTGATGTAAGCATCTCTTCTAAAGACATTCTTCTGAAAGATGTTGTGAAACAAGAAAATCCCAATTACTTAATCTTATATATGGATTTATCGGAAGCTACTCCGCAGACTTTTCATATTACACTGAAACAAGGTAAAAAGCAAACTGTTGTGCCATATGAAATAAAACAGCGTAAGGCAGATGCTTTCCAACGTGGAAGGCTTCAACTCAGGTGACGTATTATATCTGATTATGCCAGACCGCTTCGCCAACGGAAATCCCTCGAACGATGTCGTACCGGAAATGTTGGAAGCAAAGGTAGACCGTAACGATCCGTTCGCCCGTCACGGGGGCGACCTCGCAGGTATTGAAAATAATCTGGATTATCTCTCCAACTTGGGAGTTACGGCAATCTGGCTGAACCCCATACAGGAAAATGACATGAAAGAAGGATCCTATCATGGCTATGCCATTACCGATTATTATCAAGTAGACCGCAGATTAGGTAGCAATGAAGAATTCTGCAAGCTGGTAGAACAAGCACACAGTAAAGGAATGAAAGTTGTTATGGACATGATTTTCAACCATTGTGGCAGCGAAAACTATCTTTTCAAAGATATGCCTTCCAAAGACTGGTTCAATTTTAAAGGAAACTACACACAAACTTCTTATAAAACAGCGAGTGTACAGGATATCCACGCTTCTGATTATGAACGCAAGATAGCCGTAGACGGATGGTTTACAGAATCAATGCCCGACTTAAACCAACGCAACCGCCATGTAGCCCGCTATTTGATCCAAAGCAGTATCTGGTGGATAGAATATGCAGGGATTAACGGCATCCGTCAAGACACACACCCTTACGCAGATTTCGACATGATGTCAGAATGGTGTAAAGCCGTGACCGACGAGTACCCTGATTTCAACATAGTAGGTGAAACTTGGTTGAACAGTAATGTGCTGGTTTCTTTTCTGGCAGAAAGACAGCAGACTGGCTGCTCCCAGAAACTCCAATCTACGTACCGTGATGGATTTCCCGCTGATGGAACAAATGAACAAAGCCTTTGACGAAGAAACAACTGACTGGAACGGCGGATTTATATCGTCTTTACGATTATCTTACTCAGGATTTGGTATATGCAGATCCGATGAATCTGCTCGTTTTTTCCTTGATAACCCGCCGATTACTTCACGCTTTTATTTAAATGAAGAAGCCACGCAAAA
>VOFJ01000224.1_pt1 | contig 152629 bp, 171 predicted proteins | sample 5384081 | NCBI WGS metagenome assembly VOFJ01 (sample SAMN12384729, study PRJNA508395) | human gut metagenome | isolation source: healthy gut I | host: Homo sapiens
TCGCGCCGGAGCCGGAACCACCGCCCAGCCAGGCAGTGGAGGCCCAGCCAAAGACGTTGATCTTCTTGTTGTCAGCGGCCAACGGCAGGGTCGTTGTCGTTGTTCTGGACGAAGGACAGTTCCCTCGGCCTCAACATCAGCGGCCAGCGCTTCCGCCTTGACCTTGGTGTCGGCAATTTCAGCGTCGGAATAGTGGCCGCTGGGATGACCAGGTCAACGATGGTGGCCATCGTGGACAGAACCAGGTTGAGCCATGGTGCCGACCAGTACCGCGACCAACAGGATCACTGACAGCACCAGACCGATCCCGTGCAGTACGGGGTGCGGCTTGCGGACTTTGGGTTGCTTTGTCATTTGCTTTTCTCCTCTTCAAACAGTATACACCTGTCAAAAGCGAGCCCATGTTTTGCGTTGGATTCTATTGTAGCAGATTGCGGCACGATAGGCGTATTTTTCGCACAAGCTGCCGTTTTTGAAGCATACTTTGCAGGTTTGCCGCTTGACCGGGCAAATTTTGTTGTGATTTTGTACAAGTACAACCGCGCCTTCTTTGTGCAAATTGCGATAAACTGTTGCCTTCCCCGTGGGGCAAGTTTTGCAAAGGTTTGAGCATGGCAGCCGCCGTTGTGCATCCCGGGTCGATGACGAGCATCGATTCCTACATTGTAGGGGCGGATTCCATATCCGCCCGCGGGTAGTTTCCGCTGCCGCGATCCTTACTACTTCTGCGGCAGCAGCACCCGCAGCGTAAACCACTCATTCTCCCAGTGCAGGGTCAGCGTGCCGCCGTGGGCCTCGGCGGCAGCGCGGACACTCTTCAAATCGTAGCCGCCGTGGCTGCTGCGGACGGGCAGGCCGTCGGGGCCAAGCTCCACGGGGTCAGCGCAGTAGTTCTCAAACCGCAGCATCACAAAGCCGTTCTGGGCGTACACCGCCACACGGATCAGCCGCTTCTCGTGGTCGGGCTCGGTCAGCACACTCTCCGTTGCGTTGTCCAGCGCCGTGCCCACAATCGTGCAGATCTCCCCTGTCGTCAGAAAGTGCAGCAGCGTACCGTCCGCCACACAGGTCAGATTGATGCCGTGCTGCTGGCAGTAGAGGCTTTTGGCCGTCAGCAGGGTGTCCAGCACAGGATTGCCGGTCTTGTTCTCCGCCTCGTACTGGCGGATGCCGCTCTCCATCTCGGCCAGCGCGGCGTCCTGCTTGGCCTGGTCGCGCTCGGCACGGATGGCCGCAATCTGCATTTTCAGCTCGTGGTAGCGCCGGTTGATCAGGCGGATGTTCTCCTTGCTCTGCTTGTACTGCTCGTACTGGCGGCGCAGGACATTGTCCATGGCCGTCAGCTCACTGTGCAGTGCGGCTTCGCGCAGCTGCTCGTGCTGCACCGTCAAAATCAGTACCCCTGCCAGGTCCACCAGCGTGCGGATGTAGAAAATGCTTATCACGCTCATCGTGACACCGTTGTCGGAGATAAAGCTCAGATTGCTGACCGCAAACGCCGTGACCGCCATGACGACAGCCATCAGCGTCGCCGCCGCGGTAATGGTCAGCCGCGTGGGCGCAGCGTGGCGGCGCTCAAACCAATACAAAAAGCCGTAGACCGCCGTGTAGACCGCCGCCAGCAGCAGTACCGAAAGCGGTGCTGTAGCCCGCTGCTGCGGCCAGAGTACGCAGTGAAGCTGCCACTCCACGCTGGCGGCCAGCTCCGCCAGAATGAACGCGCGGGCGCAGCCGTAACCGGCTTCCAGTAAATTCATCTCCCGCGTGCCCCACAGATACAGGTACAGCCACGCGATGGCCGCGACCATGCAGGGCAGCCACCACGCCAGCGGCACACTGCCGGTAAGCTGCAAAAACACGCCCAGCACCGCGGCCCACCCCGCCGTGGCAGCATAGGTCACAGGCTTTGCAGCGCGGGGCGGCGCGGCCTGCGCGTAGACCAGCACGGCAAGAACCTCTGCCAGCGCCGTGTACAGCCGCGGGATGTCCGGCAGCGTCATCATGCGCCCTCACCCCCGATGTAGTCCGCCAGCCCCGCCATAAAGGCCTTGCGCTTGCGGGCGGCTGATCTGCAGCTCATGCGGGCCGACCTGCACCGTGTTCTGCTGCACGCCCGACACCTGCGCAAGATTCACAAGATAGCCGCTGTTGCACCGTGCAAACGCCCGGCCCGTCAGCTTTTCCTCATAGTTTTTCAGGGTGCCCGGCACCACAAAATCTTCTTTTTCGGTGTAAAAATGCACCTTGTGGCCTTCGCTTTCCAGGTAATAGATTTCCGCCGCGTCCAGCCGCCGCATGCCGCCGTCCACCGGCACAGCCAGATAATGCCGCGTCCGCTTGGCCAGCTGGTTCACAGCCTTTTGCAGCTGCTGCGAAAACGCAAAGTAGGGCACCGGTTTCAGCACATAATCCAGCGCCCCAACAGCATATCCGCGGATGGCATACTGCGCCATGTTGGTAATGAACACGATCAGCACCCCGCCGTCCCGCTCCCGAATGCGGCGGGCGGTCTCCATGCCGTCCAGGTGCTTCATCTCCACATCCAGAAAGATGATGTCGAACTGCGGGCGGTAATCCTCCAAAATTTCCATCCCGTCCGCAAACTCCGTTACCTCAAACGGCGTGCCGTACTGCCGGGTGTACCGTTGCACATACCCCGCCAGCTGTTCCCGCACCGCCGCCTCGTCCTCCACAATCGCAATCCGGGTCATCTGCTGTTCCCCTTTCTCAACATCACACTGCGGCCCCGCACAGTCCACATCTGGTGCGGCTTCTTAAGGTGTATCTGAAAACAAAGAAAATGACGGATATTTCACAAGCGCAAGACGGATTTAAGGCAAAGAGCCGCGGGAATCCTTTGTGGCTTCCAAGGCTTTTTAACGCAAAATCCCGCTGCGTTTGTAGAAATAGACGATATTTTCGACTTTTCAGCTGCACCATCGATTGTTTTTAGGCAATACCGCATAATTCTAAGTGCCGATACGGCGAGCGAGGTACGGCAGATGCCAAGCCAAAAGCGCAGATAATACTGGATGTCTTATCGAGCATTTTGGCAACGCAGATGCCGTGCCGCAGCTGCCGGAGCGGTGCTTAAGCCGCAAGGCGGGAATTGTGCGGTGTTGCCTTTAGTATAGCACATACAACCATACGCAGTAAATGCGGAGTGAAGCAGTTTGTTTGCCCTCAAAGCGTTTTGTCGGTCGGGGCTGCCAGACCAGGCCAGCCCTGGCATGCCACAAATATTCTGTGTATGGATTGCAACAAGCCGATGCAGCCCCAATAAAAGCAAACTCCGGGAGCAATGCAGCCCCCGGAGTTTTTTTGATGTCAACTTTTCAAAGCGATTATTTGGATTGTGCGGCAGATATTTTTTGCTGATAGAGTCTCATAAGTTCGGCAACACAGGCGCTTTCGCTGGTTCTGGCGGCAGTTCCTTTTGTAAATCCGTAAGCGTCCATAACGGCGCGGTCATTAGCCTGATGGGCTTTGCGGAGTTCCGGCGGCATGGTCAGTTCATCATACAGGTCGGCAAGGCTGCTGTCCGGGTAAAGAGCGCGTGCGTCCAGAATCGCTTGCGCGGTTTGTTCGATTTTGGCTTTTTGCTGTTCGGTTGGTGCAGGCCACGGGAAGTTGTTGTAGACGATATCTTTAGAATATCGATAGTCACTTTTCAAACGTCCGCAAACCGCACGCACCCAAGCCATATGTACATTGGAAGTAAGCACGCCAAAATGATATAATTTTGCGTCCGGAAGAATCAAATTTAAGTTGGTGGAAATCACGCTTTCGTTTGCAAAACCCAACGGAATATACCGTCTGCGCTCCGAAGTGGCGCATGGAATTATAATAAAAGACGTCGGATTCAATGTTTCCCTAAACACTGCCGGCTTTTCCGCAAGTTTTCGTGTTCCTGCATCTGTGCTGTTAAGTCGCATTTGGTGTACCTTGTCGATTCTGTCCAATACCAAGGGCATCTTTCGCAACTCTTGCGGAGATACTCCAACAAGCCAAAGGCACCATCTTTTTTGACCGTTGATAAATTCTCTTGCGCCAACAAGACGCTTTATATATTTTTGAGCAGCAGGTTCTTCTTTTAGAAAATTTTCCAATTCGGAATCTTCAATAATAAGATTGCCGCCATCTGCTGGACGATTGCCTGTAATCATTGCAGGAACACTATACAATGGTTTTGTTCTGCTGATGATGAACGTATCGGGAGCCGACAGAAGGTAAGCGTTTATATTTTCAACAGCTTGGACACTGCCGTTATCAAACAGCCATCTTGCCGCAGGGTTCGGCGCACAACTAAAGCCCACAATAACACAATGCACATGAGCTTTCGCATTAGCCTCGCTGTCCCATCTAAATGTTCTGTAGGCAAAATCAATGTGTATTCCAAATTGGTCATAGAGTGGTTTCCAAACACCCGCAACCTGTTCTCCCTGCGTGATAGAATTCGTCGAAACAAAGGCGGTGCGTATGGGGGTATTCTGCATCAGCTTGGCAGCCTTATAGTACCACCCTGCCACATAGTCAATTTTACCGGCAGTTTTATACGGCTTGCCCTTTTCATCTACATAAATGGAAAGAATATCGCTCTTTTGTTCCTTGCTTTGCAAGGAATATCCCACAAACGGCGGATTCCCCATAATATAATTCAGCTTACTTTTGGGAACCACGCTCTCCCAATCCACCCGCAGGGCGTTGCCCTCTACAATAAAGGCGTTTGTTTTCAGCGGCAGAAATTTCAGCGGAACGAGCAGGATTTTCTCCGTTTCCTTCATCATCTGGCTTTCCGCTATCCAGAGCGCGGTTTTTGCAACCGTCACGGCAAAATCGTTGATTTCGATGCCGTAAAACTGGCTGATGGAAACCTGTATCGGGCTTTCGCTGGCGGAATACATCGTGACCTGACCGTGAGAGAGTTCCACCAAAATTTTGTTTTCCAAGCGGCGCAGGCTCAAATAGGTTTCGGTCAAAAAGTTTCCGCTGCCGCACGCGGGGTCTAAGAATGTGAGCGATGCCAGCTTGCGTTGGAACACCCGCAGCTTTGCCGTTCTGGTTCGCTCCACGGGATTGGCGCATATCTCGTCAAGCTCAGCTTTCAGTTCGTCCAAAAACAGCGGGTCAATGACCTTGTGGATATTTTCAAGGTGCCGTCAAGATTTATGCGCAAAATTGTTTGCAGGCTCCGGCTGAATGAAGTCCAGCCGGCAATAGAGGCGTCGTACAGAGCCGCCTCCAAGTGCTTCATGTTCATGTATTTCTTGTTGCCCCACTGGGTGCCCGCCACGTGGCGCAGCCTTGCGCAGACCAGCATCAGGGCGGAGTTTCCATCAGGGAATGTCCCCACCACGCGGGTTCTGCGGCGGATCTCACGGTTCAGCCGCTCAATCACGTTGTTGGTACGGATGCGCGTCCAATGCTCACTGGGAAAATCGCAGTAGGTCAGCGTCTCCTCAATGCCGTCCTCGACCTTCTTGGCGGCCTCCTTCAGCTTCATGGCGCGCAGCTCGGCAACGACAGCCTTCGCCTTCTCGCGGGACGCCTTTTTGCTCTCCTGGGCGTGGATCGCCTTGAGCATTTTCGCTACAATTTTGACCTTGGATTTAGGCACAACGGAGAAAACATTGCGGTAGAAATGCACCGTGCAGCGCTGATATTTGGCGTCCGGGAACACCTCGCCCACGGCCTCCAGCATCCCCATGCACTTGTCGCCAACGATGAGTTTCACGCCGTCCAAGCCGCGTCCGCGCAGCCACTGGAAGAAGCTGACCCAACTGGCCTTGTCCTCTTTCATTCCCTCGGCAGCACCTAAAACCTCACGAAAACCGTCCTCATTCACGGCAATTGCCACCAGAATCGCCACATTTTCGTACTCTCCACCCCAGTTGCGGCGCAGGTAGATGCCATCCACATAGACATAGGGGTACTTGCCGCCCTGCAGGGGGCGGTTCCGCCAATCCTCGATGTGGACGTAGGCTTTCTTGTTCAGTTCGCTGATGGTGGCGGGCGAGACCTTGCTGCCCCACAGTGCCTCCGTGATGTCCTCCACCCGGCGCACGGAAACGCCTGCCAGGTACATCTCAATGAGCGCCTCCTCCACGCTGCTCTCCCGGCGGCGATACCGCTCGATGATGGCAGTCTCGAAGGATACGCCCTTGAGCCGCGGCATGTGGAGCGTGACGTCGCCGGAGGTCGTGGTGAGGTTGCGGTCGTAGTGGCCGCTGCGGTAGCCCTGACGGGCCTCGCTGCGCTCATAGCGGGCCGCCTGCGTCAGCGACTCCGCCTCCTTTTCCAGCAGCTCGTTCAGGGTTTCTTCTACACTTCCTCGAACTAATTCTTTGAGCTGCCCCTTGATAATTTCCTCATTGAATTGTACAATCTTCTCGGACATAGTTTGCTTGCTCCTTTCAGAATGGTGTGTCGTGACTTCATTCTACCAGAGCCTGCAAGCTATGTCTTCTTTTATGCTTTTTTCAATTTGCGCAAGTTATTGTACCTTATCATTTTCAATGCTGGTATAGTGCATACCGCCGCTGCGGCGGGTTTCGGGGTTCAGGGTGCTTTCAAACACCGCGCCGAAAATGGTGGGGCTGATTTCCGACCAGTTAAAATTTTCGCTGGCTTTTACCAGCAGCAAATCCCGGATTTCGTCCGTAAAGGGCGGTATCTCGATATTCTCATCGCTGAACAGCCCGCCATTGACGTAGGGAAACGCCGCCAATTCCGGGTTGTCATCTTTCAAATAGGGGTCACGGTCTTGCAGCTTTGTGTCCAACACGCGGAACAAATCTACCAGCCCCTTGCGCAGTCCGCGCGTGTCAAAACCCTTGAGATAGTCGTGGAACATACCGTGATGCCCAAAAATCCCGGCATCCTCGGCATACAGGCAAAATACCAAGCGAACGCACAGCTTGTTCAGGCTTTTCAGCGAATGTTCGGATTCCGGGTTTGCGTACTGCTTGTAAAAGGCATCATATAACAAGCCGACAATTTCACCTGCCGCTATGGAAACTTCCATCTCCCGTTTGAGGTGTTCGTTTCCGGCATCGACAAGGAATTGCAGCCGATAGTATTCTTTTTCCAGATTCGCAAGTTCGATGATTTCAGGCTCACCGCGCGGGCGTTCCATATCATACACATAAAAGGTGCTGAAATTGCAGGTTACCACCCAGCGCGGGTGCTGCGACACGGGCAGCTCCAAAATATACCGCTTAGCCTGTTCAAAGGGGTCAGCAGCGCACCGTCTGATTGCTTGATGGGCTTGTTCAAATCCTTGCCAAGCCCCTTTTGCTCTATCAGAACGTGGGTAGCGGGAATCGTGCCGTCAATGAAACTGGTGTGGTCAAGGTGGACTTGCTCCTCAAACTGAATGAATTGCTCCGGGTGTTCGACCCCATATACATCACGGAGCAGGGACAGCCAGAATGGTTGGCTCTCCCCTTTTTCATAGCCTTTGTCTTTCCAATAAGCGGCAAAATTTCTCGCCGCCTGTTGCTGTTGCGCAGTGGTCATGGCAGTCACCTCATAGCACAGTATTTATCATTATCATAGCACACCCCCCTGTTTACGGCAATTGCGTTTTACAAAAATTGAGGGTAGGCGCGATCCGCGCCTACCCCCCTTTTGATGTTTACATTTCAAAATCACTTCAGGATTTTATCTTCATTGAAATAATACGCCTGAAACAGCGTGCCGTCCTCCATAAGGAACGCCGCACTGTGACGTTCCTTACGGCACTGCGTGCCGCCGCCCTGTTCGAGTATCTCTGACGCTGCACCAGATCGTGCCTTCTTGAAATAGAGCAACAAAAAAACGCCCTACACTTTCGTGTAAGGCATTCTTTGGTGCACCATCGGGGACTCGAACCCAGGACCCACTGATTAAGAGTCAGTTGCTCTACCAACTGAGCTAATGGTGCTTAATAAAGCAAACCCACGAACCGGGCTTTCCGCTCGGCCCGTGGGCTGCTTGCTTTTTAAGAGAAGCCGGCATCTACCTATTTTCACAGGCCGTTTCCAGCCAACTATCTTCGGCACAAGTGAGCTTAACTTCTGTGTTCGGAATGGGAACAGGTGGTTCCTCACCGTCATCGACACCGGCCATATCCTGACCAACGTCAGCTTCTCTTCTTAGAAGGCATATACCTTCAAAACTGAATATCGAACTGCTTTCAGCAAATGAAGTATCAATCGAAAATGGGGTCAAGCCCTCGACCTATTAGTACACGCTTGCTCAATGACTCACGCCACTTACACATTGTGCCTATCTACCTTGTAGTCTTCAAGGGGTCTTACCTGATTATCTCAGTGGGATATCTTATCTTAAGGCCGGCTTCACGCTTAGATGCTTTCAGCGTTTATCCGATCCGAACATAGCTGCCCAGCTGTGCCACTGGCGTGACAACTGGTGCACCAGAGGTTCGTCCATCCCGGTCCTCTCGTACTAGGGACAGCGCCTTTCAAATATCCTGCGCCCACGACAGATAGGGGACCGAACTGTCTCACGACGTTCTGAACCCAGCTCGCGTACCGCTTTAATTGGCGAACAGCCAAACCCTTGGGACCGAATACAGCCCCAGGATGCGATGAGCCGACATCGAGGTGCCAAACCTCCCCGTCGATGTGGACTCTTGGGGGAGATCAGCCTGTTATCCCCAGGGTAACTTTTATCCGTTGAGCGATGGCATTTCCACTCACGTCACATACCACCGGATCACTAACTCCGACTTTCGTCTCTGCTCGACCCGTCAGTCTCGCAGTCAGGCTGGCTTTTGCGTTTGCACTCTCTCTCCTGGTTTCCGTCCAGGACGAGCCAACCTTTGAACGCCTCCGCTACTCTTTAGGAGGCGACCGCCCCAGTCAAACTGCCCACCTAACAATGTCCCCCGCCTTGATTCAAAGGCGCAGGTTAGAATTCCAATGTCGCAAGGATGGTATCCCAACGGCCGCTCCATGAATGCCAAAGCACTCACTTCCCAGCGTCCCATCTATCCTGTGCATGCAACACCGAAACCCAATATTAGGCTACAGTAAAGCTCCATGGGGTCTTTCCGTCTTGTCGCGGGTAACCGGCATCTTCACCGGTACTACAATTTCGCCGGGCGGGCTGTTGAGACAGTGCCCAGATCATTACGCCTTTCATGCGGGTCAGAACTTACCTGACAAGGAATTTCGCTACCTTAGGACCGTTATAGTTACGGGCCGCCGTTCACTGGGGCTTCAATTCAGTGCTTGCACACATCCTCTTAACCTTCCAGCACCGGGCAGGTGTCAGCCCGTATACATCATCTTTCGATTTAGCAGAGAGCTGTGTTTTTGCTAAACAGTTGCTTGGACCTATTCTCTGCGGCTCTGTTTCATGAGCACCCCTTATTCCGAAGTTACGGGGTCAACTTGCCGAGTTCCTTAACAACCCTTCTCCCGTTGGCCTTAGAATCTTCTTCCTACCTACCTGTGTCGGTTTGCGGTACGGGCACCTTAGATATACACGCAGCTTTTTCTCGCCTCTTATCCAGCCGGACTTCGGTACTAATCTTCCCTCGATCTCTACCAGAACCAACACCTGGCTCCGACCTTCTAAAAGTGTCCCTGCGCTTAAATCTTTCGGTGGGGACGGAATCTCTACCGTCTGTGCATCGGCTACGCCTTTCGGCCTCACCTTAGCTCCCGCCTAACTTGGAGCGGACGAACCTTCCTCCAAAAACCTGAGGTTTCCGGCCATGATGATTCTCACATCATTCGCGCTACTCATTCCGGCATTCTCACTTCTGTAAACTCCACAGCCGCTTCCGCTACTGTTTCTCCGCTTACACAACGCTCCCCCTACCCCGCATACTTACGTATGCAGCCTAAGCTTCGGTTTGTATCTTAGCCCCGTTAAATTTTCCGCGCAGAGACGCTCGACCAGTGAGCTATTACGCACTCTTTAAATGAGTGGCTGCTTCTGAGCCAACATCCTGGTTGTCTGCGTATTTCCACATCGTTTTCCACTTAGATACAATTTGGGACCTTAGCTGTAGATCTGGGCTGTTTCCCTTTTTGACAATGAGATTTATCTCACACTGTCTGACTCCCATGCATCAATATTCCGGCATTCTTAGTTTGATAGGCTTCGCTATCCTCTCGGACGCTAGGCCATTCAGTGCTTTACCTCCGGATATCTAACATGAGGCTAGCCCTAAAGCTATTTCGGGGAGAACTCCAGCTATCTCCGAGTTCGATTGGAATTTCTCCGCTACCCACAATTCATCCGCCGCCTTTTCAACGGAGGTCGGTTCGGCCCTCCATGAAATTTTACTTTCACTTCAGCCTGATCATGGGTAGGTCACCCGGTTTCGGGCCCATTGCACGCTACTAAACGCCCTGTTTAGACTCGCTCTCGCTACGCCTCCAGTCCTTAAGACCTTAAGCTCGCAACGTACAATCGCTCGCCGGACCGTTCTACAAAAGTACCATATCACCCTTTGACGGGCTCTATGTGCTTGTAGGCACAAGGTTTCAGGTTCTCTTTCACTCCCCCTCCCGGGGTCCTTTTCACCTTTCCTTCACAGTACTATACGCTATCGGTCACTGGGTAGTATTTAGGGTTGGAGGGTGGTCCCCCATATTCCGACCAGGTTTCACGTGTCTGGCCGTACTCTGGATCCTGCGCAGCTGTCAGAATTTTTACTTACGTGACTCTCACACTCTTTGGTTGGGCCTTCCCATGCCATTCTGTTAACTCTTTCAGTCCTAAAAGCAGTCCGTACCCCGAAAGGATTTCTCCTCTCGGTTTGCCCTCTTCCGCGTTCGCTCGCCACTACTTACGGAATCTCGTTTGATGTCTCTTCCTCGCCCTACTTAGATGTTTCAGTTCAGGCGGTTCCCTTCCAATACCTATGGATTCAGTATTGGATAATGGAGTATGAACTCCATTGGGTTGCCCCATTCAGATATCTCCGGATCAATGGATGTTTGCTCCTCCCCGAAGCTTTTCGCAGCTTACCACGTCTTTCATCGGCTCCCAGTGCCAAGGCATTCACCTTGCGCCCTTTTTTAGCTTGACCGTTTTCTCAATTGATTCTCCATTTGCCAACAAGATTTTTTACCGCTTGGTGAAATTGTTCCCTAACTTTATCAGTTAGCTAATTAATTTTACTTGGGGATCTTCGTCTATCTCTAGACTCTGATCAAAATCTTATTTCGCAGTTCTATATTCAGTTTTCAAGGTACATGTCGTAAGACTTTGTGGGTTCTCCCATCACTAGGTGAACCCCGTGGTGGGCTGAAATGGACTCGAACCATCGACCTCTCGGTTATCAGCCGAGTGCTCTAACCAGCTGAGCTATCAGCCCAAATGGTGGAGATAAAGGGATTCGAACCCTTGACCCCCCTGCTTGCAAAGCAGGTGCTCTCCCAACTGAGCTATACCCCCACGCCATTGCGATCGGGTGTCGCTTCTTCGTCTTACCTGAGGTTCCTTTTGCAAGGCCCTCAAAATTGAACAATAACTGAAACTTACTTTAACCTGTCCGAAACATCTAGACCTGCTAGATCTTTCGTCTGACCCCTAGAAAGGAGGTGATCCAGCCGCACCTTCCGATACGGCTACCCTTGTTACGACTTCACCCCAATCACCAGTTTTACCTTCGGCGACGTCCTCCTTGCGGTTAGACTATCGACTTCGGGTCCCCCCGGCTCTCATGGTGTGACGGGCGGTGTGTACAAGGCCAGGAACGTATTCACCGCGGCATGCTGATCCGCGATTACTAGCAATTCCGCCTTCATGCAGGCGAGTTGCAGCCTGCAATCTGAACTGAGACGTTGTTTTTGAGTTTTGCTCCACCTCGCGGTCTTTGCTTCTCTTTGTTTAACGCCATTGTAGTACGTGTGTAGCCCAGGTCATAAAGGGCATGATGATTTGACGTCATCCCCACCTTCCTCCGTTTTGTCAACGGCAGTCTCGCCAGAGTCCTCTTAACGTAGTAACTGGCAATAAGGGTTGCGCTCGTTGCGGGACTTAACCCAACATCTCACGACACGAGCTGACGACAACCATGCACCACCTGTCTCGATGTCCCGAAGGATTTCACACATCTCTGTGTTATGCATCGGATGTCAAGACCTGGTAAGGTTCTTCGCGTTGCTTCGAATTAAACCACATACTCCACTGCTTGTGCGGGCCCCCGTCAATTCCTTTGAGTTTCAACCTTGCGGTCGTACTCCCCAGGTGGATTACTTATTGTGTTAACTGCGGCACTGAGGGGGGTCAATCCCCCCAACACCTAGTAATCATCGTTTACGGCATGGACTACCAGGGTATCTAATCCTGTTTGCTACCCATGCTTTCGAGCCTCAGCGTCAGTTGGTGCCCAGTAGACCGCCTTCGCCACTGGTGTTCCTCCCGATATCTACGCATTCCACCGCTACACCGGGAATTCCATCTACCTCTGCACTACTCAAGAAAAACAGTTTTGAAAGCAATTCATGGGTTGAGCCCATGGTTTTCACTTCCAACTTGTCTTCCCGCCTGCGCTCCCTTTACACCCAGTAATTCCGGACAACGCTTGCACCCTACGTTTTACCGCGGCTGCTGGCACGTAGTTAGCCGGTGCTTTCTTGTTAGGTACCGTCATTATCGTCCCTAACGACAGGAGTTTACAATCCGAAAACCTTCTTCCTCCACGCGGCGTCGCTGCATCAGGGTTTCCCCCATTGTGCAATATCCCCCACTGCTGCCTCCCGTAGGAGTCTGGGCCGTGTCTCAGTCCCAATGTGGCCGCTCAACCTCTCAGTCCGGCTACCAATCGTCGCCTTGGTGGGCCGTTACCTCACCAACTAGCTAATTGGACGCGAGTCCATCCTAAAGCGAATAAATCCTTTTCCCTCAGTACCATGCGGTACCGTGGGCTTATGCGGTATTAGCAGTCGTTTCCAACTGTTGTCCCCCACTCTAGGGCAGGTTACTCACGCGTTACTCACCCGTTCGCCACTAAGCTTAAAAAGCAAGCTCTCTAAGCTCCGTTCGACTTGCATGTGTTAGGCGCGCCGCCAGCGTTCGTCCTGAGCCAGGATCAAACTCTTTATAAATGGTATTTATCACTCATAAAGTGTTAAATCTCGTTCACTCAGACACAATCGCTTGCGTCCTGTATGAATTACTTGTTTGCCGATCTCTCGGCTTTGAATTGTTTTTCGTGATTTTCCATCACGTTTAAAGGTTCCACAAGTTTCAGTATTGTTCAATTTTCAAGGTCCTGCTTGCTCTCCTCTCGGACAGCTCAACTATTATACCAAATGTCGTACTTTTTGTCAAGCACTTTTTTCGATATTTTTTTGAGCTTTCCAAACGCCTTTTCAAAAGCTTTCCACCCGCACGCTGTCCGGTTCCCCGCTGCGTTTTTGCTGGTGCATCGCTTTTATTTGGATTTTGAAGAGCTGCTGTCTTGCGCGACAGCTTATTTATAATACCACACTTTCAACCATTGTCAACACCTTTTTTCGATTTTTTTCATAATTTTTTCGATTTATTTTTGGATAAGGTGTACAGTGTCGTTTTAGCGCACTTTCTTGTTTCTATCCCCTCCCCAACCAAAAACATTTGCTTTTTGCTCTTCTATATAATAGTATAGTAACAGCTTTCTCTTTTGGTATATTCCTTATCTCTACATAAAGGAGCATTGCTTCATCATGCTTTTAGCTTTGAACATCGGCAACACCAACGTAACTTTCGGTGGATATGATTCCGCCGGACAGCGCGTGTTTGCTTCCCGCTTTTATTCCGATAGTGCCCTGAGCTCGGACGAACTGGTCTACAAGCTTGTCAACATGCTGGCTCTCTATCATATTCAGCCCCGTGATGTGGACGCGGCGATCCTAGCCAGTGTGGTTCCCGTCCTGACCAGCCGTATGCGCGAAGCCCTGGAGAAGATGACCAACGCCCCCCTGATGGAAGTCGGCCCCGGCTTAAAGAGCGGTGTACGCATCCGCATGGATAATCCCGCCCAGCTTGGCGGTGAGCTGCTGTGTGCCGCTGTGGGCGCCTTGCAGGCCCACAAGCCGCCCCTTCTGGTCATGAACATGGATACCGCCGCCACGCTGGTTGCCGTGGATGCCGAGGGCAGCATTGTGGGCGGTGTGATTCTGCCCAGCCCGGCGCTAAGCCTTTCGGCCCTGGTACGCAACACAGCCCAACTGCCGCAGATTGATATGGAGCTGCCTGCCAAGCGCTTTTTGGGCACCAACACAACGGACTGCCTGCACAGCGGTATTGTGAACGGCAGCGCCCTGATGCTGGATGGCCTGTTTGCCCGCTGCCGCGCCACCCTGCACGCACCGGATGCCCCGGTCATTGCCACCGGCACCCTGCCCGCCAGCATCCGGGATGCCTGCGCCACCCCCATTGAATATAACGGAACGTTGATTCTGGACGGCCTGTATTCCATCTGGAAGCGCAACGTCAAAAAGTAAGTTCAAAAGTAATTTCTTTCTCGCCTTATCCAGCACAACAAAAGCACCCCGCATTCCATAGCCGCCGGGCTAAATGGAATGCGGGGTGCTTTGCTTTATGCTATCTTCTCAAGTTTCTTAGGCAATACCGCATAATTCTAAGTGCCGATACGGCGAGCGAGGTGCGGCAGCTGCTAAGCCAAAAGCGCAGATAATACTGGATGTCTTATCGAGCATTTTGGCAACGCAGATGCCGTGCCGCAGCCGTCGGAGCGGTGCTTAAGCCGTAAGGCGGGAATTGTGCGGTGTTGCCCTTATTTCAGGATGCCGGTTGCTTCATCGAAGTGGCAGGTCTTACCGTTGATTTCCACCGTGCCGTGTGCCATTGCACCGGTGATGAGGTCAAAGTAGTAGGTACCGTTCTCGTTGGTATTCCAGCCCTTGATCATCTGGCCGTTGGCATCATAGCGGACCCACTTGCCGCCGTCAGATTCCTGGTAAACATCCTTGGAAACTGCCTTTGCGCCGTTGGCATCGCTGTCCAGCCAGTACCAGCCATCACTTTCGGGGTCGTAGATCTCCTTGCCGCGGCCTTCCAGGCCCTGGCGCTGGCCGTTCTCGTACCAGTAGTCCTTGCCGTTCTCCTGCTCCCAGGCCAGGTTCAGACCAATGCCGGTGGTTTCGTCAAAGCTGCATGGCACGCCGTCGATCTCAACATCGCCCTTTGCCATTGCGCCAGTGATGGGGTCAAAGTAGTAGGTGCCGTTCTCGTTGGTGTTCCATCCCTTGACCATCTTGCCGTTTTCGTCATAGCGGACCCATTTGCCGCCATCGGATTCCTGGTAAACGTCCTTGGAAACTGCCTTTGCGCCGTTGGCATCGCTGTCCAGCCAGTACCAGGCATCGCTTTCGGGGTCATAGATCTCTTTACCGCGGCCCTCGGTGCCCTGTTTGACACCGTCCTCGTACCAGTAATCCTTGCCATCCACGGTTTCCCAGCCGTTCTTGGACTTCTTGATGGTGATGGTATCCACCACGCTGTCATCGGTGCTGCGGTAGGTAGTCACGGTAAAGGCATCCTTGGTAACATTGGCAACAGAGTAGTTGGGAACCTTCTCCTGGTTCTGCACAGCAGTGTATTCAAAGGCTTCCTCGGTGATCTTATAGAACTTGCTGCCGGAAGCAGAGTTCATGGTAATGTACTGAACACCATCGGGGTTGGTCACTTCGGTCAGGGCGCTGCCGTCAGCGTTCTTCTGAACATCAGCCGTCATGCCGCTTTCGCCGCCCATGATGTAGCTGCGGGCGTAAACGTGGTCATGGCCCTGCAGGACAATATCAATGCCCAGCTGGCTCAAAATCGGGGAAAGACCGTTGCGCAGCGTGACGATATCGGATTCCGTTACATGGCTGGCAACGCTGTAGATGGACTTATGGAAAGAAACCACTTTCCAGGTTACATCAGGGTTGGCCTGGATGGTTTCTTCCAGAAATGCCTTGTGTTCGGCAATGCTCAGGCAACTGGTGTTCAGCACCATATACAGGGTGTTGTTGTAAGTAAAGTAGTAGTCGCCGTCACCGGTAGACTCAGAATCCACAGCGTTATCGCCATAGGCATCGCCGCTGACCTGACCGTACTTTTCGCTGATGTTGGGCAGGGTAAAATGCTGTCCGTACAGGGCGGTGTTGTAGCCGCAGTCATGGTTGCCCAGCTCGGTTGCCAGCGGCAGCTGGGTCAGCTGCGGGGCGTTCAGGAAGCCGTCATACTCTTCTTCCACCTGGCTCAGGTTGCTGGTGTCGTACTTATAATAGGCGTTGATCTGGTCTCCCATGCTGAACAGGAAGTTTGCATTGGGGGCTTTGGCCAGGGCGTGGTTCAGGGTGTTGGTCCAGCCGCCGTTGTCATCGTCAATGCTGCCGCTGCAGCCGATCTGCGGGTCGCCGAATACCAGGAAGGTGTACGGCTCATCTTTGCCAAATGTCTGGGTGGTGTAGGTTTTGGTTTCGCCGTAATGGGCTTCGTCCTTATCGGCGCTGACAGCGTATTCATAGGTGGTGTTGCTCTGCAGGCCGGTCAGGGTAACGGTATTCTTGTACCAGCCTTCGCTGCTGGTGGGGGCCACGGCAGCCTGCAGTGTGGTCATCTCGCCGCCCTGTACGCCGTATTTCAGCATGCCGCCGGTGGGGGTGCTGCCGTACCATGTCACGTTCACGGAATCCTGGGCAGCACCGATGTTCATCACAACAGCTTTCACATCATGGCTGTTGGCGTAAAAAGTAGGGGCATCAACCGCCGCGGTTTCCGCCGGGGCAGCGGCTTCGGGGGTGGCTTCCTCGGCCAGCGCCGGGGTAACGGTCATGCCCGCGCTCATGATCAGCGCAAGGGCACAGGCAGTCAGACGATTCCAGTTCTTCAAATTCACTTTTCTTCACACACACTTTCTATTCATCCGAATCAAATTCTGGCGGGAGTTTCAGCAATGCCCGCTCCCGGCTTTTGAGGTATATCTACAGCCCGCTGATGCAGGCATTGCTTTTATCGTTTCAGCGGCCGGTACAGTGCCGCGCATATCCCGGAGGTAATGGGCACCCCCAGCACCACACCCAGGGTGGATGCCACGCCCTGCGCCACCTGAATGGCGGCGTAATCCGATGCAAACAGCTGGCTGGAATGCCAGCCGTATGCCATCAGCAGCAATAGGGTGGTCACAGCCTCACCGGCAAAAGCTAAGATTAATGTGTTGCTCATTGTGCCGATCATATCGCGGCCAATGCGCATGCCCGCGGCAAACAGCTGCAGACCGCTCATTTTCCCATCGGCTTCCCGCAGCTCGTGCAGGGAGGATGCCAGCGAAAGCGCCACATCCATCACAGCGCCCAGGGAGGAGATCAGAACCGCTACCAGCAGCAGCCAATGCAGTTCCAGCCCGGTCTGCCCGGCCACCAGCACAAGGCCCTCACCGTTGGTATCGTTCATGCCGGAAAGGTGCAGCAGCGTGCTGAACAGGTAGAACACACCTCCCGCCAGCGCCACGCCCGCCAAAGTGGAAAGCATGGCCGCCCATGTTTTGGGGCTGGGCGGGTTGAGCAGCAGCAGGCTGACCAGGGTGCACACAGCCAGCGCCGCCACCGTAAGCGGCAGGGACGGCAGCCCGTGGTAGATGCCCGGCAAAATCAACCAGGCAATCATTGCCCCGGTAAAGCCCAGGCCCAGCAGGGTGCGCACGCCTTTCCAGCCGCCGATGGCCACCACCGCGGCGGCAAACACCGCCAGGATCAACACCAGTACCGGGGCGCGGTCGTAATTGTATACGGTATAGTAAGCATCCGCGCTGTCGGGCAGGTCCTCACAGATAATGGCGGTTTCCCCCTGGCGCAGCCGTACGTTCTGGGTGCGGGTCAGGTAGTTGGCAATGGTCACTTCGGTACCCTTGTTAGCACCTTCCAGCAGCAGGATGCGCAGTTCCTGGGTGCCCATGCTGCGGGCAGGGTCCAGCTGGTCGGGCTTGGTATCATCCCGCAGCACTTCCACAACGCGGCCGCGCACATAATGCAGACTGGAGATGTTATCCCCTTTGTAGCGGCCTAAAGCGTCCCAGTCATAGCCGCGGCAGGCCAGCACCAGCAGCAGTGCAACTGCCGCCAGCACCACCCAAAACCTCCGCACCTTGCTGTGGGATTTTTTTCTGCATTGCTGCAGCAAATTTTGCATGGTCATTCTGTTCCCTGCCTTCCGTAGCCTATTGTACGGCGGAATTTAGCCGGCATCGACCATGCTGCCGTATAGTTTGTGTAAAGAACTGAACATTTTTTGCTGTGCCCTGCAAGCGTTCTGTAAAGTGGGTAAGGGTGCCGTAAAGTGTGTAAAATAATGCAAAAGCCCTGTACCACAGCAGCAGAAACAGTTCTGCCGCCGGGTACAGGGCTTGTATCAAATCATCTATAAATTTCTGCATTAAAAAATCCCCTGCGCAGCAAACGCTGCACAGGGGATTTGGAACCGAGTGATTATTCCGGCTGGATTGCACCAGTGGGGCAAGCACCTTCGCAAGCACCGCAGTCAACACAAGCAGAAGCGTCGACAACGGCCTTGTCCTCGAGGCTGATAGCGCCAACGGGGCAGGTGTCAACACAAGCGCCGCAAGCAACGCACTCGTCAGTAACCTTATGAGCCATGGTAATCTCCTTATCTCCGCACAATTCATGTAAGCCCGCCCGGATCCTGTGCGGTTGGCTTGAGCCCCGGACGGCACGCTTTTCGCGTTTGTATTATTGTAGCACGGAAACCTTCGATTTTCAAGGCATTTGGTAAATTTCACGCGGGGTTTGCCGCCCGGCGCATAAAATCAGACTTTTCGGCATACTGTTAGTTTTTACTAACTAAGTTTCTTCTCAGGTATGGTCGGGATCCGGCTCAACCGGTGCGCGGCGGCCCCCGCGCAGGTAGGTACACTCGCTCCGTTTATAGATTTTCGGGGCAAGGCTTTCCACATTGCTGCGCACCTTCAGGGTACCGGCTACCACGTTGGCTTCCAGCACAGTACCCTCGCCGTCCGGCGTGCGCACTACACTGCCGGGCTGCGGGGTGATGGAATTCAAGTATTCATAGCTCTTCTGCTCGTAAGCCAGGCAGCACATCAAACGGCCACATGCACCGCTGATCTTGGCCGGGTTCAGACTCAACCCCTGTTCCTTTGCCATCTTGATGGAAACCGGCTGGAAGTTTTTCAAAAACCGGCTGCAGCAGAACGGCTGGCCGCACACGCCCAAGCCGCCCAGCATCTTGCTTTCATCGCGCACACCGATTTGGCGCAGCTCAATGCGGGTGTGGAACTGCCCGGCCAGGTCCTTGACCAGCTCGCGGAAGTCCACACGGTTGTCGGCGGTAAAATAGAACACCAGCTTGCTGCGGTCCAGCGTGTACTCGGCATCCACCAGCTTCATCTGCAGCTTATGGGCGGCAATGCGCTTTTCGCACAGTTCAAAGGTGGCTTTCTCGTCCGCACGGTTCTGGCGCATGCGGCGCACATCCACGCCGTCCGCCAGCCGGATGACCGGCTTGATCTCCCGCGGGAAGCTGCCGGAGGCAATTTCATGTGCGCTGCGCACGACCTCGCCGCATTCCACGCCGCGGGCCGTCTCCACAATCACAAATTCCCCTTCCTTGATTTCCAGCTCCTTGGGGTCAAAGTAATAGGCGCGGCCGCTTTCCTTAAATTTAACAGAGATAACTTTCATTTCAATATCCTATCTATCGGGATTGGTGTATCGTTTCAGGGGGTACCTGCCCTACCTGGCAGCCATTTCCATGCCGCACACGGTCAGGGCAAGGCGCAGATTGCCGTTTGCCTTCATGGCGCGGCGGGCGGCTTCCGCCGCGCGCAGGATCCGCGCGGCGGTATCGGGCTGAACGCCGTCAAAACCGGGGCGGCGCAGAGCGGCGCTGGCGGCCTGGGTCGCCTGCCACAGCACAGCGGCAGCGCTGTCCTTATCTTTTTCATAGCCCGCCAGCAGCGCCTGCACACGGTAGGCGTCCTGCTGCTGGGCCTGGCGGCACAGCTCCCGCGCCGCGGCACGAGCCACCTTGGCCGCCGGGTCGGTCAGCGCTTTCAGGCACAGGCCAATGTGCCCCTCATACAAAAAAGCCAGATCCTGTGCATTCTGTTCGTTCAGCTCCGGTTGTGCTGTGCGCAGGGCAGCGGCACATTCTTCGGTCGGCACCGGTGCCATGGTGTAAGCCGCACACCGGCTGCGGATGGTGGGCAGCACCGCCGCCGCACTGGAAGCCGTCAAAAGGAACATGACTCCCTCCGGCGGCTCCTCCATAATTTTCAGCATTGCGTTGGCCGAAGCCCCATTCAGGTTCTGCGCGCCATAAATAAACAGCACACGGCCCTCTGCATCCGAAGAAAGGGCTGATTTCTGGATATTCTGCCGCGCATCCCGGATGGCTTCCACCTTGATCTGTCCGGAAGCCCCCTCCCCACGCACCACAATGGATTCGGTATCCTGCCCGCGCAGAACTGCCTCGGCATGGGGGCCACCATTGGGGTACAGATAATCCGCCGCCAGGCAGCGCGCGGCAAAGCCGGCACCGCAGCCCGGCTCCCCCACCAGCAAAATGCTGTGGGCGATCCGTCCGCTGCCCAGCGCCGTCTTTAAGTCCTGTTTCAGTTCACGGTTGCCCGCAATGCGTTCCAGCATTGGCATTACAGCTTTTCAAACCGTTCTACGTTGGTCACAAAAATGGTTGCGCCGCCAACGGTCACCTCAATGGGCATAGCGGTTTCCAGCCCAACGCCGATGGAAGCGGTGCCGGGAACGATCTCGGTGCGCTGTTTGCAGCAGCGGGAGATCACCTTGATGCAGTCGTCCACACGCTCGTCCTCGGTGCCGATCAGCAGGGTCATGTTGCCCGCCATCAGAAAGCCGCCGGTGGTGGCCAGGCGGGTCACATAGAACTTTGCCTTGATCAGTTCGTTACAAACATTTTTGGAATCTTCTTTATTTACAATCGCAGTAATCAGTTTCATGGTCAAAACCTCCATTTTGTGATTGAAATTCTGTCACACCAAAAGTCCGGTCGGTACAAACCCCGCCGGGTCTGTATGGTTCAGGCAACACCGCACATCTTTGGATGATGCTGTACCACCTTTATTCGTTTCCCCCGCCGAAAATGCCGCATCGCCTTATTTCCGGTTGATTTTTTTTTCCCAGTCTTTGCGGCGCTTGTAGCTCACAATAGCATCCTTGGCCGTGGTGAACATCTCACCACCAAAGAACGCCAGGAACCCGGCAATGCCGAACAGCAGGCTGATCCTGCTGGCAAAGTTGCCGGTCAAAAACTCCAGCACCCACATAGCCGCAGCCGCAATGCCCATCCATTTCATCTTAATGGGCAGGATAAAGAACAGCAGCACCTGCTGCTCCGGCCACATCCACGCATAGGCAAAGAACAGGCTGAGGAAAATGCCCGATGCACCCGCGCTCCCGGTGATCAGGCAGGCGACCAATGCACCCACCATGCCCACCAGAATGTACATCATAAAGCGGAAATCGCCCCACGCGCGCTGCAATGAGTTGCCGACCCACCAGCGGAAATACAGCGTCAGCAGCAACTGAATGCCCGTTGACAGCGGCGGAACAAACAAAAAGGTCACAACACGCCAGATCTGCCCGCTCATTAAAGAAGTCCTGTTCAGCGTGATGGCATAGTAGAAGTTCTGATTGATGACCATCACAATGACCCAGGCAATCAGCTGCCCGACCAGGATAATGTTCATCAGATTGGGGATGCCATACCGTCCCCATCGGCGTTCCAGCTTATCGATCCAGCGCATAAGCCCTCCGGTTTGTTGAAAATTCAGCATTTTCCGCCCCGTCCGGCACAGTTTTCCACAGCCATAGTGGACAGTCAGGGCGGTAAACTGTGTGTTTATTGTAGCATCTCCAGGGTAAAAGTTCAATATTTTGTTGTCGAGCCGGCATATATCCCCATGAAAAAACAACTTTTGCGTGTAAAGTGTGGAAAACCCGTTTAGTTTTCCACACTTTCAACCAAGTTTTCAACATTTTCACCGTGGAAAAGGTGAATACATTGCGTTGATAACCTCGGTGGGATATCCAAAGCGTTGAAACATGCGACAAAAGCTGCCTTTGGCTGAAAGAATAATGAATAAATAATAAAGAATAATGCCGGTGTGCGTGCCGCGCACGCACATTTCAAATAGGCCCGCCGCCCCTATTGGAAATATCTCTCTTCTTATTTTCCATCTCTCCCCTTATCTCCCAATAAAAAAACGCGCCCAGCCCAATTTTTTTGAGCCGAGCGCAGCGAAGGCGATCCACCTTCATTATTCTTTATTATTTATTCTTTTTTAATTTTCCCGTACTCACCACCGTCAACACATCCCCATCCACCTTAAACTTTACCTCCACGCCGCCAAAGCTCAGACCGTACAGGCGTTCGGGGTCGTGCTGGTAGCTGGGGCGGGGGTCGCTGCGGAGCACGCCGAGTAGGGCATCCCGCTTGTCCGCCGGGATCTGTTCCAGCACTTCCGGTTCCGCCTGTACCTGCAGCGTATAAAACTTTGTGGTGTCGGTAAAGCCGCCGCGGGCATCCGGGTGAGCGTCCACATAGGGCAGGTAGGGCTTGATGTCAAAAATCGGCGTACCATCCAAAAGGTCAGCCCCACCAACGGTCAGTACCGGTCCCTGCGGGGTGTTGGGTTCCACTTTCAGCAGCTTTACGCTGGAAAGCCCCAGCGCATTGGGCCGGAACGGGCTGCGGGTGGCAAACACCCCCATGCGGGTATTGCCGCCCAGCCGCGGCGGGCGCACGGTGGGGCGCCAGTTGGTGCCATCCTGCCCGGCCTGCACCACGGTGGAAAATTGCCACACCAGCCAGATATAATCGTACCCATCCAGCCCGCGCACCGCATCCGGGCTGCGGAACTCCGGTTCAAACACAATGCGTGCCCGCAGTTCCTCTACCAGCCCGCTCTGCCGCGGAATGCCGAATTTTTCCGAGAAGTCCGTTTCAATATGCGCGATCTGCGCCAGCGTGTAAGCCATCTTTCCCTCGTTTTGTTTCTTTGTCCGGGTATGCTGCTGTTACCGCCAAAATCCGTTGCAGCAGTCCCTTCGGCTTCCGGTCAGCATCCGCCAGGCGGCGGTAATACTTCCAGTCGCCCTCATAAATAGAACCCCAGCAGCTGCGGTTGCGGCGCAGGTGCGGCCCTTTTTCAAAAATACCGGTCAAAAATTCTGCGCACGCCTCGTCCGTCACATAGCGTGCCGCGCGGGAGCTTCCGTCCGGTGCCAGAATCGGCGCATGGCACATCGCAAGGAACTTTTCATCGTCCCGGTCGATCTCATCGATTGCCGCGATCAGCGCCGCCGTATCCGGGTAATCATCCGCGCACAAAAAGGCCGCAGGGTTAAATTCCTGCTTCACATCCGGCGCGCCCCAGTAAATGGGCACCGTGGCTGCGGCAAAGGCATCCACGATTTTTTCGGTGCAATATCCCGGCCCGCGGCTGTTCTCATACGCAATAGAGAATTTATACCCACGCTGGAACGCCAATTTGTCCGTCACTGGCCCGCCGATGTTGTTCATATAGCCACCGCCGCTGTCCACTGGGCGGTGGGCATTCAGCGCAGCAAAAAATTCATTGCGCTCGTTGGAATAGTCATTGCTCACCACAAAGTTGCAGAATTTTTTCTTTGCCAGCAGTTCCTCATCCGGTACCGTATGCTTGGTCAGAGCCGGAGCCCAGCTGCTGCGCATGGCGTACAGCGGCAGCCGCAGGTAGCGCCCATCAAAATCCAGCACCTCGAACCCCATGGCATAGTCATACAGGTTCAGGTCCGGCCAGCTGTCCTCGCCGGAAAACTGGATGCGGCAGCAATCATACTTCAAAAAGTCAAAGCCAAAAGTCCCGCAGAGTACAAAATCCGGCTTTTCCTCCGGCCCATTGCAGAACGTGATCTCCCACCCGGCATGTTCCAGCGTCTGGGCAAAATAGTTATCGCGGGCATCCCAGTCCGGGGCCAGGTCACAAAACGCCAAGCGCACCTGCTTTTTCCCCGGCATTTCAGCCCTCCCCGCGCTGGCGCAGCCAGGCATATTTCAACATTGCGGTCACGGTTTTGCTGTCGCGGATTTCGTCCGTCATCACCATCTGCAATACATCGTCAAACGGCAGGCCTGCCACATCCAAAAATTCCCCATCGTCCAGGTGCTGGCTGGTGGGTTTCAGGCCCTTGGCCGCCCAGATATAAATTTTCTCGCTGTCATAGCCCACAGTCGGGTACAGCACCCCCAGGTTGATGAACCGTTCCGCCGTCACGCCGCACTCTTCTTCCAGCTCACGCTTGGCTGCTTCAAACGGGTCTTCGTCCTTTTCCAGTTTGCCGGCTGGCAGTTCCCACAGTTCTTCTTTCAGTGCGTAACGGTACTGGCGCACCATCAGCACCTTGTCATCATCTGTCAGGGGCAGAATGCACGCCCCGCCGTTGTGGTGTACCACCTCGCGGAAGCTGGTCATGCCATTTTCCAGCTCCACCTGGTCCATGGTCACGCGGAATACGTTCCCCTTAAAAATTTCTTTGGAGTTCAGTTTTATTTCGGTATGCTGCATGGCAGATCATAGCTCCCTTCCTATCATCCGGCTGGATGTGTTTCTATTAAGGCAATACCGCATAATTCTAAGTGCCGATACGGCGAGCGAGGTGCGGCAGATGCTAAGCCAAAAGCGCAGATAATACTGGATGTCTTATCGAGCATTTTGGCAACGCAGATGCCGTGCCGCAGCTGCCGGAGCGGTGCTTAAGCCGCAAGGCGGGAATTGTGCGGTGTTGCCTTATATATGTACATTTCCCGGCCTGTGGCCGGGCTTTGCTTGCCGTTTTATACTTACTTTGATTGTAATTGTCCCGCCCCGCCCTGTCAAGCTTCCGGCGTATTTTCCATTGGCTGTGCCGTTTTATTTTTCAAATTTTCTCTGCTTTCTGGCTTTTGTTTTGTCAGCCGGGCCATTTTTGTGCTGTTTTTCTGATTTTTCAGCCTATGTAGTCCTATTTATTTCCCTGTTTCAGCTAATTTGCACAAAACCCTCCCACAAAACGGTCAACCTGCACACAAGCGCGCAAAATTTTTGTGCAACATTCTAACTGAATAGGCTTTACTATTCCGCCCCTTTTTTGGTAAAATAAGCTTAAGCAAGAGCGCCATCTGCCAGGTTCGCAAGGGTTTGGCCGGGTGGTACTGCCTGTGGGCTTTTGCCGCAGCCTACCCGCTGCAAGGAGCAAGTATTGCAGCAGGGGCACACAGGTGCTAATCTAACTGGGAATGTCCCTCCGGCATTCCCTAGTAAACGGAGGAAAAAAAATGCCAAGAGCAAAACAGTCCATGGATGGCAATACCGCGGCTGCGCATGTAGCTTATGCGTTTACCGATGTTGCTGCCATCTACCCGATTACCCCCTCCAGCCCGATGGCAGACACTGTTGACCAGTGGAGCGCCGCCGGCCTGAAGAACATTTTCGGGAACCAGGTCAAGGTTGTTGAAATGGAGTCCGAGGCTGGCGCCGCAGGTGCTGTGCACGGTTCTCTGGGCACCGGTGCTATCACCACCACCTTCACCGCTTCTCAGGGTCTTCTGCTGATGATCCCCAACATGTACAAAATCGCAGCCGAGCAGCTGCCCTGCGTTTTTGACGTTTCCGCCCGTACCGTTGCTACCCAGGCCCTGAACATCTTCGGTGACCACAGCGACGTTATGGCCGTTCGTCAGACCGGTTTTGCCATGCTGTGCGAATCCAACCCTCAGGAAGTTATGGATCTGAGCCCCGTTGCTCACCTGTCCGCTATCGAAGGCCATGTTCCGTTCGTGAACTTCTTCGATGGCTTCCGTACTTCTCACGAGATCCAGAAGATCGAAAAGTGGGATTACGAAGACCTGAAGGAAATGTGCAACATGGAGGCTGTTGAGGAGTTCCGTGCCAAGGCTCTGAACCCCGAACATCCCAAGATGCGCGGTTCTCACGAAAACGGCGACGTTTTCTTCCAGCATCGTGAAGCCTGCAACCCGGCATACGAGGCACTGCCCGCAGTTGTCGAGAAGTACATGGCCAAGATCAACGAAAAGCTGGGCACCAACTATGACCTGTTCAACTACTACGGCGCTCCCGATGCAGACCGCGTCATCATCGCTATGGGCTCCATCTGCGACGTTGCCGAAGAAGTTGTTGACTACCTGACCGCTAAGGGCGAGAAGGTTGGCCTGGTTCTGGTTCGTCTGTATCGTCCTTGGGTTTCTTCTGCTCTGCTGAAGGTTCTGCCCAAGACCGCAAAGAAGATCGCAGTTCTGGATCGCACCAAGGAGCCCGGCTCCCTGGGCGAACCCCTGTACCTGGATGTTGCCACCACCCTGCGTGAAGCTGGCATGAACGATGTTGTCCTGACCGGCGGCCGTTACGGCCTGGGCTCCAAGGACACCCCGCCGTCCAGCGTGTTCGCCATCTACACCGAACTGGAGAAGGCTGATCCGAAGCCTCGCTTCACCATCGGCATCACCGATGACGTCACCAACCTGAGCCTGCCCGAAGTCAAGCCCGCTCCGATCACCTCTGCTCCCGGCACCAAAGAGTGCAAGTTCTGGGGTCTCGGCGGCGACGGCACTGTCGGCGCAAACAAGAACTCCACCAAGATCATTGGCGACCATACCGACAAGTACATTCAGGCTTACTTCCAGTATGACTCCAAGAAGACCGGCGGCGTTACCATCAGCCATCTGCGCTTTGGCGATAAGCCCATCCGCAGCCCCTACTACATCAACCAGGCTGACTTCGTTGCCTGCCATAACCCCGCTTACATCCACATGGGCATGAAGATGGTCCAGGATGTCAAGCCGGGCGGCGTCTTCATGATCAACTGCCAGTGGACCGATGAGGAGCTGGACGAGCATCTGAACGCTGCTGATAAGAAGTACATTGCTGATAACAACATTCAGCTGTACACCATCAACGCTATCGATAAGGCTATCGAGATCGGCATGGGCAAGCGCACCAACACCATCCTGCAGTCTGCTTTCTTCAAGCTGGCTGACGTTATGCCCATCGACGAAGCCGTTGAGTTCATGAAGGCCGCTGCCAAGAAGAGCTACGGCAAGAAGGGCGACGCTGTTGTCCAGATGAACTGGAAGGCTATCGATGCCGGTGTTGACGCTGTCCATAAGGTCAACGTCCCCGAGAGCTGGCACAACCCGGCTCCCGATGCTGCCCCGAAGGCCCTGAAGGGACCCGATGCACTGGTCAAGCAGATCCGCGACGTCATGGAGCCCATCAGCCGTATGGACGGCGACAGCCTGCCTGTTTCTGCCTTTGAGGGCAACGTCAACGGCGAGTGGGAGCAGGGTGCTTCTGCTTACGAGAAGCGCGGCACTGCTGTTATGGTTCCCGAGTGGGATGCTGAGAAGTGCATCCAGTGCAACCAGTGTGCATTTGTTTGCTCTCATGCTACCATCCGTCCGTTCTGCCTGACCGCTGATGAGGCCGCCAACGCTCCCGAGAGCACCAAGCTGGCCGACACCAAGCCCAAGGCAAGCGAGTACAAGTTCACCATGGCTGTTTCTCCGCTGGACTGCATGGGCTGCGGCGAATGTGTCACCGTCTGCCCGACCAAGGCAATCGAGATGAAGCCGCAGGAGAGCCAGGCTGCACAGCAGGCTGCTTTCGATTACTGCGTCGAGAACATCCGCAAGAAGGACAACATCCCTGGTGTTGTTTCCGATATTTCCGTCAAGGGTTCTCAGTTCAACCAGCCGCTGCTTGAGTTCTCTGGCTCCTGCGCAGGCTGCGCCGAGACTTCTTACGCCCGCCTGATCACCCAGCTGTTTGGCGAGAAGATGTTCATCTCCAACGCCACCGGCTGCTCCTCCATCTGGGGCGGCACCGCTTCCATCAGCCCGTACACCACCAACAAGGAGTCTGGCTTCGGCCCCGCTTGGATCAACTCCCTGTTCGAGGATAACGCTGAGCACGGCCTGGGCATGCAGATTGGCTACGAGACCGTTCGTGCCAACCTGATCACCAAGGTTGAAGCTCTGAAGGGCAAGAATGCTGATCTGGATGCTGTCATCGACAAGTACCTGGACACCAAGAACAACACCAAGGCCAACGACGCTCCTGCAAAGGCCCTGATCGCTGCTCTGGAAGCCTGCGGCTGCGATGAATCTAAAGAGATCCTGAAGGATAAGCAGTACCTGGCCAAGAAGAGCTTCTGGATCTTCGGCGGCGACGGCTGGGCATATGACATCGGTTACGGCGGCCTGGATCACGTTCTGGCTTCCGGCCACGACGTCAATGTTATGGTCTTCGATACCGAGGTGTACTCCAACACCGGCGGACAGGCTTCCAAGGCCTCCAACATCGGTGAGGTTTGCCAGTTTGCTGCTGCCGGTAAGGAAATCAGCAAGAAGAGCCTGGCCGAGATCTGCATGACCTATGGCTACATCTATGTTGCTCAGATCGCTCTGGGCGCTAACATGGCTCAGGCTGTCAAGGCCATTGCTGAGGCTGAGGCTTACCCCGGCCCGTCCATCATCATCGGCTACGCTCCCTGCGAGCTGCACGGTGTTAAGGGCGGCATGACCAACTGCCAGAACGAGATGAAGAAGGCCGTTGAGGCTGGCTACTGGAACCTGTTCACCTTCAACCCGGCACTGAAGGCCGAGGGCAAGAATCCGTTCACCCTCACCTCCAAGGCTGGCAAGATGGACAAGTATCAGGAGTTCCTGGCTAACGAGACCCGTTACAGCCGCCTGAGCCGCGCATTCCCGGATCGCGCTAAGGCCCTGTTCGAGAAGAACCAGGAAGCTGCTGAAGCTCGTTACACCCACCTGACCAAGCTGGTTGACCTGTACAAGTAATTTGTCCGGTCCGCGGCGCTGCCGCTAAACCAGTAATATAAAACCCCGCCCCGCGCATCCGATACGGTTTGCGCGGGGCGGGGTTTTGTTATCTCTTCCTCTTCGCTTTCTCCCTGTAAATAAACCCAATAAAAAGGCACAGCCCCCGGTTCTTCACCCGGCGCTGTGCCCTTTTTGTTTATCTTATCCTGTATTAAAGGCAATAACGCATAATTCTAAGTGCCGATAAGGCGAGCGAGGTGCGGCAGATGCTAAGCCAAAAGCGCAGATAATACTGGATGCTGCAAGGTGAGCGCCGCCAGTGGCGGAAACAGCGAACCGAAGCACGATGCGGGTACCGCAACCCGACATTATCGAGCATTTTGGCAACGCAGATGCCGTGCCGCAGATGCCGGAGCGGTGCTTAAGCCGCAAGGCGGGAATTGTGCGGTGTTGCCTAAAGTTTCTTCGGTTTCTTCTTTTCAAAGAAGGAACCTCGTCACTCCAATTATTCTTCGTCCTCGCCCTCAGTGTCCGGTGCGGCGTCCTCAGCAGCCTCTTCGGCGGCTTCGGCTGCGGCAATGGCTTCCAGTTCTTCAGGGGTCGGGTCAGTCTCGCCATCATCCTCCGGCTTGGCTGTTTCGGCGGTGGCATCGCGGTCCACGCGGGCCAGCACGGCTACCTTGTCCTCGCCAATCAGGCGCATCACGCGCACGCCGCTGCCATAGCGAGACTGCACGTTGATGTCATTGGCGTGCATGCGGATCAGAATACCGTCCTGGCTGATGAGGATCAGGTCATCGGTGTCATCCACAATCTTGATGCCTGCCACACCGCCGCGGGTGTAGTTGCGGATGCCCAGACCACCGCGCTTGGTAATGCGGTAGTCATCAATCAGGCTGCGGCGGCCTTTGCCGTCCTCGGTGACGGTCAGCACGGTTGCGCCGGGGCGGCAGACGCCCACGCCCACAACATAGTCACCATCACGCAGCTTGATGACGCGCACACCATGGCCTGTGCGGCCCATAGCGCGCGCTCCAGCCTCGCTGAAATGGATGGCGGCACCATCATGAGTGGCCACGATCAGCTCGTCCTCGCCGCCTGTCAGGTGGCACCAGACAAGGGCATCGTCCTCGTTCAGCGCAATGGCGTTCAGGCCGCCCTTGCGGATGTTGCGGAACTGGGAAAGCGGCGTGCGCTTGATCAGGCCCTGCCGCGTTACCATCGTGATGTAGCTGGCATCCTCGTCCATGTTGGCGGGCTGGCGCATCATGATGGTAACTTTCTCGCCCTCCTGCAGCTGCAGCAGGTTGGCAATGTGGCTGCCCTTGGCGGTGCGGCTGCCCTCGGCTACCTGGTAGCCTTTCAGGCGGTACACACGGCCCTTGTCCGTCATGAACAGCATGTAGTCATGCGTGGAGCCAACAAACAGTTCCTCGGTAAAGTCATTGTCTTTCTGGGTCATACCGGCCACACCGCGGCCGCCGCGGTTCTGGGCACTGTAGGTGTCCACCGCCGTACGCTTGATGTAACCTTCATGGGTCAGGGTAAAGACGCAGGTCTCTTCGGGGATCAGGTCCTCAATGTCCACTTCGCCGGAAACCGCCTCAATGGAGGTGCGGCGGTCGTCACCGTACTTGTCGGCCAGAGCCGTCAGGTCGGTCTTGACGATCTCCATGGTGTGGGCGTCGTTGGACAGGATATCCTTGTAATTTTCAATGCTGGTGCGCAGCTGGCCCAACTCCTCGTCGATCTTGAGGATTTCCAGGCCTGCGAGACGTCCCAGCTGCAGTTTTACGATAGCATCGGCCTGCGGGTCGTCGAAGCCGAAACGCTCCATAATGGCCGCCTTTGCCTCTGCAAAGCCGCCCTTGCAGGCGCGGATGGTGGCGATGATCTCATCCACAATATCTACAGCCTTGCGCAGACCTTCCAGGATGTGCTCGCGGTCCTGGCTTTTTTTTTTCAGCTCATACGCCGTGCGGCGGCGGATGACCTGGAACTGGAAGTCCAGATAGCGCTGCATCATGGTCTTCAGGCTCATGATCTTGGGCACGCCGTCATCCAGCGCCAGCATGATTACACCCACGGTGTCCTGCAGCTGGGTGTAGCGGTAGAGCTGGTTCAGCACTACCTGCGGGTTGGCGTCCTTCTTGATCTCGACCAGGATCTTCATGCCGGTGCGGCTGGAGGACAGGTCGTTCAGGTCGCTGATGCCCTCAATGCGCTTATCTTTGACCAGGTCGCCGATGGATTCCAGCAGGCGGGTCTTGTTGACCATGTAGGGGATCTCGGTGATCACAATCTCATACCGGCCGTTCTTCTTCTCCACGATCTCGGCACGGCCACGCAGGGTGATCTTGCCGCGGCCTGTGGCATATGCCGCACGGATGCCGCTGCGTCCCATAATCACGCCGCCGGTGGGGAAATCGGGTCCCTTGATGTGCTCCATCAGGCCCGCCAGATCAATTTCCGGGTCATCAATCAGGGCAATCATGCCGCTGACGACTTCGCGCAGATTGTGCGGCGGGATGTTGGTGGCCATGCCGACGGCAATGCCCTGGCTGCCGTTGACCAGCAGGTTGGGGAACCGGCTGGGCAGCATGTGGGGTTCCTTCTTGGTTTCGTCAAAGTTCGGGTCCCAGTCAATGGTATCCTTATCAATATCCGTCAGCATTTCGCATGCAATTTTGGACATGCGGGCTTCGGTATAACGGTAAGCAGCCGGGGGGTCGCCGTCCACGGAACCAAAGTTGCCCTGGCCGTCAACCAGCGGATAACGCAGGCTGAAATCCTGTGCCAGACGCACCATCGCGTCATACACACTGGCGTCGCCGTGGGGGTGGTAAGCGCCCAGCACAGCACCAACCGTATCCGCAGACTTGCGGTACGGGTGGCTGGGGTCGTTGCCGCGCTCGTGCATCGTGTACAGGATGCGGCGGTGTACGGGCTTCAGACCATCGCGCACATCCGGCAAGGCACGGGATACGATAACGGACATGGAATAATCCAAAAATGCCGTTTCGATCTCCTGCTTGACATCGCGCACAATGACCTTCGTGCCCGAACCGGGCACCATGATAACATTTTCTTCCATTCAACTCACCTTTCGGATTGTTTCAAAGCCCTTTTGCAAAAGCTTCACCGAAAATCTTCACTCTATCATCAAAATATCAAAAACAAAATTCATCAGCGTCTGGCGGCAGCGGAAATTTCCACCGTAATCCGGGGTGGTAATAGATTGCCCACACGCAGTGGGCGCACAATGTGCGCCCCTACAGGGGCTGCCATTCGCCCTGCCCCGTAGGGAACGGTCTTGACCGTTCCAAAACCTGCGGGCTTTTTGCTTCCTCTCCCCTGCCGCCTTTTCTTTAACCCAAATGATTAAAGTTTTTTGCCAGGCTTTTTTTCAAAAAAGCCGCCAAAAAAGTCGCAAATCAAACGTCCAGACGTGCATACTTGGCGTTGCGCTCAATGAACTCCTTGCGGGGTTCCACCTGCTCGCCCATCAGGATGCTGAACGCCTCATCGGCGCGCTCGGCATCTTCGATCTTGATCTGCACGATCACGCGGTTATCAGGGTTCATGGTGGTTTCCCACAGCTGGTCGGGGTTCATCTCACCAAGGCCTTTGTAGCGGTTCACCTTGGCGCCCGGCATCTCAGCCGAAAGCTGCTTCATTTCGTCTTCGTTGTACGCATACTTGACGGTGCTGCCCTTTTGCAGCTTGAACAGCGGCGGCTGTGCCACATACACATACCCGTGTTCAATCAGCGGCCGCATGTAACGGAAGAAGAAAGTCAGCATCAGGGTGCAGATGTGGGAGCCGTCAACGTCAGCATCAGCCATGATAAAGATTTTGTGGTACCGCACCTTGTTGATGTCAAATTCATCGCCAATTCCCCGTGCCCAGTGCCGTCACAACCGGCATCAGCTTGTCATTGCCGTAAATGCGGTCGGCGCGGGCTTTTTCCACGTTCAGCATCTTGCCCCACAGCGGCAGGATTGCCTGGATGTTGGAATCACGCCCCTGCTTGGCAGAGCCGCCAGCAGAGTCACCCTCGACGATGAAGATTTCGGTCTTGGCGGGGTCATTCTCGTGGCAGTCTGCCAGTTTGCCCGGCATACGGTTGCTTTCCAGCGCACTCTTGCGGCGCACCAGGTCGCGGGCCTTTTGGCTGCGGCACGGGCGCGGGCTGCCTGGGTCACCTTTTCAAACACAGCCTTGGCAACAGCAGGGTTTTCTTCCAAAAATTCGCTGAGCTTGTTGTACACAATGTTGGAAACCAGCGTCTTGATGTAGGTGTTGCCCAGCTTGGCTTTGGTCTGGCCCTCAAACTGCGCTTCCTGCAGCTTGACGGAAACAACGGCGATCATGCCTTCGCGCACATCGCTGCCCTGCCAGTTTTCATCCTTTTCCTTCAGGTAGCCCTTGGCACGGCCAAATTCGTTAAACACGCGGGTCAGCGCGGTTTTCAGGCCTTCCTCGTGGGTGCCGCCCTCCGGGGTGTGCACGTTGTTGGCAAAAGAAAGGATCAGCTCGTTGTAGCTGTCGCAGTACTGCAACGCAACTTCGGCCACAGCGCCGTTGGCTTCGCCTTTCATATAGATGACCTGCGGGTGCAGCGGGGTCAGGTCGCGCTTTTCATGCAGATACTGCACAAAGCTGCGCACGCCGCCCTCATAGCACATGGATTCCTGTGGCGGTACACCGTCGTTTTTCTCAATGCTTTCGGGGCGCTCATCCGTCAGGGTAATGCGCACACCGGCGTTCAGGAAGCTTTCTTCCCGCAGACGCTTGAGCAGGATCTCATAATCGTATTCGGTGGTTTCGGTGAACATTTCCGGGTCTGGCTTAAAAGTGACGGTGGTACCCGTAGATGCCGCCACACCGATCTTTTTCAGGTCTCCATCCGGTTTTCCGCGCTTGAAACTCTGCTCGTACTCGGCGCCGTCACGGCGCACATGCACAACCAGCCATTCGCTCAGCGCGTTTACAACGCTGGCGCCAACGCCGTGCAGACCGCCAGCCACTTTGTAGCCGGAATCCTCGCCGCCAAACTTACCGCCGGCATGCAACACGGTATACACGACCGTGACAGCCGGGATGCCCAGTTTGGGCTGGATATCCACCGGGATACCGCGGCCGTTATCACTGACTTCAATGATATTGCCCGGCTTGATGGTCACTTCAATATGGGTGCAGTACCCGGCCAGAGCTTCATCGATGGAGTTATCCACGATTTCATAAACCAGATGATGCAGACCGGAAGGGCCTGTGGAACCGATATACATGCCGGGGCGCTTGCGCACAGCTTCCAGCCCTTCCAGGACCTGGATCTGCGCGCCGCCGTACTCATGGTCGGTCGCCGTTTCGCGGTTGGTTTCGGTGATGATTTCTTCTGACATGAACTTTCCTCCCATTTCTTACGAGGTGCGGGGATTTCGGCAGCTTTTTTTCAAAAGCTTAAACCGGCATTTCTGCCGTTATCAGGGCAAAACCTGCCCTTTGGTATATCTGGGGTGCATTTTTGTATCTGTAAAAATTATAGACGCTTTTTTGTCCGCCTAACGTTTTTCTGCAGTTTTACTGCCCCATATCAAACTTTGCCGCGCGGTTGCGGATGGCGGCGGTGGATATCTGGGTAATATAAACCGTATCATCGGGGAAATCTGTCAGGACAAAGCTTTTTGGCATACTGCCGCTCACATCCACAACAGCCCCTTCCTGCTGGGCATGCCGCAGGAATTCATCGGTGATCTTTGCCTTCTGGCCCGCATCGGTTGCGGTATCCAGGTCAAACACCCCGATGACGTCCCGCGTATTTACGATAAAATCCTGACCTAAGTGAAGATACATGATAATTAGTAATGAGAAATTGAGGCAGAACAAACTGCCGGGTTTGTCTTTTGGGGATCACGGTTCAGGAATGGGATGGCACTCTGCGCCGCCCTTTGGTCATCTCAAAATTTAGAAATTTTATTTCCGCATCGCGTCACTTTTTGCAATGTTTTCATTTTGAACTTTGCATTCGTCAGCGCTTATTTTAAGACTGTGTTTTACTTTTAGTTTTCTATTGTTATAAAGATGATTAAAAGTTTTTTCCGGTTCCCTTTTTTCAAAAAAGGGAACAAAATCCCCCGTAAAGCAAAACCTCAACCCTCCCGCACGGTTCCGTGGTCCACAAAGACCAGCTTGCCGTTGGTTCGGGCAAAGGCGGCGGAATCGCAGGTGGTCACAAATGTCTGCTTGTCCTCAATGCGGGTCAATAGATACGTTTGGCGTGCGTCATCCAATTCACTGAGCACATCATCCAGCAGCATCACCGGATGTTCGCCCAGCACCTCGCCCGCCACGCTGGCTTCCGCCAGCTTCATGCTCAGCACCGCACTGCGCTGCTGGCCTTGGCTGCCATAAATTTTTCCCGGCTGGCCGTCAATTAAAATTTCCAGGTCCTCGCGGTGGGGCCCCGTCAGACAAAAGCCTGCCCGCAGCTCGGTGTTTTTCACCTCGCGCAGCTTGGCCGCCAGCGCTTCCGGGCTGCCCGGATCGCAGCAGGGGCAGTATTGGATCTCCAACTTTTCTGCCCCGCTGGAAATATCACGGTAGTTCGCCGCTGCCGCCGGGGCCAGCTGGTCCAGATACCCCGCACGCCGCCGCATGACTTCGCAGCCATAGGTCACAAGCGCTTCGTTGTAGGTTTCCAGCAGAACATCCCCGCCGGGGGTGATGTCATACGCTTTCAGCAACGCATTTTTCTGCGCTACAACGCGTAAATACCGTCGTTCCGCCGCCAGGTAGCCGGGGTACAGCTGGCAGAGCGCGGCATCCAGGAAATGCCGCCGCCCTTCCGGCCCGCCTTTGACCAGGCTCAGATGGTTGGGGTCAAACGCCACCGCCGTAAAAGTTCCTGCGATCGAAGCAGCTCTTCCGCGGTCGGCTCCGTTCAGACGTACCGTCCGGCCGGGGCGCTGGGTTCCTTTGGCGCCAACGGTCAACCGTATTTCCTGGGGGCGGTCTCCCGCTTCAAATGCGGCCTCCAGCACGGCAAAGTCAGCGCCGCGCCGGATCAGCTCGGCGTCCTTTGCCCCACGGAAGCTTTTGCCCCCGGTCAGCAGCCAGACGGCTTCCAACAGGTTGGTTTTACCCTGCCCGTTTGCCCCGCACAGAACCGTCAACTGCGGGGCGGGTTCCAAAACAGCGGCGGATAAATTGCGATAATCCGTCACCGCAAGGCGGTTCAGCCGCATCAGCAGCCCTCCGCGATCTGAACCTGGCGGCCTTCCAGCTCCACCACATCGCCCGGCACGCATTTTTTACCGCGCATGGTGCAGGGTTCCCCGTTCAGCTTCACTTCTCCGCCCTGGATCAGCTCCTTGGCTTCGCCGCCCGTTTCACACAGGCCGGCAAATTTCAGCAGAGCATCCAATTTGATAAATTCCGTGTGGATTCGTACTTTTTCCATACGTCAGCCTTCATTCTTAAAGCGTACCGGCAGCACCAGGTAAATAAAGTCTTCGCCCTCCACCGGCAGGACCTTTACCGGGCTCAAGGGGCCGTTGATCTCCAGGCGCAGCTTTTCGCACTTGGAATAGCGCAGCGCATCCAGCAGGTAGCGGTTGTTGAACCCGATTTCCATGGAATCACCTTCCATGCTTTCCGGCGTAAACTCATCCACCACCTTGCCCAGCGGGGTCTGGCAGCGCACCGTTACTTTATCCGGTGCAAAATTGATGCGCAGCGGGTTCTTCAAACGATCGGTAATAATCAAAGAAGCACGTTCCAGCGTATCAATAAAGCTCTTGCAGTCGATCACGACCTTGGTGCGGCTCTCTTTGGGAATCACGCTCTCATAATTCAGGAACTCGCCCTCAATCAACCGGCTCATGATGGTGTAGCCGTTGGTAGTGAACACCACATAGCGGCGGTTTGCATCAATTTTGACCGGTTCGTCCGGCCCGCCGATGATTTTCAGCAGCTCCTGCAGCGTTTTTGCCGGAATGATAATGCGGATATCGCGGGTGCATTCCACATCCCGCTTAATGATGGCCAGGCGGTAACCGTCCAGAGCCACAACCGTCAGGCGGCCCGGCTCGATCACGAACAATTCACCGGTATGTGCGGGCTTCTTATCTTCCACAGCGACCGCATAGATGGTCTTTTCAATCAGCTCGCGCATCATCGAAGTCGGAATGGTCATGGTATTTTCGGCTGCCGTGTTGGGCAGGCTGGGGTAATCGCTCGCGTTCATGGCGGGGATCTCAAACTCTGCCACGCCGCCAGAAATAATTGCCATACCTTCGTTATTCAGCTCCACCGATACGGTGCCGGACGGCATACGGCTGACCATGGAACCAAACAGCTTTGCTTCCAAAACCGTCTCGCCGGGTACCTGAACATTGCACTCAATGTTGGTGGTGATGCCCATTTCCATATCGTAGCCGGTCAGCGTCAGCTGGAACCCTTCGGCTTTCAGGTAAATGCCCTCCAGCACGGGGATCGCCGCGCGGTTGGTGATGGCGCGGGAAACGCCGTCGATCGCAGCAGACAGCAGCGACTTGTCACATTCAAACTTCAATGTTGTCACCTCGTATATAATCACTAAACTTACAGAAAACCGTGAAGTGTTGTAGCCTGGCAGACGGTTCAGAAATCTGAAATATCCGTTTTGTATAATCCTTATTTGCTGATGGGCCTGACGGTGCAGAACACGTAAAATGTCAGGGTAAACTAGATACTTTGATAGTCATAGTAGTAGGCTACGTTGAATCTGTGGAAAAGCCTGGAACCTCCGATTCCGAAGCAATTTTTGAGGACCCGACTTTCCGCAAAACTTCGTGGAAAGAAAAATCTCAAATGTGGAAAACCTGACCTTTCAACCTGCTCTGTGGAAAATTTGTGTTAATTGTTGAAAAATCAGTTGAAAATGTTGAAAGTCTAAAACTGCTGTCGGAACCCGGAATATCCGTTTTGAAAACCCGGAAAAGGCATGGTATGTTCTGCATATTCATGTATAAACATACAGAACGCCGGGCGTTTCATTGTCAACCTGCAGCATGCATCAGGCACGGATGTTCTTCATGATGTCGTCCACGGTCTCCTTCAGGTGGCGGTCCTTGCCGATGTTCTTCTCCATCGTATTGATGGAGTACACAACGGTGGAATGGTCACGCTGGAATTCGGAACCGATGGCTTCCATGCTCATACCGGTGATCTCGCGGATGATATACATCGACATCTGGCGGGCGGCACTCACATTGGCGCTGCGCTTTTTCCCGCGGATGTCGGAGGGAATCACATTATAGGTGCGCGCCACTTCGTTGATGATCTTTTCAATCGTAACGGGGATGGGCTGGGTATCATTCAGTGTATCCTTGATGGCGGTCGTCGTTACGCCGATGCAGGGGGCAATACCCTCCAACATATAGTAGGCGTTCAGCTTTTTCACTGCGCCCTCCAGCTGGCGGATGTTCTGCTTCAGATGGTTGGCGATGTATTCCGCAACGTCATCAGGCAGATCCAGATTCAGCAATTCGGCCTTGCGCTTGACGATCGCCACACGGGTTTCGAAATCAGGCGGCTGGATATCCGCCGTCAGGCCCCACTCGAACCGGGTGCGCAGACGCTCTTCCAGGCTCTTGATCTCCTTGGCCGGCCGGTCGGATGCCAGCACGATCTGCTTGCCGGCATTATGCAGCGTATTAAAAGTATGGAAAAACTCTTCCTGCGTTGATTCCTTGCCCGCCAAAAACTGGATATCGTCGATCAGCAACACATCGGCTTCGCGGTATTTCTGGCGGAACTGTTCGGTCGTTGCCATTTTGACCGCGGTGATGATCTCGTTGGTAAACTTTTCGCAGTCCACATAGACGATATTGTAGTCCGGATGGTTTTTGTGGATCTCGATCTGAATCGCGTTCAGCAGATGCGTTTTGCCCAGACCGGACGGTCCGTAAATGAACAGCGGATTGTACGCGCCGGACGGGTTGGCCGCAACCGCCTGCGCCGCCGCATAGGCAAACTGGTTCGATGGACCCTTGATGAAGTTTTCAAAGGTGAAATCATACCGGCCCGAGGGCAGGCTGGCTTCATCCATTGGGCGTTTTTCTTTGGCAGCCTCTGGTTCAGGCTGCGGCACAGTGAACTTGACCTCAACATCAAAGCCAAGTACAGCCTTAAACGCATCCTTCAGCAGACCCGTATAACGGTCAGACACGATCTTACAGATAAAATCATTGCGGACTTCCAGCGTGATGCAGTTGGAATTTTCAAAGCTGACCGCTTTCAGCCCGCTGATGTAATACTGGTACGTCGCGTCGGCAGTATGTTCGCGGCAATAGGCTTTGGCCGCGTCCAGTACGTCGTTGAATGAATCCATGGATACTCCCACTTTTGTGTTAGTCAAGGCAATGCACGGCCGGCCCCGCAGGCTGCCGCCCAATTTTTGCAAACAAAACACAAGCCGCCCCCCATTATAAAGTAAGAGCGCCGCATCGTTCCACAAAATTCCGGCTGCATCCGGCAGGGTATTGCTGCACGCCTAAAATTCTTGGGCAGGCGGGCGGAGCATGCAGCAGCCGGCGGCTGCGGGGAAGATGTTGCCTTTCCCGGTCCGCCAAAACCGCTGTGTCAACCCGCGGAAAGCAGGCCCGAAAGCCCGCTCTGCCGATTTTTAGACACAGAGATACAGATATAGTATAGCATAAATTTACCCCCAATACAATTATAATAGGGTACAATTTTCCACGATATGGGCAATAAAAGTTGAAAATATGGCAAAAAATGCAGGTTTTGAACCAACATTCCACCAAATCCACACCTCACAGCGGGCTCGTTTGCATCTATTTGTCCGCTGGGCCCGCCCGCGCAGAGCGCAAAATCCAATCCTTCGCGCCTGGCATTGGATCGCCGCGTGGATTTTTTCGCGGTTTGCTATTGACAAACTTGCCGTCCTTGCGCTATAATCAAAGTCTGCAAGGCTGCCCCTGTATCTACGGGCATTTGCCAAGCGTAAATCGCCAAAAAATGCCCAGTATTGGGGAAACTTTGAAGGAGGGAATACGAAATGAAGCAGACTTTCCAGCCGAAGAAGCGTCAGCGCAGCCGCGTTCATGGCTTTTTGAAGCGCATGGCTTCTAAGAACGGCCGTAAGGTGCTGGCCCGCCGCCGTGCTAAGGGCCGCAAGAACCTGACCGTCTGATTTTTCAGGCACAGGTTTCGCAAACACATGCAAACAAAGGCTGCTGATTTCTTGTCAGCGGCCTTTTTTGCTAGGATGTACTGGAAAAAAGCCAAAATTTGGAGCATTTTCACAAAGGCAAACCCGTTTTTTCGGCGTTTTGCCTTGGCCTATAACAGTTCCGGTGCACCATCCATTCCCACTCCCTGCACGTATTAAGCCGTGCAGGCCATACAATCCTACCATGCCGGAGGAACCCCGCCATGCGCTATCGAACCCTGACCAAAAATAAGGAATTTTCCCGCATTTATGCCCGCGGCAAAAGCTATGTTCACCCCAATCTGGTGCTGTATGTGGCCAAAAACCGGCTGGGCTATACCCGCATCGGACTGACCGCCACTAAAAAGGTGGGCCATGCCGTGCAGCGCAACCGTGCGCGGCGCATTATGCGCGCAGCACTTTCGGAACACCTCTCGCAAAATATCGGCGGATATGATATAATCTTAGTAGCGCGTGCCCGCACGCCCTACCTGAAAAGCACCCAACTGAGCAAAACACTGGCGGGCCTGATGCGCAAAGCCGGCCTGCCGGATAAAGCTGCCGCGGTGCCGCAGCAGCCCGCAGCCAAACCGCAGCCGAACGGTGCACCGGAGTGATCAGCCGGGTGCTGATTGCCCTGGTGCGCGGCTACCAGAAGGTCATTAGTCCGCTGCTGGGGCATAACTGCCGGTTTACCCCAACCTGCAGCCAGTATATGATCCAGGCTATCCAGGTGCATGGCCCGGCCAAAGGCCTGCTGCTGGGCCTGTGGCGCATTCTGCGCTGCAACCCCTTTGGCAAGTACGGCTATGACCCCGTGCCGGAAAAGGGGCGCTGGATGAACCCAGAGCGGAAGCTGTTCAGAGAAAAGCGATAAGGCTGAATTAAACTAAATTAAAAAGAATAAAGGCAATACCGCATAATTCTAAGTGCCGATACTGCGAGCGAGGTGCGGCAGATGCTAAGCCAAAAGCGCAGATAATACTGGATGTTGCAAAGGTGAGCGCCGCCAGTGGCGGAAACAGCGAACCGAAGCAGGGGCAGCGGTCGCAGAGTGCGAGGAGCTTTTGCCCCCGAAGCACGATGCGGGTACCGCAACCCGACATTATCGAGCATTTTGGCAACGCAGATGCCGTGCCGCAGCCGTCGGAGCGGTGCTTAAGCCGTAAGGCGGGAATTGTGCGGTGTTGCCTAAAGAATAGAGAATAATGTTGGTGGACCGCTGCGCCGGAACGGCGCAGCTCAAAAAATTAGGGTTCTGCCGAGCCAAAACCCGCAGCAGAACTTTTAGGATGACTCTATCCCTTATATTCCAAAATAAAGGCACCGCAGGTGCCAACCACCATGATTCATTATTCTTTCTTAATTATTCTCTATTACTCTTGCCTCTCATGTCTTCTCACCGCACGGCGAAGACCTTCTTTATAAAATAAATGCCCTGCGTGCGGGCAGGGCGGAAGGATAGAATATGGGATTCCTCGCAATGATCCTGGGACCGCTGATGCGTATGCTGTATCAGATGATCCCGAACTTCGCCGTCACGATGATTGTTTTCACCGTGATCATCAAACTGCTCATGCTTCCGCTGATGATCAAACAGCAGAAGTCCATGGCCAAGATGTCGGTGTTTACACCGATGATCAATGAAATCCAGCAGAAGTACAAGAACAACCAGGAAAAAATGCAGGAGGAAATGGTCAAGTTCCAGCAGGAGTATGGCTACTCCCCCACTGCAGGCTGCCTGCCGATGCTTATCAATATGCTGGTCCTGTTCGGCATGGTGGAGGTTGTTTACCGCCCTGTGCAGTACATTCTCGGCATCCCCAAGGAAGCCATCAGCGCCGCCTGCACCGCACTTGGCATTGCTGCCAACGGCGCAGCGGCCCAGACCGGCCTGATCGAAGCAATCCACGCCGGCCTTGCCAGTGGTGTGGATACCGGCCTGACTACCGAGCAGCTCAGCTCCATTGCCAACTTTAACACCAGTTTCCTTGGCATGGATATGTGCACCATCCCCGGCTTCAGCTTCAGCCTGATCATGATCTTCCCCATCATCGCTGCGGTTACCATGTGCATCTCCCAGGTGCTCAGCACCAAGATGTCCGGCCAGCAGGCCCAGATGCAGGGCAGCATGAAGGTCATGATGTGGGGCATGAACATCATGTTCGTCTTCATGTGCTTCCAGATGCCTGTCGGCTTCTCCCTGTACTACGGCACCTCCAACATCTTCATGATGCTGCAGACCGTGCTGACCTACAAGGTGTATAACCCCGAAAAGTTCAAGGCTCAGTACGAAGCCGAAGTTGCCGCCAAGCGCGCCGCCAAGAAAGAGATCAAGACCGTTACCGTCGAAGAAGGCGGCAAAAAGGTCGAAAAGAACGTCAACAAGCGTCAGCTGGACCAGATGCGCCTTGAATACGCCCGCAAGCTGGATGCCGAAAAGTACGCCAATGACCGTACCGTCCCCCCTGACGGACGAGCAGCGCGCCGAGATGGAAGCCCAGAAGGCCCAGAAAGGCAAAAAGAAGAAGTAAGACCGCCCTATAAAGAAGGAGGTAGTAATCATGCGTGAATATGTTGCAACCGCCAAAACGGTGGAAGAAGCCATTCAGCTGGGCTGCGAAGCGCTCAGCGTTGACCGTGACGACCTGGGTGTGAGCTATGAGATCCTGGAAATGCCGCAGAAAACCGGCTTCCTGGGCCTGAAAGTGACCCCTGCAAAAGTAAAAGTTACCGTGGAAACTGCCGATACCGAGCCGGAAACCACGCCTGCTGCCCCGGTGGCCGCTGCTGAACCCGAACCCGCCCCGGCAGAAGAAGCGGCCGAACAACCCGCGGCAGAGGATGCTGCCCCGGCGGAAGCCGAGACCCCGCTGGATATTGCCGCTGACCCCCGCCTGCAGGCTGCGGTGGATTACCTGACCCCCATCTTCCACCTGATGGGCGTGGAGGAGTTCACCTTTACCGCAGGCAAAAAGGGAGAAGCTACCATTCTGCATGTTGAGGGTGCCCACCTGGGCGCACTCATTGGCCGCCGCGGCGAAACGATGGAGAGCCTTTCCTATCTGGCAAGCCTGGTGGTCAACCGGATGGAAGGCCCTTACGTCAAGCTGGGCATCGATGTGGGCGGCTACCGCAATAAGCGCGAAGACGACCTGACGGCCTTGGCTGTGCGCATTGCCAACCGTGTGATCCGCACCGGCTGCTATTACGAGATGGAGCCGATGAACCCCTACGAGCGCCACATCATCCATACCGCTGTGGCCGAGATCGAGGGCGTACGCAGCGAGAGCAAGGGCGAAGGCCCCGACCGCCGCGTGGTGATTTATTCCACCGACCCCAACGCCAGCAACCTGCCGGATCGTGATGCACCGCGCGGCCGCCGCAGCGGCCCCAACCGCGGCAATCGCAATGGCCGCAGCTTTAACGGCAACCGCGGCCCCCCGCAACGATAACCGCCGCGGCGGTGGTTACCGCGGCAACAGCAGCCGTCCCCCGCGTGATAACCGCGGTGGCAGCCGCAATGGCGGCCGCGGCTATGGCCGCCCGTCCAGCGTGCCGGAGCGCGAATTTGCCAGCGCCCCGCGTGATCCCAACGCCCGCCCGCAGGCCCCGGCCCGCACCGCGCGCATCCATGATGGGGATGATTTTGACATGTTCGGCAAGATCGAACTGTAAGATCCAGCGCAAAATCAGCATTTGAAAAAGAGCAGCGTTTTTGCCATGCGGCAGAAGAAACGCTGCTCTTTTTGTACAGATAAAAACGCTGGAGAGATTGCAGGAAACGATCGGACAAAAGCTGTCCAACCCCCACAGTGCGCCATTTCTCGCTTTATTCCGTGTTGCGGGCAGGCAAAAGGACGCTCTGGCAGGTAATGGTGTGCTGGAACAACGCCATGAACCGGGTGAACATAATGCTGACCACGATTTGCAGCAGGTCAATCAGCCGCCCGGCCCCTTGATCACGAACTGTGCCGCAACCGGAATGTGGTATACGATCAAGGTCAGGTTGGCAAAATCCCGTCCGGTCCCCTGGCTGACGGTGCATGGTACCGATACAATGGCCGATGCCCCCAGCCTGTCAATGCCCAGCGCCAACAGGACCATCCTGACAGATAGATCCCGAAGCGGGCAGCATGCTGCGCTTTCATTCTAAGGCAACACCGCACAATTCCCGCCTCGCGGCTTAAGCACCGCTCCGGCAGCTGCGGCACGGCATCTGCGTTGCCAAAATGCTCGATAATGTCGGGTTGCGGTGCCCGCATCGTGCTTCGGGAGCAAAAGCCCCTCGCACTCTGCGACCGCTGCCCCTGCTTCGGTTCGCTGTTTCCGCCACTGGCGGCGCTCACCTTTGCAGCATCCAGTATTATCTGCGCTTTTGGCTTAGCATCTGCCGCACCTCGCTCGCCGTATCGGCACTTAGAATTATGCGGTATTGCCCTAAAACTCTCCTTGCTTTATGCGCTTGTAAAACAGTAAAATCGTATTTTTGTGGAACAGGTATAATGTTGGTCATTCCGTTTGTTCCGCATCGTTATAAGTACGCTGCTTTCTGATAAAGTTTTTATTATAATACTGACCCACGCCGGGAACAATGTACGCCCCCGGCGGCTGCCAAAGCCCCGTGCTGTGCGCGGGGCTTTTTCTTGTGCCAGCCGCCGCCTTGTGCTACAATACTGGTATATTTTGCAGCGGCATTGCCCGCTGCCCGTGGAACATTGAAGGAGGAAAACCCATGCCTGCCATTACTGTGCGCGGCGTAACGCTGATGCCCCCGCGGGACACTGCCCCGACCAACTTTAAGATCCTGGTACCCGTTATGGCCAATGACCTTTCCAACGCTGCCGCCGCTGGGGCGGCTGGGGACGTGGTAGAGCTGCGTTTGGATGCCCTTTCGATATTGGATGCTCCTAACGTGCAAAACGTGCTGTGCGCCGCCCGTGCCGCCATTGGGCAGGGCATTCCCCTACTGGCCACCATCCGAACCAAAAAAGAGGGCGGTCTGGCCGATCTCACCGATGCCGCATACGGCGAACTCGGCACTGCTATCTGCCACAGTGGCCTGGCGGATCTGCTGGATGTCGAAGCCAGCACGGCTCCGGCGGTCATTGCTGCCATCCAGCAGCAGGCGCGGGAAAGCGGCGTAAAAACCGTGTTCAGCAGCCATAACTTTGCCGAGACTCCGCCCACCGAAACGATGGTCAAAACCCTGACTGATATGGTCCGCCGCGGGGCAGATATCGCCAAGCTGGCCGTAATGCCCCACACCCCGGCGGATACCGCCCGCCTGCTGGAAGCCACCGCCCAGGCAGCCCAAGCCACAGGGAACGATACCCCGCTCATCACCATGTCCATGGGCCAGCAGGGGATGGTCAGCCGCATCTGCGGCGCAGCATTTGGCAGCTGTGCAGGCTTTGCCACGGCAGGTGTTTCCAGCGCACCAGGCCAGCCCGCCGCCCCCGCCCTGCGCACGGCGCTGGACGCCCTGGGTGCCATGCTGGGTTGAATCGTCCTGAAAAAACAAAGGCAACACCGCACAATTCCCGCCTTGCGGCTTAAGCACCGCTCCGGCGGCTGCGGCACGGCATCTGCGTTGCCAAAATGCTCGATAATGTCGGGTTGCGGTACCCGCATCGTGCTTCTGTTCGCTGTTTCCGCCACTGGCGGCGCTCACCTTTGCAGCATCCAGTATTATCTGCGCTTTTGGCTTAGCATCTGCCGCACCTCGCTCGCCGTATCGGCACTTAGAATTATGCGGTATTGCCCAAAGTCCAAAATGCGACTTCCCGTTGCTTGGCAAACGCAGCCCGCGCACCCTGGTCTGCCAGTGCTGCGGCATGCTGCTGGATGATTCCACCTTGAGCAAAGGGCCGGATGGTGCCTTTGACGAGGATTATTGTAAGTGGTGCTATGCCGATGGCCAGTTCGCCTATCCCACCAAAGCTTCCCTGCTGGATTATCTGATGGCACATATGCCCAACCCGGATAACGCCCCCGCCGCCGTTTGCCGCGCTCAGTTTGATACTTACCTTTCCCAGCTGAAGCACTGGAAAGAGAAAGAGTAACCGCAATAAAAACAGACACAAAACAAAGGCAACACCGCACAATTCCCGCCTTGCGGCTTAAGCACCGCTCCGGCGGCTGCGGCACGGCATCTGCGTTGCCAAAATGCGCGATAATGTCGGGTTGCGGTACCCGCATCGTGCATCGGGGGCAAAAGCCCCTCGCACTCTGCGACCGCTGCCCCTGCTTCGGTTCGCTGTTTCCGCCACTGGCGGCGCTCACCTTTGCAGCATCCAGTATTATCTGCGCTTTTGGCTTAGCATCTGCCGCACCTCGCTCGCCGTATCGGCACTTAGAATTATGCGGTATTGCCCAAAATCTCAGCTGTGCAGGTAGGATACCGCACGGCTGAGATTTCCGTTTTGTTTCGGTGGCCCAGCTTTTTGAAAAAGGCTGACCCCCAAAAGCCCCGTGCCGGGGAAAGCTCAACAGACCTGCGCCTGTTCCCTTTCCCCTCACACGGGGCTTTTTATATTTGGTCTGATTAAAGTTTTTCGCCCAGCCTTTTTTTCAAAAAAGGCTGGAAAACAACTCCAAAAAGAAAATTACTTCTTCTTCGGTACCAGCACGGTCTTGCCGCCCATGTACGGCTGCAGAACAGCCGGAATGGTCACGGTGCCGTCAGCCTGCAGGTGGTTCTCCAGGAAAGCAATCAGCATGCGCGGCGGGGCAACGCAGGTGTTGTTCAGGGTATGGGCCAGCTGGGTCTTGCCATTCTCATCCTTGTAGCGGATGCGCAGACGGCGTGCCTGGGCATCGCCCAGGTTGGAGCAGCTGCAAACCTCAAAGTACTTCTGCTGACGCGGGCTCCAAGCCTCAATGTCGCAGCTCTTCACCTTAAGGTCAGCCAGGTCGCCGGAGCAGCACTCCAGCTGGCGAACGGGAATCTCCATAGAGCGGAACAGCTCAACAGAGTTGTGCCACAGTTTGTCGTACCAGTTCATGCTGTCCTCGGCTTGCAGACGACGATCATTTCCTGCTTCTCGAACTGGTGGATGCGGTAAATGCCTCGCTCCTCAATGCCGTGGGCACCCTTCTCCTTGCGGAAGCAGGGGCTGTAGCTGGTCAGGGTCAGGGGCAGCTTCTCGCCATCAATGGTCTGGTCGATGAAACGGCCGATCATGGTATGCTCAGAGGTACCGATCAGGTACAGATCCTCGCCCTCGATCTTGTACATCATGGCATCCATTTCGGGGAAGGACATAACGCCCTTCACCACATCGCCGTGCATCATGAACGGGGGGATGACATAGGTGAAGCCCTTGTCGATCATAAAATCGCGGGCGTAAGCCAGAACAGCTTCGTGCAGGCGGGCGATGTCGCCCAGCAGATAGTAGAAGCCGTTGCCGGAAACGCGGCCTGCAGCATCCAGGTCAATGCCGTCAAAGCTTTCCATGATGTCAACATGGTACGGGATGGGATAATCCGGCACAACGGGCTCACCAAAGCGCTGTACTTCCACATTGCAGCTGTCGTCCGGGCCGATGGGCACACTGGGGTCGATCATCTGCGGGATGGTGTACATGATGTCGCGGATCTTGTCCTGCAGCTCGGCTTCCTTGGTTTCCAGCTCTTTCAGGCGGTCAGCCTGTGCGGTCACCTGCTTCTTGATCTCCTCGGCTTCGGCGGCCTTGCTGGGGTCCTTTTTAGCCTGGCCCATCAGCATGCCAATCTGCTTGGAAAGCTTGTTGCGGTTGGCGCGCAGGGTGTCACCCTCGCCAATGGCGGCGCGGTACTCGGCATCCAGATTGATGACCTCGTCTACCAGCGGCAGCTTGGCATCCTGAAACTTCTTTTTAATGTTCTCCTTGACCTCATCGGGGTGCTCACGCACAAAACGAATATCCAACATGATTCAAAATCCTTTCCTCTATTTGTAATTTTGCAAATGCCTGAAATCTAAAGTGATAAAATGAAAGAGTTATGCCTCGCCCTCACCGGACGGATCAGCCTCCTCGGCGGCCTGCTCAGGGTCATACTGCCCCAGCAGTCCGGCGAACTGCTGCAGCTGCGCATCAGAATAAAATGCAATGTGCAGCACGCCCTTGCCGCCCTTGTAGTCCACATGCACTTCGCTGCCGGTGGTCTCTTTCAGGGCACCCTCCACCTCCACGGCAAGCACCGGGCGGGTAAAGGCATCCTCTTCCTTGGCGGGCTTCGGCGGCTTGGACATTTTGCGGCACAAAGCTTCGGCCTGGCGCACGCTCATGTCCTTGGCAATGATCTGGTCCGCCGCGGCGGACATCTGCTCCGGTGAGCCAAGGCTTAACAGCGCTTTGGCATGGCCCGCGCTGATGTCCCCTGTCCGCACCTGATCCCGCACATACTCCGGCAGGTTCAGCAGGCGCATGGCGTTGGTAATGGCGCTGCGGCTTTTGCCTAGCCGCTTGGCGGCTTCTTCCTGCGTTAAACCATAGCGCTCGATCAGCTTTTTGCAGCCCTCAGCCACTTCAATGGGGTCCAGGTCCTCGCGCTGCAAGTTCTCGATCAGGGCCAGCGCAGCGGCCTGTTCATCGGTAACTTCTTTGATCAAAACCGGAACTTCATCCAGCCCGGCCATGCGCGCGGCACGCCAGCGGCGCTCGCCCGCAATGATCACATAGCCCGGCCCGGTCTTTTTGGCGCGCACCGCAATGGGCTGCAGCAGGCCGTTTTCGCCAATGCTCTCTGCCAGGGCCGCCATGGCGTCCTCGTCAAAGTTCTTGCGCGGCTGGTCGGGGTCCGGCTCAATCTCCCGCACAGGCAGGCGGGTCAGATCCAGGCTAGCATCTTCGGTCATGGGCAGGTCTTCAAACAGGCTGTCCAGCCCTTTGCCAAGGCCGCCCAATTTGCGTTTTGCCATTCACACACTTCCCTTTCCCAAACAGGAAAACCAGGGTCATTCCCGCTCGTTATTTTCCAAAAATTCACGCGCCATGGCCATATAGGCTTCGCTGCCCTTGCCGTTCGGCTCGTAAAAATTGATGGGCATACCAAAACTGGGCGCTTCCGAAAGGCGCACGGTGCGCGGCACAACGGTTTTGTAAACCTTGTTGCCATAGTACTTTTTGACCTGTGCAACCACCTGCATGGTCAGGTTGAACCGGCCGGAGTACATGGTGAACACCACGCCCTCAATATCCCAGGTAATGGTTGTATTTTTTGCGCACGATCTTTAAGGTATTCATCAGCTCCGAAAGCCCCTCCAGCGCATAATACTCGCACTGAATGGGGATCAGCACCGTATCGCAGGCGCAAAGACCGTTGACGGTCAGCAGATCCAGCGAGGGCGGGCAGTCAATGAACACATAATCGTACAAAGGAATCAGCGGTGCCAGGATGCTGCGCAGGCGGTTTTCGCGCCGGGGCAGCTCCACCAGCTCCACCACAGCACCGGCCAGCTGCGTGTTGGAAGCAATCAGGTCTGCGTTGAACTTGGTGTGAACGATGGCCTGCCGGACGTCATCATCGTTGATCAGGCAGGTGTAAATGTTGGATTGCTGGCCTTTTTTTGCAACGCCGTAACCCGAGGTGGTATTGCCCTGCGGGTCAAGGTCAACCACGAGAACCTTTTTGCCCAGCGCAGCCACGCAGGAAGAAAGGTTGACGCAGGTGGTCGTTTTGCCAACGCCGCCCTTTTGGTTTGCGATTGCAATTACTTTTGCCATTTTACCCTCCATGTATCGTTTGGAACCGCTAAGAACTTATTTATTATAACACAGCAGCCCCTTTTGTGGAAGTCCTAACCCCCAAAAACACAAAAAATCCCCCCAGAATGTTCCACGTGGAACATTCCGGAGGGAAAAAGCGCAGGAAGAGACAGTGTGCCCCTAAATATATAACAAGAAAACTGCATTGGTAAGGCGTGCAGAATGTTTATTATGCGCTGCAAACATAGAAATTGTCCTGTAGGGCGGGACGCCCTCATCCCGCCCAACCTTGCCTTGCTTGTGCATTATAAATTTTGTGATGTGCCTGACGTCAATTTGTAGGGGACGATGAGCCTTTGCTATGGCAACACCGCACAATTCCCGCCTTGCGGCTTAAGCACCGCTCCGGCGGCTGCGGCACGGCATCTGTGTTGCCAAAATGCTCGATAATGTCGGGTTGCGGTACCTGCATCGTGCTTCGGGGGCAAAAGCCCCTCGCACTCTGCGACCGCTGCCCCTGCTTCGGTTCGCTGTTTCCGCCACTGGCGGCGCTCACCTTTGCAGCATCCAGTATTATCTGCGCTTTTGGCTTAGCATCTGCCGCACCTCGCTCGCCGTATCGGCACTTAGAATTATGCGGTATTGCCATAATTTCGCATTCGCCCAAACTCCTAACTCCTCCCTCCTAACTCCTAACTAACTCATCCTCTTCCCCAAGGCTGCTTCCTTCCCCGCTCGGCATCTCCGGCTCATGGCACGCCGGCAGCGTGTTGGGCACGGGCAGAGGTGCAGGGGTAGCGGTGGGGATGCGTACCGTGTATTCCAAAAATCCATCCGCTTGCTCACAGCTGGTCACGGCGGGAATGCCCCGCTGGGTCATCAGGTCAACCGCGTGCTGTAAGGTGTTTACAAACAGCCGCACATCCCCCACCATCGGCACCGTGCTGCGGCAGGGGCCGGGGGTGTCTTTGGGGGCAGCCAGCATGGCGTCCACCAGACGGTCGGCTTCCCGCACACTCAGCTTGTCCCGTGCGATCTTTTCCAGCGCGGCGGTGCGGCGGCTTTCCGGCAGGCGCAGTACAGCGCGGGCATGGCGCTCGGTCAGACCGGCAGCGGTGCAGAGCTGCTGCTGGGCGGTGGTCAGGGTAAGTAAGCGCAGCTTGTTGGCCAGCGCGGGCTGGCTTAACCCCAGGCGGCGTGCAGCTTCGGCCTGGGTGCAGTTCCAAAGCCGGATCACCTCCCGGATGCCCCTTGCCGCATCAAAGGCATCCAGTTGGGCGCGCTGTAAATTTTCCAGCAGCCCCAGCGCAGCGGTTTCGCTGTCGTCAAAGTCCTGAATGATGGCCGGGATGCGTTCCAGCTTCGCCAGGCGGCAGGCCCGCAGCCGCCGCTCCCCTGCCACAAGCTGGTACTTGTGGTAGCCTGTCTTGCGCACGCTGATGGGCTGCAGCAGCCCGTTCTGTAAAATGCTGACAGCCAGCGCCGCAATCTCGGTTTCATCAAAGGCGGTGCGCGCCTGGAACGGCGATGGCTCGATCTGCTCCACCGGCAGTAAAATAATTTTGCCGGGTTTCTGATTGGCGGCTTTTTTATCCGGTTTGGACATATGGCTTCTCCCTCCCCCGCACAGGCTATAAAAAAGCCTGTGCTTGCCTTTTATCAAAAGCATAGCACAGGCCAAACCGGTTAGAAAGAAAATTCGTTCGCCGCAATTCGAGGTAAAACCCGGAGTTTTGTTAAATTAAAGAGGCTTTTTTGCAATTTTTCCGCCGTTGCGGGGGTAAGCTGTCGGCGTTTGCGAAATCTTTTTGCAAATCACCAGCCGCCGCTCGCTGCCGTCCGGCAGGGTGAACGCGCGGGTATCGCCGTAGGCACCGCCCAGCTTTTTCAGGGCGGCAGCGGAACCTCCCAACTCAGCATCCGCATCAGGGCCTTTCATTGCAATGAACACCCCGCCAACCCGCACAAGCGGCAGGCAGTATTCGCACAGCACCGGCAGGGCGGCTACCGCACGGGCGCTGGCAATATCGAACTGCTCACGCCAGACTTTGCGGGCGGCTTCCTCGGCGCGCTCCTTGGCGAACTCTACCCCCGTCAGGCCAAGTTCCCGCATAGGTACTTCAAAAAGTCCACCCGCTTGCCGGTGGGCTCCATCAGGGTCAGCTGCAAATCCGGCTTGAAAATTTTTGCCACCACACCGGGGAACCCTGCCCCGGTGCCAACGTCCACCAGTTTGCCGGTTACTTCCGGCTGGGCGGCAAACAGCAGGCTGTCCGCAAAGTGGCGGTCCTCAATGCCCTCCGGGCTGGTGATGGCCGTCAGGTTCACCTTCTGGTTGTAATCCACCAGAATTTCCGCATAGCGGTCCAGCAGGTCCAGCTGGGCACCGCTCAGCACAATGTTCCACGTGGAACATTTTTGTGCAAGGCGTTCTTTATCGATCATATAAGCTCCTTTATTGGCTTTTGCGTATTATAAAAAGGAAGTATCCAGCCCTTATTCTGCCGCCGCAGTCTTCCCTGCTTTCATCAGGGCAATGCTCAGCTGGGCCAGGTCGCTGGGGCTTACACCAGGAATGCGTCCGGCCTGTGCCAGCGTGCGGGGGCGAATCTTCGCCAGCTTTTCGCGGGCTTCCAGCGTCACGGTTTCCAGCGGGGCGTAATCAAAGTCATCGGGGATCACCACATTTTCGTGGCGCTGTACCTCGTGGATAGCGCGCTGCTCACGGGCAATATAACCGGCATAGCGAATCTCGGTTTCAATGCGCAAGGCCATGGCAGCACTCACATCCTGCCCGTGGCCAATCACCTTGGCCAGCAGCTCATAGTGTACGCCGGGCCGCTTGAGCAGCTCCGCCGCCGTGCCGCCGGATTCACCCAGCGTTTCCAGCACTTCCGGCGGGGCAACGGTGCGCAGCTCCGCCAGCGGTACTTTGGTGGTTTCCAGCCGGTGCAGCTCGGCCTTTTTAACTTCCATGTCGTGGGTGAACGCCGCCCAGCGGGTGTCGTCCACAAGGCCGTATTCCCGGCCAATGGGGGTCAGGCGCTCATCGGCGTTGTCCTGCCGCAGGCTCAGGCGGTACTCGCTGCGGCTGGTCATCATGCGGTAGGGGTCCATCACGCCCTTGGTTACTAGGTCATCCACCAGCGTGCCAAGATAGGAAGTATGCCGTGCCAGCACCAGCTCGCTCTTGCCCAGAGCCTGGCGGGCGGCGTTCAGGCCGGCCAGCAGGCCCTGCGCGGCGGCTTCCTCATAGCCGGAAGTTCCGTTGAACTGCCCTGCCCCGTACATGCCGCCGATCACTTTGCTTTCCAGCGTGGGCAGCATGCTGGTGGGGTCCACACAGTCATACTCGATGGCATAAGCCGGGCGCATGATCTCCAGGTTCTCAAACCCCTTGATGGTGCGGTACATGGCATTCTGCACGGCTTCCGGCAAAGAGGAACTCATCCCCTGCAGGTACATCTCCTCGGTGTCCTCGCCGCAGGGCTCCACAAACACCGGGTGGCGTTCCTTGCCCTTAAAGCGCACCACCTTATCTTCAATCGAAGGGCAGTACCGCGGGCCGACACCCTGAATGTCCCCGCCGTACAGCGGCGAGCGGCTCAGATTGTCCAGGATGACCTTGTGGGTCTCCGGGTTGGTGTAAGCAATGTAGCAGTCCACCTTGTTGTGCATCGGCTTGTGGGTCATAAAGCTGAACGGCTGCAGCAGTTCGTCCGGGTCGCCGGGCTGGCAGTCCAATTTGCTGAAGTCAATGCTGCGGCGGTGTACGCGGGCCGGGGTGCCGGTCTTGAAGCGGCGCAGCGGCACACCGTGGGCCGTCAGATCCTTGGTCAGCGCGGTGGCCGCATGGGTGCCGTCCGGGCCGCCGTCATAGTGGGCTTCGCCCACAAAAATGCGCCCGCCCAGCGCTGTGCCGGTGGCAATCACCACGCACTTGCAGCTGTAATAGCCGCCCAGCGCCGTTACCACCCCGCACACATGGCCGTTCTGCACATCCAGCCGCACGATCTCCGCCTGGTGAATCTCCAGGTTGGGGGTCAGTTCCAGCGCGTGCTTCATCCACATGTGGTAGCGCTTGCGGTCAGTCTGCACGCGCAGACTGTGTACCGCGGGGCCTTTGCCGCGGTTCAGCATCCGGCTCTGCAAAAAGGTGGCGTCCGCCGCAATGCCCATCAGACCGCCCAGCGCATCGATCTCTCGCACCAGATGCCCCTTGGCTGTGCCGCCAATGGACGGGTTGCAGGGCATGTTGCCGATAAAATCCAATGTCAGCGTAAAGATCGCCGTCTTGGCGCCAAGCATGGCTGCCGCATGGGCAGCTTCAATTCCGGCGTGTCCGGCACCCACCACGACCACATCATAATTTCCCAAAAAATCCATAATCTCTATGCCTCAAATCAAAACTCTTTGATGGAAGAAATTTTCGTCACTTCATTGTATCACAGCCGCGCCCGGAACACAATAAAAGAGCGCCTGCCCCGCAGAAAATAGCGGGTAAACAGGCGCTCTTGAAACGCAGAAGAACAGGTGGGTTATTTGCCCACACAGAAGGTAGAAAACACTTCGTCAATGGTAGCCTCGGTGGCATCCTCACCGGTCAGGCGGGCAAGGGCACGCTGCGCATCGCTGATGCACACCCCGGCAGCATCCAGCCCAAAGCCGTCCTCCTGGCTGTGCAGGGCTTCGGCTAGGGCATCGCGGGCTTCCTTGGCGGCGCTCAGCTGGCGGGCGCTGCACAGCGCGGCAGCGTTGGGGTCCAGGTTGGCGGTGCCCAGCAGTTGGGCGACCGCCTGACACAAAGGCTGCAGGCTGGCGGCATCCCGCGCGGTCAGCGGAATGATGGCCTTGAAGTAAGGCGCTAACTGCTGCTGTGCGGCAGTGAATGCTTCCCCCTGCCCGGCCAGATCCTGCTTGTTCAGGATGGCCAGCGCAGGGCGGCCCTGGCAGCGGCGTGCAATTTCCAGGTCTTCCTCATTCAGCGGGGCGGCCAGGTCAAACACGGCCAGCACCAGCCCGGCTTCCTCCAGCTTTTTCCAGCTGCGGCGGATGCCCTCGGCTTCCACAGCATCGCCGTGTTCCCCCACATCCCGCACACCGGCGGTGTCAAACAGGTTCAGCCGGATGCCGGTATCCCCCAGCATCACGGCCTGTTCCAGCACATCGCGGGTGGTGCCCGCAATGGGGGTTACAATGGCGCGGTCAAACCCGGCCAGCAGGTTCAGCAGGGTGCTTGCCCACATTGGGGCGGCCCAGCAGCACACAGTCCACCCCGCGGCGCAAAACCGCCCCGGCCCCGTACCCGGCAATCAGCTGGTCCAGCGTGTCCCTCTGCTCGCTCAGTGTGGCGATCAACTCTGCCTGCGATACCTCCGGCACATCCTCCTCCGGGTAGTCGATCCAGGCGGTCAGGTGGGCAGCCAGCGTTTGCAAAGCGGCCTGGATGCCCGCAATGCGCCGTGCCAGCGCGCCGTCCAAAGCGGACTTTGCCAGCGCTGCCCCCTGCCGCCCTTCGGCGGAGATAATCTCCATCACGGCTTCGGCCTGGGTCAGGCTCATGCGCCCGTTTTCCAGTGCGCGGCGGGTAAATTCGCCGGGGCCGGCGGGCGCAGCACCGGCCAGGTACAGCGCTTCCAGCAGGCCCTGGGCCATGGCGTTGCCGCCGTGGACTGAAAGCTCGATCACATCCTCACCAGTGTAGCTGTGCGGCGCGCGGAAAAACAGGGCGATGGTCTCATCCATCTCCTCACCCCGCAGATGGTAATGCCCCAGCATGGCGGTGTAGCCTTTGGCTTCCGCAACCCGCTTTGCCGGGTTGCGCGGGGTGAAGATCTCCCCCACCACCGCATACGCTTCCGGTCCGGATACCCGAACGACCGCAATGCCGCCTGCCCCCGGTGGGGTGGCAAGGGCGCAAATAGTAGAACTCATATCAATACCTCGAACTTATCTGTTGTTGGCTTTATGCTGGCCTTGGCTGCGTCAGCAGCGGTAACTCTCCCGCGGGCCAAGGTAGGATTCCGGCAGGGTGGTGCCGTCCGGCCAAAGCACGATCTTTTCCAGAATGATGGCCGGGCTGACCGCATAAAAGCGCAGTGTGTTGACCCCCGCATGGCACAGGATGACGGCCTCGGTCAGCTTTACATTGGCAAAGCCCTCGGCGTACCACTGTTCGCTGCCAAAGAACGGTCGGTTCTCCTCGTGTACGGTGTTTACAACCGGTACCGCTCCGCCATTGACCGAATAACCGATATACTGCTTTGGCTCAAAGGTGACCGGTGTGGTGGCGGACATATGGAACTGTACATGATAGTCTCCGTCTTTTGCCGCAGCAAACGTATATTCCAGATAGGGGCGCTCTTCGCTGTTTTCAAAGTTGGCGGTAGCCGGGAACACTTTCAGCGCGGTGCCCAGGCGGCCATACGGCTTGAGCAGCGCAAAGCCGCCGCCGGGAACATCCCGCTTGGCAGTGTAGTGCTGTGCCTCCATGGCAATGCAACCGTTGGCTTCCACAAAAGTTCCTTTGGGGTAACTGACCGGCGTATTGTCCACTTCCACAATGATGTTGGCCGCACCGGTCCCTTCCTGGATATGCTCATTCACCACAGCGAACTGTCCAGCCGCTTTGCCGGTGATCTGGCTGCGGTCAATCGTCAGGGTCACGCGCTGATTTTCGGCCACGGTGCCGCCGGTGCAGCTGAACTGCATCCAGGGGCAGTCGGTCTCAATGTGCCAGCTGATGGGGCACTTGCTGCCGCAGGCAACGTCAAACGCAACCTGGCTGACATCCGGCCGCAAAAAGTCCTGCCATACCTGCGGCTTGCGGCCATTCCACCAAAAGCCGGTGGCGTACTCGGTATCTTCCACGCGGGATACGATCATCCGCGGCCGGTTGGCCGGGGTGATGTACATCCGGATGGGCAGCTTGTTGTCCTCGTCGTTCCAGTACACAAAGCCGATGTGCTCCGATAACCCGAACCCGTAATACTTGCCGCCGTCCACGCTGTGGTATTCGTTCACCAGCGCTTCGTCTGCTTCAATGCAGGCCTGCACTTCATCGGCCAGCCGGTTGGCGGCAACGCGGTTCTGTTTGGCGTACAGATGGTTGCGCCCGGTCAGGATCCACATCTTCATCAAATTGGCCGTGCCGCACGCCGGGAAGTAGATCAGCGAGATAAAAGCGCTCAGGTTCTCCTGCGGGCAGGCGGTTTTCAGCGCATCACATTCGGTAAGGATATGCTCAGAAATTTGCAGCACTTCCTCCGCCTCGCCGTAATGGGTCGGGTGGTAGGTGTTCTCCCCCATCTTCTCGTGCTTTCTGCGGGCCAGCAGGCGGGTGTAGTCGGTGATGATGCCCTCAATGCGGGGCAGGTCCGCCGGTGCAAAAGCCGCGCCAAAGTTGCGGCGCACCCACTGTGCGGTGTACTGGGTGGTAATGGCAGCATCCTGCCCGCCCCAGACGTCAATATCATAAGCCAGGTCCAGGAAGTAGGAAAGCCCGAACTCCTGCGTGCCAATATCACCGATGTTCGTTACCCAAATCTCCCGCACGCCGTATTCGTAAGCGGCGGTCATCTCCTCCCACACTTTGGGCAGGTAGGTGGCACCCACCCATTCAAATGAGTGGGGCCCGCCGTGCATGTCCATGTGGTAGTACATGCCGTACCCGCCGGGGTGGCTGCGCATTTCCTGGCTTGGCAGCGTGCGGGTGGAGCCGTGGTTGTTGTCGCTCAGCATCAGGGTCACGCCGTCCAGTTCCGGATCACCGATTAGGCCTGGCGTTTCCTTGCTGCCGTAAAAGAACTCTTCGGTTTCTGAGAAGAAAACGATCTGCCGCGGCACCTGCCTGACATCCGGGTTAATAATCTCCCGGATCAGCTGGTTCTGGGGTTTCAGCACATTGCGGATCAGTTGAATGTTCTCTTCCAGCGTGGCGTGCTGCATAATGGCAGTGTCATTTTCGCCGCGCATGCCAAGAGTGATGACGTTCTCAAAATCTTTGTTGCGGGTCAGGCCGTCGCGCCAAAAGCGGGTAATGCCTTCTGGGTTGGCAATGTAATCCCAGGCATCGCCGTAAATGGAACCCCTGCCCCGCACCATGCTGTATTCCTGCCCGCTGCGCATACAGGGTTCGTGGTGGGAGGTGCTCATCACCACACCCAGTTCGTCCGCCAGTACGGCGTTTTCCAGCCCAGGGCCGTCCAGGCTGAAATTGGGAATTCCACATGGCAGGCCACAGGTAGTTGCCTTTCATGCGCAGCAGCAGCTCAAATACCGGCGCATAGCAGGCGGCGTTCATGCTGCCAAAATGGGTCTTGGCCCAGTTGCCAAAGGCGGGCCATTCATCGTTGATAAAAAAGCCGCGGTACTTGACGGACGGCACCCTGGATACCATGTTCACCCGATCATCCAATACCACAGTGTCCTGGTGCCGCGGCAGGACATGGTTCCAGTTGACCAGCGGGGAAACGCCGATCAGCTCCGAAAGATGGAACAGCCCGTAAATGGTGCCGCGCTTGTCGTTCCCCGCAATCACCAGCGCGGTGCCAATGCCCGCCAGGGGGTTCTCAATGACCTGGAAGCTGTAGCATTCCCATTTGCCCCGGATGGCATTCAGGTCAAGTTTGCCCGCGGCTTCCAGCGCATCCAGCATAGGGCTGTGCCCGATGGTACCGTACAGCACGGCACAGCCGCTCCCCTGCCCGGCGGTAATTCCGGCGGGCAGAATGCCCGTCACCAGTTCAATATCCTGCTTTACCATTCCGGCAACTCGTTTTACACCGGGCAGGGCCTGCGCTTCCTCATAAAAAGCAAGCCCTTTGCCGATCGTGATCTGCGGCATAGTTGGTTTCCCTCCTGCTTTTATCAAAGGCAATACCGCATAATTCTAAGTGCCGATACGGCGAGCGAGGTACGGCAGCTGATAAGCCAAAAGCGCAGATAATACTGGATGTCTTATCGAGCATTTTGGCAACGCAGATGCCGTGCCGCAGCCGCCGAAGCGGTGCTTAAGCCGCTAGGCGGGAATTATGCGGTATTGCCCAAAATATAATGATTTTGTAAATCAAAAATGCTATTTTTCCCCTGTAGAGACCGTGGGGGCGCACATCGTACGCCCGCCCACCTAAAAAATACAACGGTGGCCTTTTTAAGTTGCCACGGGCCAAAGCCCCAAAATAATCATCACCCGTATTATATCATAGTGCGGCACGATATAATAGAACCGCCCACAAAACGGAAAAGAAAAAAGCCCGTGCACAACGCACGGGCAATCTTTCAACAAGAAAAACAAAACTTGTTTAAAACTTAATTTGATTTTTTGTGGCGGTGCAGAACCATGCCCAGCAGCTTTTCCACCATGGCAAACACCTCGCGGAAGTTCAGCAGGCAGATGGCAAAGGTCAGCACCGTGACCGGCAGCACCCAGTGCTCCAGCTTGAACAGCATGGCAATCTCCACAAAGATCAGCCCCAGATTCAGCAGCATCCAGGCGGGGTGAAAGTCGATCTCCAGCAGCCCGTGGGTGGAGTAAGCACGCAGCAGGAAAACAATCAGCAGGGAGATGAAACTTGCCATCGTAACGCCCCACGGCCCAAACCAGCGGATGAACAAAAAGTTCAGAACCAGATTAACCACGGCACCTACCAACATGGTGTAGAATGAACTGGTGGACCGCTTGTATACCACATACACGCTGTTCAGGAAGTTGTTCAGGCAGGTGCACATGGAAGCCAGTGTCAGGAACGGCACAAACTGCCAGCCAAGGAAGTAATCCTCGCGGAAAACGTGCATCATGGGCTGGCACAGCCAGATGACGCCCGCCACACAGCAGAACATGACCGCCGCATATACCCGGAACACCTTGCTGAAGAACGCCGAACGCTCGGATTCCTCTGTCACAGCCGAAAGCTGCCATGCCTCATAAAAAATCTGCCCCACAATGGTAATGATCTGCGGCAGATAATACCCGGCTTTCAGCAGGCCCACCCACCAGGTGCTGCTTTTGCCGTCAATGCCGTCACACATGCCCTGTACATAGAACAGGTCCGAAGCGTTGATGATCCAAAAGCTGATGGAAGCCGGGATCATGGGGATGCAATAACGCAGCATGTCCTTCCAAAGGGCTTTATTGAACTTTTTGAAACTGAAATACTGGTGGCAGTGCCCGGCAATAAAAACAAAGATTGCCGAAAGCGCATCCGAACAGGCCATGGCAAGCAGGTAGCCGTTCGCGCCCAGATCCAGCACATCCAGGAACAGATAATAGAACCCAAGCAGCGTGGCGGAAGTCAAAACGCCATCCACCGCAACCAGACGGTTCAGCATGCGGGAACGGATGAACTGAGTGCAGAGCGTGCGCAGGCAGCTCATCAATACACAGGCGTAAATCAGAACCAGATAATCCGCCGCATTGGGGATCAGCCGCACCAGCGGCCAGCAGACCGCCATTAAGGCAAAGCCCAGCAGGATGGTGGCAAGGCCGTTCATGAATACGCTGGATTTATCCACCTTGCGGTCCAGGCCAAACCGGATCACCGCAAAGCTGACGCCCAGGCTGACCACCGGAATCAGCAGGTTGGCCACCGACTGCATCAGGCTGGTCACACCCATCACATCCGGGCTGGCCAGCGCGTAACTCAGGTATGGCTGAATAATCAGGCTGATGATTTTGGAGCCAAAGTTGGAAATGGCAAACAGGATGGTGTTGTTCACCAGCGTGGAGTAGCGTTTGGAATCTGACAAAGTGCAGATCGCCTCCTCGATATTAAATTTGAATTAAAAAAGAATAAAAAGTGGTTTAAAAAAGAATAAAGAATAATGTTGGTGGATCGCCGCGTGTGGCGCGGCTCAAAAATATCAGGTGGGATATGCGCCACATGCTGTGGGTAAAGAGTAGAAGCACTCAATAATTAGAACCTGTTCGATAGAACTCTTCGATCACGGCAGCCAATATATGGGGAATGGAAACCAAATAATGGTACTATCTCCCTTTCAGCAGCGCCTGCCGTGCCTTATAGTCCGGCATCACCCTGGCCACGGCGGCCCAGAAAGCCGGGCTGTGGTTGGGGTGGGCAAAGTGGCAAAACTCGTGTACCACCACATACTCCTGCGCGGGCAGCGGCATCACACACAGCCGCAGGGCAAAACAAAGCGTTCCTGTTTTTAGGGAGCAGCTCCCCCACCGGGTGCTCATGTCCCGCACCGCAATGCGGGGCATTTCTCCGCGCGGGCAGGTGGCGGCAAACAGCGGGTAATACTGCGCACATAGTGCCTGCATCTGGTGCAGGGCGATGGCTTTGCTCGGCAGCGGCGGTTCGGCGGCACGGTTTGCCATGTGGACCGCCATCCGGCCCTGCGCCGCGGCAACCCATCCTGCATGCGCCGCCACAAAAGCGTCCACACTGCTCAAGGGTACCCGGCGCGGCGCGCTGACGGCTACACTGCCATCCGTGCGGACCCGTATGTTCAGGTTGCGCACCCGGCGGCGCGTCAATTCATATTCGACCCCGCCCGCAATGCGGCGCTGTGGGTCTGGCTGGTTCATCTGCCCACCTCCCGACTTAGCTGTTAAGGTGTACCTGATACACCCAAAAACAGCTGCCCCCATTGTACGCTATTTTGTCGCAAGGAAAGTGAAAACTTGACCTTGCGTGCAGCGGTGCAGCACGGCTGCTGCACTGCCTGCCAAAATTTTCGCAAAATCGCCTATTGTAGCCATTGGCAGGGTATGCTATAATACCAATAACGACAGTTTTTTGAACTTTACCCACGCAGACTCTGTACATACTGCCGGGGCGTGGTGCCGTATTCCGCGCGGAACGCGCGGTAAAAGTTGGCGTAATCCCCAAACCCGCAGTAGGTGCAGACTTCACTGGGGGCAAGCCCGCCGGCCAAAAGCTGCTTGGCGTTCAGCAACCGCTTTTGCAGGATATACCGGTGCACCGTGGTGCCCACCTGCGCTTCAAACTTGCGCAGCAAATGGTACTTGCTGATAAAAAAAGCGCTCTGCCAGCGCATCCAGCGTCAGGGCTTCGCTGTAGTGCTCGTTGATGTAGCTCAATACCCCGTCCACCACCCGGTCAGATGCCATATCGGCCGAAAGCGCGCTCTGCATGCTGCGGTCCGCCGCGCTCTGATTGATGGCAACCATCAGCTCCACCAGGCTGCAAACGGCCAGCAGATCGCTGCCATAACTTTCCTGCATGTGCAGGCTGCGCAGCTTGTCCAGCTCACGGCGCATCTCGGCGCTGCGGGGGCCGGGCAGGCGCAGCAGATTGGTATGGCCGGGCACCGTGGTGTCAAAGCAGCGGGTCAGGCTGGTGTGCGGGCTGGAAAGGGATTCCAGATACCCGCGGTCCACCCACAGCACAATGCGCTCGTAAGGTTCATCATTGCTGTCAACCCGCGCTTGGTGCAGCTCCAGCGGGCTGATCAGCATCAGATCCCCCGCGCGCATGTGGAAGATGCGGTTTTCGACCGTATAAGATACACTGCCGCGCAAAAGCATGTAGATTTCATAAAAATCGTGGTGGTGCAGCTCCACTTCATCCATGTAGCGGTAGCGGTAAATTTCAAAATCCCGGCGGATCATGGTCTGCCGCCGTGTAAAGGGTTGAAAGCTGTTTTCTGCCATAATCCTGTCATCTCTCTTTCCACTTTCATAGTACCGCAATTTTTGCAATCTTTCAAGCAATTACGCCAATTTGATTTGCAAAAAATAAGGGTTATACTTATCCACGGTTTGAATGAACAACACCGGCCGTGCTGCAAAGCAAGGCCACCGAAGATATCACAAAACAAAATCTGAAGGAGTGTTTCGCCATGAAAATGAACGCTGCATCCATCAAGAACCAGAAGGCTGAATGGGAAGCCCTGGGCGTTAAGCTGCCCGCCTTTGACCATGACGCTATGACTGCCAAAACCAAGGAGCATCCGGTTTGGGTCCACTTTGGCGCAGGCAACATCTTCCGCGGCTTTATCGCAGCTCTCCAGCAGCGCCTGCTGAACGAAGGTCTGCAGGACCGCGGCATCATTGCAGCCGATACCTTTGACTATGACATCATTGATAAGATCTACACCCCGTTCGACAATCTGACCATGATGGTCACCCTGAACCCGGATGGCTCCACCAGCCGCGAGGTCATCGGTTCTGTTGCCGAGGGCCTGCGTGCTGACTCCTCTGACGCTGCCATGATGGCACGCTCCAAGGAGATCTTCACCGATCCCGGCCTGCAGATGATCTCCTTCACCATCACCGAGAAGGGCTATGCCCTGTACCGTCCCGATGGCAGCCTGATGCCCGTTGTGCAGGCTGATATCGACGAAGGTCCGGCACACGCACGCCACGCCATGAGCATGGTCGCTGCCCTGCTGTTCGAGCGTTTCCAGGCTGGTGCCGCCCCGCTGGCTGTTGTCAGCATGGACAACTGCTCCCACAACGGCGAAAAGCTGCAGTCCAGCGTGATGACCGTTGCCAAGGCATGGGCTGAGAAGGGCTATGTTGGCCAGGACTTCATCGATTACCTGACCGATGAGAGCAAGATCGCATTCCCCTGGTCCATGATCGACAAGATCACTCCGCGCCCCCACAAGATTGTGGAAGAGCAGCTGGTCAAGGACGGCATCGAGGGTATGGAGCCCATCGTTACCAGCAAGAACACCTTCATTGCTGCTTTCGTCAACGCAGAGCGCCCGCAGTACCTGGTTGTTGAGGACAAGTTCCCCAATGGCCGTCCCCCGCTGGAAAAGGCCGGCGTCTATATGACCGACCGCGACACCGTCAACAAGACCGAGCGCATGAAGGTCACCACCTGCCTGAACCCGCTGCACACCGCCATGAGCGTGTACGGCTGTATGCTGGGCTACACCCTGATCTGCGACGAGATGAAGGACGCCGACATCGTTGCCCTGATCAAGCGCCTGGGCTATGTTGAGGGTCTGCCCGTTGTGGTCAACCCCGGCATCCTGGAGCCCAAAGCTTTCATCGACGAAGTCGTTGAGCAGCGCCTGCCCAACCCCTTCATGCCCGACGCCCCGCAGCGTATCGCTACCGATACTTCCCAGAAAGTCGGCATCCGCTTCGGCGAGACCATCAAGAGCTACATTGCCGAGGGCCGCGACCTGAACACCCTGGTCAGCATCCCTCTGGCCCTGGCTGGCTGGCTGCGTTACCTGCTGGCTGTGGACGACAACGGCAATGCCTTTGAAGTCTCTGCTGACCCCTGAAGGACGACCTGCAGGCTAAGCTGGCTACCATCAAGTTCGGTGCTCCCGACAGCTGCACCGACCAGCTGGACAGCATCCTGAGCAATGCTTCCATCTTTGGCTCTGACCTGACCAAGACCGTTCTGGCCGACAAGGTCAAGGCTTACTTCAAGGCTGAGATCGCAGGCCCCGGCGCTGTCCGCAAGACCCTGCATGACGCTGTGAATGCTTAATGAAGGCGTAACCAAAAGGCATTCCGGGGAAACCCCGTATTGACTCGGAATCCAAGATTGCCCCAGATAAACAACAATCAAGGAGGAACACACTTATGCCTATGCAAATGGGTTGGCGCTGGTATGGTGAGGACAACGACCCCATCACCCTCAGCGACATCAAGCAGATTCCCGGCGTTACCAGCATTGTTTGGGCTCTGCACCACAAAATGCCCGGTGAGATTTGGGAAGAGAACGAGATCAAGGAAGTCATGGATCAGATCCACGCTTACGGCTTCAACGGCGATGTTGTTGAATCTGTGAACGTCCATGACGATATCAAGATCGGCCTGCCTACCCGCGACCAGTATATCGAAAACTACAAGCAGTGCATCCGCAACCTGTCCAAGTTTGGCGTTAAGGTTATCTGCTATAACTTCATGCCTATCTTTGACTGGACCCGCACTGACCTGTTCCACCCTGTCGGTGATGGCTCCACCGCCCTGTTCTATCAGAAGGATATGATCAAGGACGATTACAAGGCTATGGCCAAGTATATCCTGGACTTCACCGAGAAGTACCACATGACCTTCCCCGGCTGGGAGCCGGAGCGTATGGCTAAGCTGGACGAGCTGTTCAAGGCTTACGCCCCTGTCACCAAGGAGAAGCTGTGGGATAACCTGAAGTACTTCCTGGAAGCCATCATGCCTACCTGCCGCGAGTGCGACATCAAGATGGCCATCCATCAGGACGATCCCCCGTGGGACATCTTCGGCCTGCCCCGCCTGCTGGTGAACGCCGAGAGCATCGACCGTTTCCTGTCCATGGTGGATGATCCGTACAACTGCCTGACCCTGTGCAGCGGAAGCATGAACGCCAACCCCAACAACAACGTGGCTGAGATCGTGCGCAAGCATTGCGATCGTATCGCTTTCGCCCATATCCGCAACATCCATCACTTTGATAACGGTGACTTCTCTGAGGCTGCCCACCGCGATTGCTGCGGTGAGACCGGCATCATCGAGATCCTGCGCGCTTACCACGACAACGGCTTTGAGGGCTATATCCGCCCCGACCACGGCCGTCAGCTGTGGGAGGAAGGCCCCGGCAACTGCCGCCCCGGCTACGGCAAGTATGACCGTGCCCTCGGCATCCAGTATATGCTCGGCGTCTGGGATCTGCTCGACCGCCTGGATGAAGAGAAGAATAAGTAATTTCTGACCTTTTCAGCTTTTCTGGCCCGCACCCGTATGGGTGCGGGCTTTTTGTTTTGCCGTAAAAATCAGCCCTAATCTGGCGCGCTCCCCGTAGGGGGCGCACATCGTGCGCCCGCCAACCGGAAAAGAGATGGCGGCCCTTTGGGATGGTACCGGACAAGAGCCTGCAATAAATCCTATTATGGCATAATGCGGCAATGGCCCGGAACGGTCAAAACCGTTCCCTACAGAGCTTTTTATCACGCGTTGCAAACCCACTAATGTCCTGTAGGGCGGGGTGCCCTCACCCCGACGTGGAGAAACCTTTGCCGGCTGTGATAAACACTGCAAATAATTTGTAGGGGACGATGCTCGCATCGTCCCGCTAACCTGAAAAGAGCTGCATCCCCTTTTCAATTTTGTATCGCCTTGCTTAAGGCAACACCGCACAATTCCCGCCTTACGGCTTAAGCACCGCTTCGGCGACTGCGGCACGGCATCTGCGTTGCCAAAATGCTCGATAATACAAAAAGTATTATCTGCGCTTTTGGCTTAGCAGCTGTCGTACCTCGCTCGCCGTATCGGTACTTAGAATTATGCGGTATTGCCTTAAATCAAATGCCCGGAGCCATAATGTCGCATGTGACTTTATGGCTCCGGGCATTCTGCTTTAGGGAAACTTTTATTTCAATCCACTTTTAATGCGTTCCAATTCCTGCTGAATTTTGGACAGTTCATGGATGAGATACTGCGAATCTCTTGCCGGAGCATCCGTCCGCCCGACAAGATAATCAATGCTCACATGAAAAAAATCTGCCAGCGCAACCAACGCTCTGGCATCCGGCTGTGTCTTACCTGTTTCATAATTGGATAAGGTTTTCTGATCGATTCCAGTCGCCGCGGCCACATCCACCTGCCGCAAATCCATATCTTCCCCGCAGGTCGCGTATACGGTTCATGAGCTACCACTCCTTTTTCTTGAATTTACTATAAAATTCCTATGGAGTGATTGACGTATACATAATATTACTATATAATCAAAATAGATACTATAATATTAGTACATAAAGGAAGGTTTAACTGCCATGGCCAATTATAATCATGAAGTTCTGGTAAATTACCTGCGTGACGTATACAGCATGGAACTGCTGGTTCGGAAAATAGAGGATGATGTACATTCCACAGGAGAAGACGTTGAATATTTACAAACTTTGATCGAAAAAGCAGACAGTACGCCGGTTCCCCAAAAGGGGACTATATCTCCCCCAAAAGATATCTTTCCAAGCCTAGCTAAGGGATGTGTTACGCTTGGTATCACTATTTGTATCTTACTCTTTAATCCAGACTTCTTTCCCTTTTTCTTCGGTCTTACAGCAGCATTGTGCATGTTTCTTTCTCTAGGATTCTTTATATATGCCGGTTTCATTGCTTCTAGTAATGACAAAAACAAAAAATGGAAAAGGAAGCAGTAGAAGAGACTTATCAAGAAGAGAAGAAAGACTACGAGCGTATGATGGCTCTCGCCAATGAAGGCCGTCCTGATTTACCCAATCAAATCGACGATTATAACGCCGCTGTTTCGCACCTGCAGGAAGCAAAAGAAAATTTACAAAGCGTATATTCTGTAAATATTATTCCAAATAAATACAGAAGCGTTTATGTGGCTTATTATCTGTACGATTACATCAGCAGCAGCCACGAAACCGATATTGACCGGGTTTTGCAGACGATGTTGCTAGATCAGATCATTGCCAAGCTCGATAAAATCATCGCACAGCAGGAAGAAATTATCCTGAACCAGCGTATGCAGCTTGCAAAGCAGGATGCCTTGCTCGCACAGTCGAAAAAGCAGCATGAAGAGCAGATGAAAGCAATTTCCAACCTGGAAGAAAACCAGCAGATGCAAAACGATTACCTTGCCATGACCGAAGCCAACACACGGATAACCAACTATTTCGTTACCGCCGATTACATCAACAAGTATATCTAAAAGAAATGTCTACATAATCCAAAGGAGCTGCCGCATCTGCGGCGGCTCCTTTGGTTACGTTACCCCAATCAAAACCGATATCCAATATCACCAAATATCCGCCCAAATCTTCTCCATCCCGGCCACTTGTTCCCGCTGCATCCAAATGCTATAATTGGCATATAAACCAATACAGAAAGCGTGATTCTAATGCCCAGACGATATGACAGCGCCGACGCCAAGCGCCGCATTTTAACGGCCTGCGTTCGGTTCTTTCTGGAAAAAGGCTATACCCGCACCACTGTTGCCGAAATTGTCAAGGAAGCCGATGTCAGCATCAGTACCTTCCAGAATGTGTTCCGCACCAAGGATGGCGTTTTGGTGGAGCTGGTCAAATTCATGTTCGGCAGTCAGTTTGATATGGCGGACCAGATCGCAGGCCAAAAGCTGCCGCCCGTCTATGTGTACGCGGTGGAGACCAGCATCCAGCTGGCTTTGACCGAGCTGAACGAGAACCTGCGGGATATCTACCTGGAAGCCTACAGCCACACCGAAGCGTCCGAGTATATCTACCAGCACACCTCCAGCGAACTGTACCGCATTTTCGGCCCCTACCTGCCCAGCTATACCGAAAGCGACTTCTATGAACTGGAGATCGGCTCTGCGGGCATGATGCGGGGCTATATGTCCCGCCCGTGCGATAAATACTTTACGCTGGAAAAAAAGTTGGCCCGCTTCCTTTCCATGAGTTTAAACGCTTATGCGGTGCCCGCCGCAGAGCAAAAGCAGGTGCTGGATTTTATCGCCAAGCTGGATATCCGCGCCATTGCCGTGCAGGTCATGCAGGAGCTGTTCAAAGCGCTTGCCATGCGTTTTTCCTTCCCGCTGCCGGATTCCGTAAAAGCATAATCAGCCAGCACCGCCCCCGTTTGTCCGCCAACCCGTCATGAACAGGAGAAAAAGATGAAAGCGATTCAATGGATCATTTCCGCTCTGGTTGCCGTGGTCATCATCGCCGCCGCCGTTGGCGGTTGGGTGTACTTTACCCGGCTCAAAAGCATCCACAGCATCCGCAAACTGACCGATTACGAAAACTATAACCTCTACCGCATGGATATTGACTATGCGTATGATCTCGACCGTCTGATCGACCGCGGCATTACCGATAACCAGAGCATGATCAATGCCATCCTGGCCGAAGCCCTGCCCTACCTGCCCATCCATATGAAAGCCCCAAACTTTGGCTGCAGCGCGTTCTGCACCCAGGGCACGGACGGCCACACCCCTGATGGGCCGCAACTATGATTTCAAGAACGATACCTCCGCCATGCTGGTCTACTGCACCCCCAAGGACGGTTACGCCTCGGTCGCCTTTGCCGCACTGGATAACATCAACGCCAACACGCCGGACGCGAGCATGGCCAAAAAGCTGGCTACCCTCACCGCGCCGTTCATCTGTCTGGATGGCATGAATGAAAAAGGCGTTTCTATCGCCGTTCTCACGCTGGACAGTGACCCCACCTACCAGCAGACCGGCAAGCCGATGATCGCTACCACCCTTGCCATCCGCCTGGTGCTGGACCGCGCCGCCACCACAGCCGAAGCTGTAGAGCTGCTGAGCAAATATGATATGTTCGCTTCCAAGCGGGCGGGATTATCACTTCTACATCACCGATGCTTCCGGTGATGGCCGCGTGCTGGAATACGACTGCAATGACCCCGCCCGCCCCTGACCGTTACCCCCAGCCGCAGCGTAACCAACTTCTTTGTCTTGTACAAGGATAACGTTCTGCCCAACCAGCGCAACGGCGTTTACGGCCATGGCCGGGAGCGCTATGATGCCATCGAGGAAATCCTGGATGCCAATGCAGGTAGTATTGACCGGGAAATTGCCTGGCAGGCCCTGCAGGCGGCCTCTCAGGCCCCCAACCCGCAGGATGTGACCAGCAATACCCAGTGGAGCATCCTGTACGATAACACCGCCCTGACCGCCGAAGCCGTCATCCGCCGCGACTGGAACACCAAAACCAGCTACGACCTGGTAAGCAATGTTGCCGTAACGGATGTAGGCTGATCCCGCCGCTTTTTTCGCCAAATCCGGCAAAACGCATTGCACTTCTCAACCAGCAGGGCTATAATAAAAACCGCGTATGAGAAGAATTCCGGGGTGCTCTACTGCCCCGTTCCAGATGGAGGAAAACAGCAATGCTCAAAGTTTGGATCAGCGGTGCCAACGGCCATCTTGGTCAGGCGCTGTGTACACGGCTTGACCGCGAAAAATACCAGCTGATCGCCACCGATGTGGCGGAAGTGGATGTGACTGTCCCCGCCGAAGTCCGCGCCTTTGCGGATGCCAACCGCCCGGATGTCATCATCAACTGCACCGGCTTTAATGATGAGGACGGCTGCGAGACGGACCCCGACCGCGCTTACCGCGTCAACGCCCTGGCCCCCCGCAACCTGGCCCTTGCCGCCGATGCCCTGGGGGCCAAGATGGTGCAGTTCTCCACCGATGATGTGTTTGCCAAGGCGAGCCACCACCCCTATAATGAGTTCGATGCCCCCGCCCCTGAAAGCCTGTATGGTAAAAGCAAGCTTGCGGGCGAAGAGTTTGTGCGCACGCTGTGCCACCGCTACCTGATCGTGCGCAGCGCCTGGGTGTACGGTATCGGGCGGGATTTTGTTTCCACCGTGCTGAACGCCGCCGCAGACCCCACCTGCCCCTGGCTGGCCGTTCCCACGGATCGCTTTGCCTCCCCTACCTCGGCCGATGACCTGACCGCCGCGGTGGAGCAGTTGATCGACCATGATACCCTGGGCATTTACCATATCGTGTGCCAGGGCCGCTGCAGCCGCTATGACTTCGCCCAAGCCATCCTGAAAGCTGCCCATATGGAAGATAAACTGGAGCTGCACCCCATCCGTGCAGCGGACGCTGGCAGCACCCCCAGCTACACCGTGCTGGATAACCTAATGCTCCGCCTGGACAACCTGCCCCAGCCCCGCCCCTGGAAAGAGGCCCTGAACGAGTACATTAACTCCCTGCAATAAGCGTAACGCCCGGCTGCCCTAGCAGCCGGGCACTTTTTTGCGTGCCGCAAAAAAGTAAGACCAAATTAGCAATTAGAAATTAGAAATTGGAGCCGAGCTTTTTAGGCTGTCGGTAGGGAACGGCGTCCTCAATGTCCCGGACGAGCCTGAAAATTGCCAACCATATGCCCCGCGCCGTAAAATATTTGTATAGGACGATGTGAAAAAATGATTGTTTATTTGCTCACAACCATGCTGTAGGGCGGGATGCCCTCATCCCGCCGTGGAGAAACCTAAATAATCGGCCACAACTGAAAAAAACGCTTCCTTTTCCACGATTTTTCCCGAACCTGTTGAAAACATCCAACCCTTCCGGTTTGCTCCATGCGCATCCTGCACAAATGCATCCAATCAAATCTGTTTAATCTGCGCAAGGCGGAGAATCTGTAATTTCCCTATTACACAAAATTTCAAAACGTGCTATGATAGCCACAATAAATGGTAGTCGCAGCACGGAAAGACAGCGAGACGAAAGTTTCGCTGTCTTTCTTTTTTGTCTGCGGTCTTGATTTCAGAAAGGAGCACTTTCCTATGCCCAAAACACTGCTGCCGCAAAGAATCGTATTTACCATCGTCATGGCCACCATCATGGTGTATGGCATGATCGTTTATAACGTTGCCTTGAACACCGGCGGCGTTACCAACGCTACCTTTGGCATGGCTCTGCACGAAATGCCTATTATGGTGCCCGTGGCCTTTGTGCTGGAATTCTTTGTGGTCGAAAAGCTGGCCACCGCCCTGGCGTTCACCTTTATGCGCCCCACGGACCGCCCGCAGTTCATTACCTATGCCATCTCCCTGATGATCGTCTGCATCATGTGCCCAGTTATGAGCCTTGTGGCTACCCTGCTGTTCAAGGAGCCCAGCTTTGGCACATGGGTGCATACCTGGGGCTGCAACTTCCCTATGGCGCTCTGCTGGCAGATGTTCTACTGCGGCCCGCTCAGCCGGTTTATCTTCCGCGCTATTTTCCACAAACAGCTGCAAGCGGAAAACCAGGAACAGCACTAAAGCAATACCGCATAATTCTAAGTGCCGATACGGCGAGCGAGGTGCGGCAGATGCCGTGCCGCAGCTGCCGGAGCGGTGCTTAAGCCGTAAGGCGGGAATTGTGCGGTGTTGCCATAAAGCAAATCCAGCACGCTGCCCGCACAAACAGGCAGCGTGCCTTTTTTATCGTGCTGTATCCCCTCCAAAACTTTTTGAACAAATTCCCTGCTTTTGCTTGACAACCCCCGCCGGAGTATGCTACTATATCTTTGCTGATTAGATAACACTAACTGGCGCGCAGCCAGCTGATTGACCTCCGTTCCGGCTGCATCATATCCCCACAAATCTCCTTATTGTCTCCGTTTCATTTGCGGCAGTGCCCACCGGGCACGCAAGCATGCCGCGCAAAAATGCCATTATCGCCTGCAAGGGCATACCGAATCAAAGCAAGGCCGGCACCCATGGAATGAGCCACATGGGTGCCGGTTTTGTTTGTATGGGTCTGTTCCCCCGGCCCCGCGCAGGCAAAATAATACAATAAGACCCCCGCCTGCAAAAGAGAGAAAAAAGGCGGGGGTCCTATTGATGTAAGGGGGGCAAAGCAGCAACCCATGTAAGGGAGGGCTGTTCCCTACATGCTGTGAGGGTCGCTGCCTACGAGATTAGTACAAACTAACCATGAACAAACAATACCACGCCGCCAGGATTTTGTCAAGCCCCGGAGCAAGTCAAAATAAAAAAGTTTCAAAATATTCAAAAAGTTAGATTAAATAAACGCTTTCTCGGCAAAAATAAGAATACTCTGCCGCAGCCGCCAAACACAAAAAGTACCTTGCATTTTGTAAAAACCTGTGATAGAATGACGGTGTTGAAGGTTAGTTAATGCTAATCATTGGGGCAGTGCTCACTGCTGATTAAATAGTTTCCCAAAGAAAGGATCGATCAATAATGGCATACCTGGAAATTGAAAAAGTTGTAAGCCGCGAAATTCTGGACTCCCGCGGAAACCCCACCGTTGAAGCTGAGGTCTGGCTGGCTGACGGCACCGTTGGCCGCGGTATGGCACCTTCCGGCGCATCTACGGGCGAATTTGAAGCCCTGGAGCTGCGCGATGGCGACAAAGCCCGTTACGGCGGCAAGGGTGTGCAGAAGGCTGTGGAGAACATCAACACCACCATCAATGATGTTCTGACCGGCATGAATGCTTCCGATATTTACGCTGTCGATGCTGCCATGATCAAGGCAGACGGCACCAAGGATAAATCCAACCTGGGTGCAAACGCCATCCTGGCTGTTTCTATCGCTTCTGCCCGCGCAGCAGCCCTTTCTCTGGATATTCCTCTCTACCGCTTCCTGGGCGGTATTTCCGGCAACCGTCTGCCGGTTCCCATGATGAACATCCTGAACGGCGGTGCCCACGCAACCAACACCGTCGATACCCAGGAGTTCATGATCATGCCTGTCGGCGCACCTTCCTTCAAGGAAGCCCTGCGCTGGTGCGCTGAGGTGTTCCATGCCCTGGCAGCTCTGCTCAAGAGTCGCGGCCTGGCCACCTCTGTGGGCGATGAGGGTGGCTTTGCCCCCAACCTGTCCAGCGATGAAGAGACCATCGAGACCATTCTGGAAGCCATCCGCAATGCAGGCTATGAGCCGGGCAAAGACTTCATGCTTGCTATGGACGCTGCTTCCAGCGAATGGAAGGGCACCAAGAAGGGCGAATATATCCTGCCCAAAGCCGGCACCCATTACACCAGCAGTGAACTGATCGCCCACTGGAAGAGCCTGGTTGAAAAGTACCCCATCATCTCCATTGAGGATGCCCTGGATGAGGAGGACTGGGAAGGCTGGCAGGAGCTGACCCGCGAGCTGGGCGGCAAGGTCCAGCTGGTTGGTGATGACCTGTTTGTTACCAACACCGAGCGCCTGTCCAAGGGCATTCAGCTGGGCTGCGGCAACGCAATCCTGATCAAGCTGAACCAGATCGGCTCCGTTTCCGAAACCCTGGAAGCCATCAAGATGGCCCACAAGGCTGGCTACACCGCCATTTCTTCTCACCGCTCCGGCGAAACCGAGGATACCACCATTGCCGACCTGGCCGTTGCCCTGAACACCTGCCAGATCAAGACCGGTGCACCCAGCCGTACCGAGCGTGTGGCCAAGTACAACCAGCTGCTCCGCATTGAGGAAGAGCTGGGCGATTCTGCTGTTTACCCCGGTATGGCTGCTTTCAACGTGAAGCGCTGAACAGATACACCTAAGGCAGCACCGCACAATTCCCACCTGACGGCTTAAGCACCGCTCCGGCGGCTGCCGCACTTCGCTCGCCGTATCGGCACTTAGAATTATGCGGTATTGCCCTAAAGGAATTTATCCTCCCATAGCTTGTTAAACAGCAGCAGCTCCCGCAGCATATCCGAACAGGATGTGCCGCAGGGGCTGCTGCTGTTTGTGCAGACATTTGCAAAAAAACTTGCAAAATCTGCCTTATTTGCATGGAAAAACAAATAAAACTGCACTTTTTTGCAATTTTTGTTGACAGCGCAAATAATATATGATACACTTTTTTCGATTTTGAAAGACGAATCGTGTTTGCAAGAGTTTTTCAAAGCAATTTACCTACGGACCGCCCAACAGGGGCGGGCCGGAATACTGACATTTGAAATGCCGCAGCGGCGAGCGAAAAGTGTAAGCTGCTAAGAGAAAAGCGCAGCGTCATACGGATTGTATGACCGAGCATTTTTTCAACACAGATTGCACTTTGCAGCCGCTGATGTGGCGTTTCAGGCGAAGCCGGAAATGTTAGTGTTCCGACCCATGGCCATACGGACAGCCGGGTCCACTGCCGATCGGCAACTTTAGTTGCCTTATTGATTGAGTTAAAAGCTCAAATTTTATAAGTTGGTTCCTTTACAACCATGAAATTGCGCAGTCAGCTGCGCAGACTTGTGAAACGGTCAATAAAGAGTAGTAAAAGTAAGATTGCTATATAGACTCTGACACGCTCAACCTTTTTGAATCATGCCGCATTCGCTCTCCCGGTAAACACGCCGGGGGGATTTGGCCTGTGGCAAAATTTAAAAAGCTGGTTTCAAACGCAAGTCTGCACACCCGTGTAAGGCTTGCGTTTTTTGTTTTGCCAAACGGCACTTCCCAAAGGAACCGCGAACGGAGGTAAACATGAACGGTGAGAAAAAACGCGCCCGGTTGGACCAGCGCCGCGCCCCCATCCACGAAGCGCTGGAAAATTTCCGCCAGATGCGCGTGGTTCCCTTTGATGTGCCCGGTCATAAGCGGGGACGCGGCAACCCGGAACTGACCGCCTTTTTGGGCCAGCAGTGCGTTGGGGTGGATGTGAACAGCATGAAGCCGCTGGATAATCTCTGCCATCCGGTATCCGTCATCCGCGAAGCGGAGGAACTGGCCGCCGATGCGTTCGGCGCTGCCCACGCGTTTTTGATGGTGGGCGGCACCACCAGCTCGGTGCAAAGCATGGTGCTGACCGCCTGCAAGCGCGGGGATGAGATCATCCTGCCCCGCAACGTGCACCGCAGCGTGCTGAACGCACTGGTGCTCTGCGGCGCTGTGCCGGTGTATGTCAACCCCGAAGTGGACCAGCGGCTCGGCATCAGCCTGGGCATGAAGCGGGAACAGGTGGCCAAAGCCATTGCCGAGCACCCCAACGCGGTGGCGGTTCTGGTCAACAACCCCACCTATTACGGCATCTGCAGCGACCTGCGCGCCATTGTGCGGATGGCCCACGATGCCGGGATGCTGTGCCTGGCCGATGAAGCCCACGGCACCCACTTTACTTCGGCGGCGGCCTGCCGGTTTCCGCCATGGCAGCCGGGGCGGATATGGCGTCGGTTTCCATGCATAAAAGCGGCGGCAGCCTGACCCAGTCCAGCCTGCTGCTGACCGGCCCCAACGTCCACGCTGGCTATGTGCGGCAGATCATCAACCTGACGCAGACGACCTCCGGCAGCTATCTGCTGATGTCCAGCCTGGATATCTCCCGCCGCAACCTGGCCCTGCGCGGCCGCCAGGTGTTCCACCAGGTGGCAGATATGGCTGAGTATGCGCGGGAGGAAATCAACGCCGTGGGCGGCTATTACGCCTTTGGCAAAGAGCTCTGCAACGGCAACTCCGTGTTTGATTTTGATACAACAAAACTCAGCGTCCACACGCTGGATATTGGCCTTGCAGGGATCGAAGTCTATGATATCCTGCGCGATGAATATGATATCCAGATCGAATTTGGTGATATCGGCAACATCCTGGCCTATCTTTCCATCGGTGACCGCCCGCAGGAGGTGGAACGTCTTGTCAGTGCCCTGGCCGAAATCAAACGTCGCTACCATACCGACGGCGCGGGCCTGTTGAGCCAGGAATACATTGACCCCGAAGTTGCCGCCAGCCCGCAGGAAGCATTCTATGCCCCCAAAAAGAGCCTGCCCCTGCGCGAAACGGAAGGCATGGTTTGCAGTGAGTTCGTCATGTGTTATCCGCCGGGTATCCCCATCCTGGCGCCGGGCGAGCGCATCACTGCTGAGATCCTGGATTATATCGAATACGCCAAAGCCAAAGGCTGCAGCATGACCGGACCGGAAGATCCTGACATTCTGCGCCTGAACGTTCTGGCCTAGGGTGTATCTGAAAAGCCGAAAATTCAGTCTATTACTACAAACACAGCCGGATTATGCGTTAAAAAGCCTTGGAATCCACAAAGGATTCCCGCGGCTCTTTGCCTTAAATGCTGCTTGTGTTTGCGAAATATCCGTCATTTTCTTTGTTTTCAGATACACATTAAGAAGGAGGTTTGTACAGTGGAAATGTGGTTTTCGGAATTTCATACCCCCGATGTAAAGCACAGCATCCGGGTCAACCGCCAGCTCTATTCCAAACAGAGCGACTACCAGCGCATTGATATTTTTGAAACGCCGGAATTTGGCCGGGTGCTTACGCTGGACGGCAATGTCATGCTGACGGAGCGCGATGAGTTCATTTACGATGAAATGATCACCCATGTGCCGATGTCGGTGCACAGAAGCGCAAAGGACATCCTCGTCATCGGCGCGGGCGATGGCGGCGTTGTGCGGGAACTGACCCGCTATGACCGTGTGGAGCGCATTGACCTGGTGGAAATGGACCCCCAGGTTATTGAAGCTTGCCGCGCCTACCTGCCCGGCAACGCCTGCCGTATGGATGACCGCCGCGTGCATATCTATTACGAAAACGCACTCAAGTTCATCCGCAAGTGTGAGGATGAATATGACCTTATCATTGTGGACTCCTCCGACCCGTTCGGCCCGTCAGAGGGGCTTTTCACCCGCGAATTTTACGGCAACTGCTATAACGCCCTGCGCGATGACGGCATTATGGTAAACCAGCAGGGCAGCCCTTTCTATGCCGAGGATGCCACCGCCATGCAGCGCAGCCACAAGCGCATTGCCAGCACCTTCCCCATCAGCAAGGTGTATCAGGCGCACATCCCCACCTTTGCTGCGGGCTACTGGCTCTTCGGCTTTGCCAGCAAAAAATACCACCCCATCAATGATATGGACAGTGACGCCTGGAATGCGCTGAACATGCGCACCCGTTATTACACCACCCGGCTGCATGTCGGGGCGTTTTACCTGCCGGCATTTTTGGAAGAGATGCTGCGCGAAGTGGAGGACTGTTGATGCTGCACCGCAATGTAGAAAACTTTATCGGCTGTGACAGCAGCTACCGTACCGCCGGCATTGTGCTGTACGGCGCGCCGTTCGATTCCACCACCAGCTACCGCCCCGGCGCACGCTTTGGCCCTGCCGCCATCCGCCACGAAAGCTATGGCCTGGAAACCTACAGCCCCTATCAGGATAAAGACCTGACCGACTGCAACGTGTTTGACAGCGGAGATCTGGAGCTCTGCTTCGGCTCCAGCGAAAGCGCTCTGGTGGATATTGAATCCCGCGCGGCAGAGATCCTGCGGGATGGCAAGCTGCCCCTGCTTCTGGGCGGTGAACATCTCGTCACGCTGGGGGCTGTGCGGGCTGCCGTAAAAAAATACCCCGACCTGCACATCGTCCATTTTGACGCTCACGCCGACCTGCGGGATGACTATCTCGGCGCACAGCTCAGCCATGCCTGTGTGCTGCGCCGCTGCCATGACCTTTTGGGCGATGGCCGCATCCACCAGTTCTGTATCCGCAGCGGCGATCGGGAAGAATTCCAGTTTGCCGCCCGCCATACCGATATTCACAAGTTCGATTTCACCGGTCTGCAGGAATTGACCGATTGGCTGTGCCAGGCAAATGTGCCGGTTTACCTGACAATCGACCTTGACTGCCTGGATCCATCGGCATTCCCCGGAACCGGAACCCCCGAAGCGGGCGGAGTCAGCTTCTTGCAGCTGCTGGGAGCCATCCGCACCGTAACCAAAGCAAACATCATCGGCGCGGATGTGAACGAGCTGGCCCCCATGCTGGACCAGAGCGGCGTTTCCACCGCAACTGCCTGCAAAGTGCTGCGTGAGCTGCTGCTGGCGCTGGACTGATCGAAGATCTGTACACCCTACATTCAAATAAAACATAAAGGAGTACCATCATGAGCAAAGTTCTTGTTATCGGCTGCGGCGGCGTGGCCAGTGTAGCCATCTCCAAGTGCTGCCAGGTCAGCGATGTTTTTACCGAGCTGTGCATTGCCAGCCGCACCAAGTCCAAGTGCGATGCCCTGGCGGCAAAGCTGGCCCCCAACACCAAAACAAAAATCACCACCGCCCAGGTGGATGCCGATGATGTGCAGCAGCTGTGCGATCTTATCAACAGCTACAAGCCCGATCTGGTCATGAACATTGCCCTGCCCTATCAGGATCTGACCATCATGGATGCCTGCCTGGCCTGCGGCGTTAACTATATGGACACCGCCAACTATGAGCCGGAAAATACCGATGACCCGGAATGGCGCGCTATCTATGAAAAGCGCTGCAAGGAAGCAGGCTTCTCCGCCTACTTTGATTACAGCTGGCAGTGGGCCTATAAGAAAAAGTTTGAGGATGCCGGCCTGACTGCCCTGCTGGGCTGCGGCTTTGACCCGGGCGTTACCCAGGCTTACTGCGCTTACGCCGCTAAGCATGAGTTTGACACCATCGACACCATCGATATCCTGGACTGCAACGGCGGCGACCATGGCTATGCCTTCGCCACCAACTTTAACCCCGAAATCAACCTGCGCGAAGTTTCTGCCCCCGGCAGCTATATGGAAAACGGCAAGTGGGTCGAGATCCCGGCTATGAGCATCAAGCGGGAATATAACTTTGACCAGGTCGGTCAGAAGGATATGTACCTGCTGCACCACGAGGAAATTGAATCTTTGGGCAAGAACCTGCCAGACGTCAAGCGCATCCGCTTTTTTATGACCTTTGGCCAGAGCTACCTGGACCATATGCGCTGCCTGGAGGATGTGGGAATGCTCTCCACCACCCCCATCAACTTTAACGGTCAGGAAATCGTACCCATCCAGTTCCTCAAAGCCCTGTTGCCGGACCCCGCCAGCCTGGGCCCCCGCACCAAGGGCAAAACCAACATCGGCTGCATCTTTACCGGCAAAAAGGACGGCAAGGATAAAACCTACTATATCTATAACGTCTGCGACCATCAGGAATGCTACCGCGAAGTCGGCAGTCAGGCCATCAGCTACACCACCGGTGTGCCTGCCATGTGCGGCGCCTTGATGATGCTGACCGGCGAATGGACCAAGCCCGGCGTATATACCGTTGAGGAGTTCAACCCCGATCCGTTCCTGGATGCGCTGGACAAGTACGGCCTGCCCCGCAGCGAAAACCATAACCCCGTGCTGGTGGATTGATGAACCAGCGGGATATGCGGCCGCCTTTTGCGGCACTCGGCGGAACCATCCCGCCGGAACTGGAAAAACTGCCTACCCCCTGCTACCTGCTGGATGAAGACGCCCTGACCCGCAACGCGGAAATTCTGGGCGGCCTGGCCCAGCGCACCGGCTGCAAGGTGCTGCTGGCCCAAAAGGCGTTCAGCAATTATGACTGCTACCCCCTGCTGGCGCCACACCTGGCCGGTACCGAAGCCAGCGGCCTGTTTGAAGCCCGCCTGGGTGCGGAAGAGATGCCCGGCAAGGAAGTCCATGTGTTCTGCGCGGCCTACCGTGCGGACGAAATGGATGAACTGGTGCAATACGCGGACCATATCGTTTTTAACTCCCCCGCCCAGCTGGCAAAGTTCGGCCCTGCCGCAAAAGCGGCAGGCAAAAGCGTGGGGCTGCGCATCAACCCGGAATGCTCCACCCAGGACGGCCATGCTATTTATGACCCCTGCGCCCCCGGCAGCCGCCTTGGCACCACCCGCGCCCAGTGGAACGCCGCAGTAGCGGCGAACCCCGCGCTGCCCAATTTGCTGGATGGCCTGCACTTCCACACCCTGTGCGAGCAGGACTCCGATGCGCTGGCCACGACGCTGGACGCTGTGGCCCAAAAATTCGGTGACCTGCTGCCTCGGATGCAGTGGCTCAACTTTGGCGGTGGGCACCATATCACCCGCCCCGGTTACGATATCGCCATGCTGGAACGCTGCATCACCCGCGCCCAGCAGGACTGGGGCGTGACGGTCTATCTGGAACCTGGCGAAGCCTGCGCCCTGAACGCGGGCTTCCTGCTCAGCCGCGTGCTGGATGTGGTGCAGAACGGCGATACAACCATCGCTATTCTGGATGCCAGCGCCGCCTGCCATATGCCGGATGTGATCGAAATGCCCTACCGCCCGCCGCTGTTTGCCGCAGCCGAACCGGGAGAAAAGCCCTGCACCGTGCGCCTTGCCGGGCCGACCTGCCTGGCCGGGGATGTCATCGGGGATTACGGCGTGGATGCCGTTCCCAACGTGGGAGATCTGCTGGTGTTCGGCGATATGGCAATCTATACCACCTGCAAAAATAATACCTTCAACGGCATGCCTCTGCCCGCTATCTTTGCCCGCGCCGCCAGCGGCACCACCCGCAGCATCGTGTCCTTCGGCTACGAAGATTTCAAGTACCGATTGGGCAAGAGATAAGGCAATACCGCATAATTCTAAGTGCCGATACGGCAAGCAAGGTGCGGCAGCCGCCGGAGCGGTGCTTAAGCCGCTAGGCGGGAATTGTGCGGTGTTGCCATAAATAAAAGAGTAAAATGAGCGCCCCCGCCCAACAAAGTCTTGTTTGGGCGGGGGCGTTTGTGCAATCTTTTGACAATGTATTGTCGCCGACTTGTGTTGCAGACCAGATATCAAAAAATATAAGCCCACCAAAAGTGCCAGCACAACCGCCGTCATGTCCGACGCCTTTACTGATGTGTGATAAAGAAGTAATAGAAGTGTAAAAAATTTTGCCGTTCCTATCCGGCACTTAGCTCTTGTGTCGGATAGGGCAATACCGCATAATTCTAAGTGCCGATACGGCGAGCGAGGCGCGGCAGCTGCTAAGCCAAAAGCGCAGATAATACTGGATGCTGCAAAGGTGAGCGCCGCCAGTGGCGGAAACAGCGAACCGAAGCAGGAGCAGCGGTCGCAGAGTGCGAGGGGCTTTTGCCCCCAAAGCACGATGCGGGTACCGCAACCCGACATTATCGAGCATTTTGGCAACGCAGATGCCGTGCCGCAGCCGCCGAAGCGGTGCTTAAGCCGCTAGGCGGGAATTGTGCGGTGTTGCCATAGGTCGGGCGGTTATTCGGGCAAGTCCACCTTGCCAACGAAAGAATAATAAATCTCAATCTCCTGTCTGCGGGTCTTGTTCTCGTCATAGCTGCACTCATTCAGCATAAACTTCCTTTGCCATTCTAAACGCAGCCCATGCTTTTTGACCACCCTGCATAAAATGCAGCATGAGTTAAAATTTCCGCCATTTCCTCGCCAGTAACGCCATTCTTTTTTGCCGTTTCCAGATGGTATTTGAAAGAGCTATCTGTCAAGCCCTGCGCCATTAACGCTGTGACGGTCACTATGCTGCGGTCACGCAAAGAGAGCTGTTTCTCTCTGCTCCATACCTCCCCAAATAAAACATCATCGTTCAATTCTGCAAATTTCGGCGCAAAGGTTCCCAGTGCGTCATGTCCTGCTGTCTGCTTAACCATAAAGTTTTCCCCTTTCTGTCCTTACTTTAACTTTTCATAATCTTCTTCGTTTACGACTTCCAGCCATTCATTGGAAGCACCCTCTGCGGGTACTTCTACGGCAAGATGTGCAAACCAGCTGTCTTTTGCCGCACCATGCCAGTGTTTTACTTCCGGCGGAATATTCACAACATCACCGGGGTGTAATTCCTGTGCTTCTTTGCCCCACTCCTGATAATAACCCCGTCCAGCGGTACAAAGCAGAATTTGACCGCCTTTATGGTGAATGTGCCAGTTATTACGGCAATAAACTGGACTCCCCCTCCGCAATCCCTTGTAGTTGCTGGCTTTAACGGCATACACATTTGTGCTTTGTGCGAATCTTTTCTGACGAGCAGTTTCTACCAGGTTATTTTTCTATTTCTTCCTCGTTCCAAACCTCTTTTGCAAGGTTGAATACTGCCCATCCCTTTGGCCATCCTGCATAGAATGCTATGTGGGTGATGATTGCTGCGATCTCTTTCTGTGTTACCCCATGATCCTTTGCATTCTGTAAATGGAATTTTAAAGAAGAATCTGTAATTCCCTGTGCCATCAGTGCTACGACTGTGATAATGCTTCTTGTCTTTAAATCAATATCTTCGTTGTTCCAATTCTCTCCGAACAGAACATCATCGTTGAAATGTGCAAACTCCGGTGCAAATGTTCCCAGAGCATTTCTTCCTGCTGTCTGTGTGATCTTTGCCATGATATCACCCCTCCGTCTTTCTTATTTATGGTAATTTGTCATACTCTTCTTCCGGTAAAAACTCAAGCCATTCATTGGAAGCTCCTTCTGCCGGAACTTCAACAGCCAGATGCTGGAACCAGCTGTCTTTCGCTGCTCCATGCCAGTGTTTTACTTCCGGTGAAATATTTACCACATCTCCAGCTTTCAGTTCACGGGCCGGTTTTCCTTCTTCCTGATACCATCCTCTTCCACCAGTAACCATAAGGATCTGACCACCCTTGTGATGGATGTGGTATGCATTGATTGTTCTTGGAGCGAAAGTAACCAGACCAACAGGTACTCTCTCTGTTGTAAGCATATTCAGATAGCACTCACCTGTAAAATACTTTGCAAATGCTACATTTTCCTCACCGATTGGAAATACGTTACCACCGCCTAAGTCTTTTTTCATCTGTTCGATATCCATGAAAATCTCCTCCTTGCGTTTTTATTTTATGGTACAACCTGAATCAAGCTTTAGGTCAATAGGTTTTGCAACTTTTTACATAAAGTTCACATTTTTCCTGTGACAGTTTGCATTTCAGATTCACTTTATTTCTTATCGTTTTTTATCATACACCCATATTGCTTCCTATGTCCAATACCCATTATTGTAGGTTGCTTAATGCCTTTTAAGCATAATCAAATTTTATATCACAATGCAAAACAGACCTGCCGCATCCTGGCAGATCCGCTTTGCATTGTGGTATAGCTTAAAGCTGTTTGATAAGATTTAATTCCCTTTTGGACAGTGCCTTTTTCAACTTTTGATTCTCTTTTTTCAGATTCTCATTCTCGCTCTTCAGCTTCTGTATCTGTTGCTGTAGCAGATACATTTCTGTTTCCATTGCCTGGCTGATGATGTTTCTCCTCGGATCTACCATGCCAGCCTGCTGTTCCATTGCTGCATCAATCTCACTTCGTACAATCGGATTCTTATAAAAGAATCCTCTGGACAGCCCTGTCTTTTTGCATCAGTGCTGGCACGGATACTTTTTCTTTTTCCAATACCATTGTCCGGATTGCCAGGATTGCACGTTCCACTTTCTCTTCGCTTTTTCTTTTATTCAATTCCAACATCTTGTCGTATTTGTTCATATTCTTCTCCCCATCCATCCAGATTCGCCAGGATAATCTGTGACATAAGATTTCTTACTTCCCGTGTTTCATCTGCAAGCCTCTGATTACTCATTTTCCGGTAATACTGGACACTTCTCACTCCTTTATGTCCGAGGAGCTTTGCTATGGTCCAGTCATCCACATGGAGTTCTGTCAGCTTTACCCCATAGCAGTGCCGGAACATATGTGTTCCAAATCCGAATAAGTTCCCATTGTCATCCCGGATATCTTTTTCATAGATCATCCGAAGCACTTTATCCTGCAAGGTTTGGTAACTGATTGGTTTCTCCGGTTTGTTCTCGTCCGCAAAGATATAAATGCTTTCAGGATAATGCTCATTTGCATAACTGACTGCCTTTCCAATCAGCTGTGCCAGCTCCCGGCTGATCGGTTTTTCATATCTTCTGGTTTTCGGCTGGTATATGATAATCATATCCTGACTCCCATTCTTATAAAGGCAGTCTTTCCGTAAGGTCAGCGTATCGGAAATTCTGGTTCCTAACATCTGGTGTATAATCATCGCCCTTGCTATCTGCACTTCCATTTTCACCAGATGGGCATTCAGCCTTTTCAGCTCACTGTCCGAATAAGATTTGAATTCCGCTTTTCGTTCTGGTGGAAAATCAGATTTCAGGAAAAGTTTTGTCAGGTGTGGAAAATTATAAATCTTTCCAATTGTTTCCAACACATTTCGGATCTTTAGCAGGTCATCCCGGATGCCCTTTCCTCCGCTTGCTTCTACTTTGATGTTTATCAAAAAACTGCTCTATGATCTCCCGGTCAAGCTCTTCACTGGTACTGATCTTTGGATGTTTCTCTTCTAGGTACTTTGAAAATTTATTCATTGCGGACAGTTCCACGTTTTATACTGCCAAGGGCTTCGGTTTCCAGATGATGGTAAATTGCTTTTTTACTTCTTCCCGAATATCTGGTTGCCGGATTCCTCTGAAATTTAGTGTCTTATGGTTGACGATCGGATTTGTCCGCAGGATAAGCGGAAGCCTTTCCAAATGCCAGATATCCTTTGCCAGCTCATTGGTTTCAGATCGGTCTAAAGTAAATTCCAGAAGATTTTCAAAATACCGGATCAGGGCAGCTTTTTCCACCGATTCAGTCTGAATGTTCGTCACTTTATGCTTCGTCAAAGCCCTACCAATTTGTATCATCCACATTTTCAACTGCTTTATCCAGATGTCTTTTTCCCTGTCCAGCAGGCTGTTTTCCTGATGGGACGGCTTCTTAAAAAATTCGCATAAGCTGTTAAAATATTGTCTTTCTGCCTTTATGGTCAGGATGGATACCTGCGTTCCACGGTAGTAAATGTATTCGACAAATTCTGTCTGAAGCTGGTTTCCCGGCAGTTTTCCAAGGTCAAAATACGGTTCCCGGTTCAGCTTTTCCTTTTGCATATCATTGGCCAGCTTATAGCATTCCAGTTGCTGGTATTCCAGTCTCTCATTCATTTTGCTCTCCTTTCTGCATACAGGCAAGCAGGCTATTTCCCTCTTCCTCAAAATATGTGTCATTTTGTTTTGCAATCTTTCTTGGCATATAGTCTATATACTGCATGGTCATTTCCTCAAATGTGTGTCCCAGATAGTCTCGGATGCTTTGGATCGACACGCCATGCTCATAAAAATTGGTTGCTACGGTATGTCGGTAATCATGAGACTTAAAAATATACTCTCCATTCTGTATACCTATTTGGATGCAATATCTTTTTCATCTGATCCATGAAGGTACTTTTGGAAAATGCTCCACCTTTCCGATTCTGAAAAATGTATGCTTCTTTTCCCCTCTGGTGTTTTTTCAAATACACCTGCATCAATCGATATAATGTTATCGGGATCGGAACTCTTTTATAATTTTTCATTTTTACCTGGTAGACCTTTATCCAGCAGTCACCATTCTGGATATCATAAGCATCCCCTTTCAAGGTACAGACTTCGCTAACCCGCAAGCCCACACACCAGAGATGTAAAAACATCATTCTCAGATGTTCTGGAAACTGTGAAAGATTTTGGATAATTTCCATATACACATCCTCTTCCACACTTCTGTTGTGATGCACTGGGATCTGTTTTTCCAAGTAATACGATACATAAAACGGAACCTTTTTTATATACCCCTTTACTTCCAGAAATTTCATAAAAAACTGTATTCCCGAAACATTGGTATTAAATGTCTTTGCTCCCATTGATCCGTTCTGCAGATTTTTTAAATAAGTGTCTATCAGACCGGCATCGCACTCTGTCACATCTATCTGATGTTCATCGATTTCCTGCAAAAAGTTTCTGATTGTTCGGAATCTTTCATAAACGGTGCTGAGTGCCAGTTCTCCGATTCCAATTTCGTACTTCATATATTCCTGAAGCAGCAATCGATTCTTGGGCTGTAGAACTTCCTGAAATGATATTCTTTCTATACTGTCACTTTGATTCCGTCGTTCTTTTGCAATATGAAACCGATCTAAGTACCAGACAGCCGCATCCCATCGGTTTCATCTGCCTGTACAAAAAATCACTTTACGGGCAGTTTCCACAATGCTCTTCAGTCGTTTTCGCCGTTGCTCTTTCTCGACTTTCTGCTTCAGGTAGTCCTGAAATGCTGTTTCCTGTTCCAGCTCCAGAAGCTGGATATCTGTGATCTGCTCCCGGATACAAAATTCATAAAAAACTGTAGCCCGGTCAGTTTATATTCCCTCAGTCTGGAAATTTCATAATTCTTCAGAATATATTCCAGCACGGTAAAAATCTGGCGTTTCATTTTTTCACTGGCTTCCGCTTTAAAGTTCCAGACCATATTGCTCCGACACCGTACCGTCTCTACGCTCTTTACTATTGTCTGCTCCGAATGGTATGGGACAAACAGGATTTCATTTTTATATTTCCATTCACATTCCCTCTGTCCTGCCGGAGTTTTCATTCGCACCCGGATGTACGACTGTCGTATCCGGTCGAATGTTCCGGTGTATCGGTAAAGGTATTTTTGCTTTATCAACGGTGTTATGTATGATTCAAATTTCTTTCGCAGTTCATAATCTATTTCCGAGAGATGTTCTACCATCTCATCTGCCAGAAACAACAGAATCTGTTCTGTAATAGAACTTCCTGCTTCCTCTTCTGCATACTCACGGACTTCCTTTCGTAGCTGCTCAATCCGCCTGCTCCGTTCTTGTTCTGCCTCTATAAAAGACTGTAAAAACGCAGGCATAAAACCACCTCCTATAACAATTTCTCAATCCCATACAGGGAGGAGTGTTTCTCGTAGAATTCCTGGCTGGCATCCAGCAGTTCATCATCCACAATGTCCAGATAATTGATGGTTGTCTGGATGTGGCGGTGTCCATAGGCCAGCTGTATCAGTTCCAGCGACCATCCTGCTTTTCTCCGCTCATTTCCAAAGTAATGCCGGAGCATATGAGGCGTGATCTTAATCCCTGTTTTCTTATCCATTCTTTTTAGCATGGAGTATACTGCTTCCACGTTCATTGGTTTTCCGATGTTATCCCCGGAAATATTCACAAACAGGCTTGTTTGGTGCTGAAGGAGTTTTCGGTACTCTGCAATATACAGATTTAAAAAATCGAAGGTATCTTTGCTGATCTTCGCACTTCGGTATTCTGCATTCTTTGCTCTCGCTCCATTTTCATTGTCCTCACGGAAATATACCCGGATTATGTGGTTCCGATAATCAATGTCCTTACTATAATCAATTCCCAAAATCTCACCGATCCGGTAGCCTGTCTCTGCCAGAAGCAGCATGAGAAGCCGATCTCTTATATTGGTACACGCTTTCAGGATTTCTACAATTTCATCTTTCTTTGCTGCCCTTGCCTTATGCTCTTCCTCTTTTAAATAGCCTTTGAAGCTCCTTGACCGTATGCTTTTCTTTACACCTACCGCATCGACTGCCATAAAATAATTATAGGACAGTGCTTTCAGTTCCCCGAACTGCTGGTACTCTTCTTCTATAAAAAGATAGAACCTGAACACATCTTTTAAGTATGCGTTGCAGGTTCCATTGTTCGGAGATCTGTGATTTTCATCTTGCGTATGTTTCCCAGCTTTCAGCCAGTATAAAAACTTTACAAAGTGTTCTGTCTGTTCGACATAAGGCATTTGATATATATCTATCAATTCCTGTTCTTTTTCATGGATGTATTCCAGATAATACAGGATGGAAAGTGCGGAGCGCCGTATCGTATTCGGTGAACATTTGCTCCGTATCTTGTGCATCAGATATTTGGTAGGAAGCAGGACAATGTCCAAAGTTTCCATATCTCTGATGAAGAAATAAACTGCAGAGCCTTCTCTTTCTGTTTCCAGCTCATATCTTCTCATTTCTGCTCACTTCCTTTCCTCTAACGCTATACACAGTATACCCAACTCATGCCGATAAAGCTATCACCAATACTACCAATTCGCTCCAAACCGCCCCTGAAATACCACTAAACTTTTTTGTCTTATTTGCTGCCCAGATCTGGGCAGAACCAACAACACCAAGCCGGATGTTCTCAGCTGTAGTAACGCTCCACTTTCCGGCTTCGGATAAAATCTTCTACTTCTTCGATCCGTTCTGCCATCTGGCACTTTGGCAGTGCTTCCAGAACATCACTCCGATACCTGCCTTTCTTTGCTGTCCGGTGATCCAAAATGGACACAACGCAGGTGTCCTGCTCCGTGCGGATTGCCCGGCCGAATCCCTGCCGCAGCTTCTTCTGCATATCCGGGACTACGATGGCCTGGATGTAGGATTCCAGGGATCGGTACTGCTCCTTTTGTGCTTCATGGATGGGGTCCGGAACAGAAAATGGCAATTTTACGATGATCAGGGACGATACCATGTCCCCCGGAAAATCCACACCTTCCCAGCAGGAGCCGGCTGCAAACAGAACGGCATTTTCCATCTTCTTAAACCGTGCAATCTCTTCCTGGGAGTTTCTCCATACCTGCACCATCGGGAACGGGATCTGATCCCGCAAAAGCTGCTGCACATTTCCCATCAGGGTATAAGATGTGAACAGTACCAGCGTATGCCCGTAAGTGGAACACACCAGATCACGGATCTGCCCGGCAAGCTGCTCGGCCTCTTCCCTGCTTCCCTTTTTCATAGGTCTTAAATGCTCCGGGATGTAAAGCAGACAGTTCTCTTTGTAGCAGAATGGGGATTCTGCCACACACTCCCGGACGCCCGTTTCTTTTTCCAGCCCGGTCATCTGTCTGGTTCTTGCAAACCCGTTCCCGGCTTTTAAGGTGCCGCTGGTTAAGATCGCCGGAAATCCCCGGCTCCATAAAGTCGCATCCAGATACTTCGGGATCTCCCGGTTGACTGCCATAAAGGTTAAATGTCCCCGGCTGTCCTGCTGTAAAAACAAAATATACCGCTTGTCGTTCTTTAAAAACCAGCCGAACAGCTCTTCCATCTCTTCCATCCGCCGAAAGATCCAGTAAGGAATATTCCCGGCAAGCCTTTTGATCATAAGCTGAAGCCTTTCCTGCATCTGGGCTAAGGCTGTGCCAGCTCCCGGCGGAAAATAAAAACTTTCTTTTCCAGCCATGTCCTCTCGGTGCCATCTTTCCGATGCTTTCGGATCTCCGCCTGAAGTGCAGAAAACCCTTCCATCAGCCGTTTTCCATCCGTGCCTTTATGCTCTCTGCCTAAAAAGTAAGCAATCTCCTGCACATCTTCCCTTCCAATGCTTCTTCCATACATCTGGCTGGCGGCTTCCGGGAGTTTATGGGCCTCATCCACAACCAGAGCCCTGTAATCTGCCAGAAGCGGCCGGTACCCATTTGCCCGGTGCATGGCATCTGCCAGAAGATAATTGTGATTGCAAATCTGTAAAAAAATGTCCTCTTTCCTGGAACTATCCAGATGCTTCTGATAACGGCATTCTACTTTTCCCCGGACACTCCCTAGGGCAGAATTTTGGTACGCACACCAGCCTGCGGTCAAAACCGCTCAGGTTATGTACGGAATCTAAATCAAAGTTATGCCGGAGGGACTTCAATGCCTCCATCTGTGCCTGATTTTTATTCTTATCCCGGACTGCCTCCAATCTCTGGGCCAGCCTGTAATCGCATACAAAATGTTCCTTTCCCTTGCGGACGACTGCTTTTAATTCTCCCTGAAGCAGATCTGCTTTTAACAGTACATCCGATAAGAAAGGAACATATTCCTCTATGATGGCTTTCTGTAAGGCGATACTGGAAGTGGATACCACTACAGACCGCCTGTCACATCCCGAATAACCGGAATGCAGTACACTATATTTCCGCATCAGGATGCAGGCTGTCAGATAGGCATAGGTCTTTCCGATGCCGACTCCTGCATCACAGAGCGTGATTTCATTTTTCATAAGGGCATCCAGCATTTCATGGCAGAGACGGATCTGTTCTTCCCTTACATGAAGCCCGGCTTCCGGGAGAAGCTCCCGAAAGATCTGTTCCACTTCGCCATGTGCCCTTTTCTGATATTCATTTTTATAACACATTACTTCTCCTTGCCAGAAAGCTTATCTTACCGTACCCTTACGGACGGGTCTGGTCGCTTCCGGTGTATTCTGTCCCTGTTCCTGCATTTTCTTTATGGCAGCATTCCCTCTTGCCATCATCCTTCGGATATCCGTCCGGGAAACATTCCATGTCCTTACTTTCTGAGGAGCTTTCCTTACCTGCTCGGACAAATGGCATTCACAGAGTTTCGGATATACCACCATTGCTTCCGGTAATTCCAGCGGATACTCGATCATGGGATGGTACACAATATCCCGGATCACCTGCTCATAACATTCCATCTGCATTCTTGCCGTACTGTCCTGATAGATATTTTTCCCTTTCATGGCACTGTAGACCTGCGATGAGATATATCCCAATGATTCAAAACTACAGTACCCATACGGAGTCACGCCGGAAAGGGAATCCGGATCTTTTAAGGCATTCAGATAAACTTCTTTTCCCTGGGCGATCAGCCACATCCGAAAATCGGAAAAACTGTCATCACTGCACCCTGCTTCCATCATAATACCTGCCGCTGTCCATAAGCCGTACTTATAAGCCGCATCCCGGTAACTGTAAACAAGATTGTGGAATTGGAGGACATCCTCCGGTGTCATATAGAAGAGCTGCTGCTTGATCCACACTGCCGAAGCATCCAGATCGGTGCCGCACACTTCCTTTGCTTTTTCAATCAGATTCCAGAACTGATCCTTGCTCATCCCACTTCTTTTTGTTTCTTCCATCTTTCTCTCCCCTTGATGTGACGTTAATACCACAAGAATACGGCTGTAGTCTCCCACAGCCGCATGGTATCTGATATCAACGACACACTTCTTCATTGATTTCTTTTTTATCTTGCTGTTCCGCATTTGACCTCGCACCCCCGGAACTATTCCTGTATTTCTTCTGGGAAAGGGGACACTACAGGCGGGCGGCTGGCCTGCCGCCGCTCACAGATGTCCTAGGGGTCTTTCTGATTACAACCCGGAGTCCATCTTCCGCTCTCTGGCTGGTAACGTGTATCATTATCCCCCGTCCGTGATCCTGGCGAAAGGCTGCCACCGCCTTATTCACAGCTATGCTTTCTCGCTCCAAGTCTAAGAATCTTTACCCTATACTTAATCATGGCGCTCATACTGTCACGCTTCTACGGTTGGGAACGTACCTGTAGTGCCGATATTCACTTGCCAAAGAACAGCCGAGGGATGTCCCTCTGCTTACTAGCCGATGGCAGTGTATTTTTTTATTCACTTCACAAAAAAATATTTTATCTTGCATCCCCGGATCTGTTTTTCTTCTTTGCCGGATTCTTTTGTTTTGCATCGTTCTTCCGGCTTTCTTTCTGTTCTTTTTCTTCTTCCGGCGGCATCTTCATCACATGGAGTTCTCCGTTAAACAGAGTAAAAATTTCCGGTGACTGGTATTTTTCTTTAAACTTTTCAATCTGTTCCGGTGTCAGCGAAGTAAAATCGTCTTCTGTCAGTCCTACTACAAGGAATGTTCCGGCAATGGCATCATAGACCTGTCCTCGGTCATCGTACAATGCCCGATTTAACGGCAGCCCCTCAAATTTTCCATTGCCGTTTAAAAGGATTCCAACTTCATCATCAAACGGATAGGTCATTTCAATGTCACCGCCTACCGCCTGCTGCAGATCCTCCAGCTCATTTGGGATGTGCTTGACATAGGGGGCCTTCATCGGCTCGACTACCAGTACCGTCATCATTTCTTCCTGCATTTCGGACACTTCTTTCTCATCCATCGTATCAATCCTCCTGTCTGTTCGTTCTAATAGTCAGCCGATGAGAACCTTTTGTTTTATTCAAATTTCATGGACTTTTTGATCTTTTCCCTTAATCTCCGCAGTCTTGTATAAACCGTCTGCTCCGGCAGTTCCATGTGATGACTGATCTCTTTTGGTGCATATCCCATCATCTTCAGGACAATCATCTGAAGAGTTTTCTTATCAGTTGATAACAGAATTTGAAGCAGTTCTTCGTTCTCCACGGTATCCAGCAGGGCTTCTACGCTCTCCGGCTGGGACTCTTTGGTTTCTTTTTCTTCCAGAAGCAGTTCCATACAGTCCAGAAGTGAGGTCTGGTGTTCCCGGAATCTCCGCTCTGCATTGAAATCGTCCCAGTCATACTCCCGAAGCTTCTGGATCGTCTCTTCATCCACGCCCTGTTCACGCAGGATCTTCTCTTCCTCTGCTTTCCACTGGTTCCATCTATATTCTTCTTTTGCTTTATTGTAAGCCACTTATGTTTTCCTCCGATCTGAATTTTTGCGAAATCAAATCGGAGTGTGGCGGTGACCTGGCTCGTTCTTCCTGTCTACAGGAATGTCCGGCATCTCTGCTGTCTCCCTGCAAACACGGATCTCCTTTGTAATCATATCTTTACAAAGGCACAGTGTATCGGATGCACCTGTCAGCTAAGATAAGGTACAATAACTTGCGCAAATTGAAAAAAGCATAAAAGAAGACATAGCTTGCAGGCTCTGGTAGAATGAAGTCACGACACACCATTCTGAAAGGAGCAAGCAAACTATGTCCGAGAAGATTGTACAATTCAATGAGGAAATTATCAAGGGGCAGCTCAAAGAATTAGTTCGAGGAAGTGTAGAAGAAAACCCTGAACGAGCTGCTGGAGCAGGAGGCCGAGAAGCTGACCCAGGCGGCTCGCTACGAGCGCAGCGAAGCCCGTCAGGGCTACCGCAGCGGCCACTACGACCGGAATCTCACCACGACCTCCGGCGACGTCACGCTCCACATGCCGCGGCTCAAGGGCGTATCCTTCGAGACTGCCATCATCGAGCGGTATCGCCGCCGGGAGAGCAGCGTGGAGGAGGCTCTCATTGAGATGTACCTGGCAGGCGTTTCCGTGCGCCGTGTGGAGGATATTACCGAGGCCCTTTGGGGCAGCAAGGTATCTCCCTCCACCATCAGCGAACTGAACAAGAAAGCCTTACGTCCACATCGAGGATTGGCGGAACCCCCCTGCAGGGCGGCAGATATCCCTATGTATGTCTATGTGGATGGCATCTATCTTCGGCGGAACTGGGGCGGAGAGTTTGAGAATGTGGCCATCCTTGTGGCAATCGCGGTCAATGAGGACGGTTTTCGTGAGGTTTTAGGTGCCGCCGAAGGCATGAAAGAGGACAAGGCCAGCTGGGTCAGCTTCTTCCAGTGGCTGCGCGGACGCGGCTTGGACGGCGTGAAACTCATCGTTGGCGACAAGTGCATGGGGATGCTGGAGGCCGTGGGCGAGGTGTTCCCGGACGCCAAATATCAGCGCTGCACGGTGCATTTCTACCGCAATGTTTTCTCCGTTGTGCCTAAATCCAAGGTCAAAATTGTAGCGAAAATGCTCAAGGCGATCCACGCCCAGGAGAGCAAAAAAAGGCGTCCCGCGAGAAGGCGAAGGCTGTCGTTGCCGAGCTGCGCGCCATGAAGCTGAAGGAGGCCCGCCAAGAAGGTCGAGGACGGCATTGAGGAGACGCTGACCTACTGCGATTTTCCCAGCGAGCATTGGACGCGCATCCGTACCAACAACGTGATTGAGCGGCTGAACCGTGAGATCCGCCGCAGAACCCGCGTGGTGGGGACGTTCCCTGACGGAAATTCCGCCCTGATGCTGGTCTGCGCGAGGCTGCGCCACGTGGCGGGCACCCAGTGGGGCAACAAGAAATACATGAACATGAAGCACTTGGAGGCGGCTCTGTACGACGCCTCTATTGCCGGCTGACTTCATTCAGCCGGAGCCTGCAAACAATTTTGCGCATAAATCTTGACGGCACCTCAGCTAACGGTCAGAAACCTGTCAATTGACGGTCAGTTTTTATCACCTTCTTTCCAGCACAAATAAAATAAGACGAACAATCTTTTTACGGATTATTCGCCTTACTGCTGTTCGTTTTCTTTATTCAATTCAAATTTGTAACCTATATCCCTGACACTGACGATACAATTCCCAGCACCATCTTCAACAACATTCAGCTTTTTTCTCAGTCGCTTTACCAGACACCAGATGATATTTTTAATATCACCAACAGGATAATCTTTCCAGACAAGCTGGTAAATCTGTTCAAACGTGTATACTCTCATCGGTGTCGCTGCTAATAAGTATAAAAAATTATATTCTTGTCGTGTTAAATGTAACGCTACATCATTCCAAAATACTTTATGTTTCTTATGATCCATTACAAGTTTTCCTTTATCAATCATCGTTTCGGATTGCTTTTGAGTTATTTTTTGTTTATTATTTCGTCGTGCCAATGAAAAAATCTGCAGATCTACTTCTTCTATAGTGCTATTTATATCCATTACACAATCTGCACCAGCGTATATTAATTCTTTTTTCCATGACATACACAATAAAGAAGAAGTATCCGTCAAAATAATAATTGGTATCTGCGTTATCTTTCTAATAGCAGATATAATATTACTTATGTTCTCTTTATAAAGGATTACTCCTATTATAAGCACATCATAAGAAAATAAACTCAAATTATGCAGTAAAAATTGTAGATTTTCTGCATAATCTGAGTTTATCTCATTGAATAGTTTTCGATATGATTGATTGTCAAAATATGCTAATATCTTGTATTTTGTGTCTTTCATATTTAATCTATTTTAGCAAAGCAACATTTTCTACTTCTTCACAGGAAAATCATCAAATGTATTGTCAATTTTTTGTGCAGCAATCTCTCTCATCGCATGCTCTTTCAGTTTTTGAAAACTTTCATCACTGACTGCATGTTCCATGCGACAAGCATCAACTTCTGCAATTTGTGGATTGACTCCAACGGATATAAGTTGATGAGTAAAAAAACAATGGCGTTCGTAAATTTTTTCGGCCACATCCCGGCCAAGGTCGGTCAGGTGTATATAATGGTTTTCGTCTGTTGTCAAAAAGCCACCCTCTCGTAAAGTTCCTACTGCGTAACAAACGCTGGGTTTTGAAACCTCCATGTACCGAGCAACATCCACGGAACGCACCATACCGAGCTTCTTTTTGAAGTATAAGCACGGCCTCCAAATAATCCTCTCCGGCAGTATGAAGTTTCATAGGCAGCTCCTTTCGTCATTAAGCAAGACTCCAGCCAGCCGCACTCTTTCGGATATTGACAAAATCCTGATAGATACCAGACTGTTTCAAAAAGTTCCTCATGGGTTCCTTGCTGTGCAATCTGGCCGTTGTCTATAACTAAAATCTGATCGGCGTTCTGGATGGTATTTAGGCGGTGAGCGATTACAAGCAGGGTCTTTCCCTTCACCAATTCGGAAATAGCCTCCTGAATATAGCTTTCATTGTCCGTATCTACACTTGCGGTAGCTTCATCCAAAATGACAATAGGCGCGTCTTTCAGAATACAGCGGGCAATCGAAATACGCTGTTTTTCGCCGCCGGAAAGTGTTGCACCGCCCTCACCAACCACCGTTTGGAATCCGTCGGGGCAAAGCCATAATGAAATCATAGCAGCGGGCTTTTCTGGCAGCCTCATAGACTTCTTCTTCCGTGGCATCCGGCTTTCCCATGATGATATTGTTGTAAATGGTGTCCTGAAACAGATACACGCGCTGGAATACCATGCTGATCTGATCCATCAATTCCGACAGAGGTACATTGCGAATATCCACGCCCCTTATCGTCACATTGCCGGATTTTACATCCCAAAGTCGCGCCAGCAAGTTTGCAATGGTGGACTTACCGCTACCGGACGGTCCAACCAGCGCTGTCATAGAATTTTTCTTCATGGCAAAAACTGATATGATGCAGAACCTCTTTATCCTGATAAGCAAATGTAACATCGTTGAACAGGACTTCCGGCTGTCCCGGCTGTGCCTGAGCCGGAATATGCTGCTTGCCGTTGTCGGAAAGTTCCGGTTCATCCAATACCGCTTCAATACGATCAAGGGCAGCGTTCATAACGGTTAGTCGGGTTGCTTCTCCATAAAAAGAGCTTTCAGAGGTCCAAAGAGATCAAAGACAAACAGCAGCACGCCCAAAAAGATAAGCCAGGGAGAGTACGCCTTCCTGATGTAAAAAAACGGATAAACCGAAGATAGCGGCAATACCCACGCCATAGAGAATGTTTAAGCCAGTGGTCCACGGTGTCATTTTCTGCTCAAACTTCGTATTGACATCCCTTGATTTTTTGAAGTTTTCCGTTAATTCGTCAGATTTTTTTCTCCGAGCAGATTGTAACTTTTGATAACCCCAATTCCTTCAGCAAAAGACAAGACCGCATCCGTCAAATTCTCGCTTTGGTTTTGACGCCCGACAGCCTCCTTGAAGGAAACCTTATTCATATATTTTGCAACCAGTGATGCCAGCAAGGTAATGATTACCGCAATCAGCCCAAGTCTCCAATCCAGTACGAACATAAAAACAGCTAAAACCAAAGTAGACAGCATATAGCTCATCATGTTGCCAATGGTACTCATAGAAACTTCCTCACAATGAATACCATATCCGTACTGAGAACAGAGCTGATTTTTGCCAATATTCCCCGATGTAAAGTAACCCATCGGCATTTTTCTTAAATGATTTCCCAACTCCATCCGTTTATCAGCAAAGATCATAAATCCAGCGGCACTTTGCAGACGGTCGCTCAAATAGTGAACCACTGTCTGAACCACTACAACAGCTAATAATCCAAGTCCGACAAACAGACAGGTCTTTCCAGTCAGCGTATTATCAGCAAACCCGGCCAAGACAATAAACGCCATGAAGATCGGCATTTTGGAGAGAATGGACTCGACAAATGCACATAGAAATGCAGCCTGAATACGGCTTTTATACCTCCCGGAGAGGTTCAGGATTCTTGAAATCAATGCAAACATTTATCTTCCCTCCTTTGCAGTAGATACTTTCCACTCGGCGCTGTCCTGAGCCGCTTTCCACAACTTTTTGGTATTCTGGGCAAGCTTGAATCAGCTCCTGATGTTTTCCGGTTGCCACCATCTTTCCGTGATCCATAACGCATATTTGATCTGCGTTCATTATAGCGGGAAGTTTGTGAGCGATAACTACCAAGGTTTTTCCCTTCACCAGCTCCGCAATAGCAGCCTCCATTTTTTCCTCATTTTCTGGATCAGCATAGGCCGTGGCCTCGTCAAGCACTACAATCGGGGCATCCTTCAATATTGCCCGCGCCAGGGAAATTCGCTGGCGCTGCCCCCCGGAAAGCATTTTCCCCGCATCGCCCGCCATGGAGTGAATACCTTGCGGCAGCTTTTCCAGAAACTCCAGACACTGGGCTTTCTTCGCCGCCTGCATTACTTCCTCATCGGTAGCATCCAAACATCCAAGACGGATATTTTCCAGCAGGGAGGTGTTAAACAGGTACTGATCCTGAGCCACATAGGAAATGCGGCTGTTCAATGCCTCCAGGCTCATATCACAAAGTTTCTGCCCGCCAATGGAAATGCTCCCTTTCTGCGGGTCATAGTAGTGGATCAACAGTTTTGCAAGGGTGCTCTTACCAGAACCGGATTCACCAACCAGGGCAGTTTTTTGTCCTGCTTTTGCCACAAAGGGTAATATCGTGGAGGACTTCGTTTTCCGCTATTATCGGTTTCCCATCTGGGCCAGGCTGTGTCGTCTGATACGCAAAGGAAACATGATCGTAAGAAATGTTAAAATCCTGTCCGTGGAAATCATCCTCAGCAGCTTGCAGCGGTGCCGCATTTAACATCTGTTCAAGTGCCGTGATCTTATAATTCAGATTCGGAATCGTCTCCATAAAGCCCAGTGCTTCCAGGAGAGGAATCCCAATGCTGAGGGAAAGGCAGAGGACTAAAATCAAATCAGGTAAAGTGCTTATGCCACAGAGAACAAACCATGCCCCAAGAGGCAAAGTCAGAATAACAGTGCAGGGCAGCAGACTTCCGTATATCGCCATCCAGGGCCAGGCGGCCTTATACCATGCCAAGGTATAATCCCGATAGGGTCCGTTACATCCTTGCGGAAGTTCTCGTAAGATTCACTCTCCCAGTTGAAAACCTTGACAACCTCCATACCATTGATGTACTCAATGATCGTGTTGTTCATTTTCTGTGCAGACTGATAGTAGGGACCCATGCGCTTCATTCCAACAGAGTACATAATGACCATGGAGAGCAGGCTGATCGGGATAGAGGCCAAAGACATAAGAGCCAGTTTCCAGTCCGCACAAAACATAGCAACATAAATCACCAGCGGGATCAGTAAATTTGCGATACCCTCCGGGACTGAATGAGCAAGGAGCAATTCCAAGCTGTCCACATCATCGACAAACAGCTTTTTGATTGTCCCTGTCCCTTTTTCCTCCACAATGCCAAGGGGAAGTTTCTCAAACTTCTTTTGCAGAGATACCCGCAGCCGGAACAATGTGTTATATGCTGCTTTATGAGAAATTGATAATCCCCATCCATAAAAAAACGCCTGCAAAACAAGACAGATCAAACCCCCTATAACACGCAATAAAACAAATTCTGTTTCAACAGAATCGCCAATAACCAATGGCGAAATGACCTGATAGGCCAGCACAAAAGGCAGGATGCCCATAAGAACGCTGACCAGTACGACAACCGTGGCCACATACATATTTTTTCTTATATGGCCCTGCGTACTCAAAGATTTTTTTTTGAACATAAGCCCTCCTTATATTGAGCCGTACTGTCTGTGCTTCAAAAACAAGAGGCCGCCAAAGTAAAGCGGCCTCTTATCATTATCTTTCTGTCCAGTCAAGGCGGCCCTGACATTCATAATTTCTAAAATTCACTGGCGGATTCGGAAAAAATCCAAAACCTTTTTACTGCCGGATTCGTCCAATGGATAGCTTTCTTTTATTTGCCCTTTTTCCATATGGACTACATACGAACATCCCGCCATCACCAACTCCGGATCATGCGTAATAACAAGAAGCGTTTTGCCCTGATCCGCGAGTGACTTCAAACTCCGCGCAACTTCCCGCATATGTTTGAGATCAAGCCCGCTGGTAGGTTCGTCAAACACAATGATCTCCCGGTCACTCACAATGGCAGACGCGATCGCTACCCGCTGTTTTTGCCCGCCGGAAAGAGAAAGCGGGTGCCTGTCTTTATATTCCAGCAGATCAAACTGTTTAAGGATTTTATCCACAACAGTTTCATCCTCGTTGTCAATGCTCAGAAGCACTTCATCCGTCACGCTTTCGGTAAATAGCTGATGGCTGGTATCCTGCATTACCATGTAGCAATGTTTGAGCCGGGCTTTCCAATCAAGGGTTTTCCCGTCAACCTGCAAAAGGCCACACTTCTTTTCCAGTCCGCAAATACAGCGGGCCAGAGTAGATTTTCCAGCGCCATTCAGACCGATAATGGCAATCGTTTCTCCAACAGGCAGTTCTGCACTCGGAATATGGAGGCTTTCCGGTTCCCGCTTTTTATACGCAAAGCAGAAATTTTGAAATTCCATCTGTTTTAGCTGTATGCGCCTGATACTGATTCGCAGGCTTCAACTTCGAGAGAGAAAACGGACGCAGTCCCATTTCTTTTCGAGTGCCATCCGATAAGCTGTCAAATTCAGCAGGCGTGTATTCCCGTTCAATCTCCCCATCTTTTACATACAGCACACGATCTGCAAGATCGTGAAGGTAGTAAAGGCGGTGTTCTGCGATCAGAATTGTTTTGCCCTGCTTTTTCCAGAGGCTCAGGACCTGCCGCAGGTCATCAATAGCAGCCATATCCAAATTAGAAGATGGTTCGTCCAGGACCATAATTCCCCGGCAGCAATACACTTGATGAAGCACAGGCTATTTTTTGCTTTTCGCCCCCGGACAGAGCAAACACGCTTCGCCCCATCAAATCTTCAATATGATAATCGGAAACTGTCCGGTCAATCCTTTTCAGGATATCCTCCTGAGGATAGCCTAAATTTTCACAGGCAAAGGCTAATTCACTATCCGTATCCACGTTGAAAAAAAACTGACTTTTGGGATTCTGGAATACAGATCCCACCATAGCAGCCAAGTCATAAAGCGGCGTATCTGATACGCTTTTTCCGTCCAGAAGGACATCGCCCTCTAAATGCCCCTCGTAATAATGAGGCACCAGCCCGTTTACCAAACGGGTAATCGTTGTTTTCCCAAAGCCGGATTCTCCCGTGAGTAAAACAAATTCCCCTGTGTTTATGGTGAGATTGACATTTCTAATCCCTCCGCCGCTGGATTCTTCACCATAAGAAAAAGAAACATTTTGAAAATCTATCATGGCAAAATCCCTCCTGCGGAAATTATCGGGGAAGCAATCGCCCAAAACACTACAAAGCAACAAAACAAGATCAGCACCACATCGGCAAAATTGAATTTAAGCTGGCAAATGTTTGTGCGTTTGACAGGAGCACCGAGGCCACGGGTAATTGCCGCAGCGGAAAGTTCCTCACCGATTTTCACGGAGCAGGTAATCATCGGGATCAGCTTATACTCCAATATTTTTGAAGATTTTTTCCCTCCAAGTTTAATCCCACGCATTTTCATAGCGTCACTGATTGCTTCTGACTCCTGAAAGACAGTTGGAAAAAAGCGGAACATGACCGTTAAGGGGATCGTCACTTCTTTAGGCATATGGATTCTTTCCATGCCGGAAATCAATTCACTGACCGTTGTTGTTTTCACTGCATAGGCAGCAATCGCAACACTGGGAAGGATTCGACAGAAGAATCCTGTTGTAAACAGAACGAGGAAATTCAATATTCCCGTAAGGTGCGGCAAAACATAAATTTGAACAGCATAAAAAAAGCAGAAAACACAGCAATATAGCTTACGGCTTTTACAAATTGTTTTGAGGTAAGCAGCAATATAGCCGGAACCGTACAAAGAACAAGGCGGATCAGCCCCATAGCCTCTCCGCCTGTTCCTCCCATGACAAAAATGCTTATGATGAAGATGAGCAACAGTTTTGTACGCGGATCAAGCCGCAACCCTTGTTCTGTTTTTTTTGCTGAGCAGAATTTCCCGCGCCATTATGCAATACCGGCACGCTGGAAGTGCTTTTTTGCAAATAGCTTTCCCAATCACACCTCCGACAAGGCCAAACACAAAGCAGGCAACCAGCAGAATAGGCGCAATCCACATAGGCATATATGTATTAAGGGTAGCTGCATATTCAGCGCCGTATCCTTCAGTCAACATTACCATATAGCTTTCACGGTTCAGGAAAATGGGAGCAAAGTTGCCAAACACCCAGATGCTGAACACGCCGCAGGAAAGAACTGTACTCTTTGCACTTTTTGTAGTCCGCCTTTTTCAGGATCACGTAGGCCAACAGGCCGCCAACGAGACCAGTTACCATAGTAAGATAGCCGTTTCCGAAGAACACCATGATTAGGCCAATCAGGAAACCCATGATTGCAGTCATCCCGAATTTTTTAGCCTTTGTAACATACAGCATATAGGGGATGCCGCCAATCAAAGGGCACAGCACCGCCATCAGCGGAATAAAAATGGGGATAAAGCCAAGCATCGCCACCAGCATAACAATCACGACATAGATGACGGTGTAGATGCCGATAGTAATTAAATCTTTTCCCTCAAGCCGGGAACTTTTTTTCTGGGAACTCATACCAGTATCCTCCTTATCTCTGAGAAAATGAAAATGTGGTGTGGTTAGCTTCTTCTAACCACACCACATATAATAGCAATTTGCGCTCACGATTCCAACCCAAAAACAATTTTATTCTACCCAAAATCAGTATTTTTGCATTTATCCAATCGTAGCTTCTGCTTTATAGTTTTTCGGATTCACTCCGTATTTCCTTTTGAACGCCGCTGCGAAATTGCTCGCTTTTGAATATCCCACCAGTATAGCCACCTGGCTGACATTTAAATTACTTTCTAACAGCAGGCTTGCCGCCTTTTCTAACCGCTGGTCGATGACATACGCATGAACCGATGTTCCGAACAGGGAGGAAAAGCCCTTCGTCAATTTTGAAGTGCTGATATTGACCTGCCGCGCCAATTCCTCGCAGCTTGGTGCCAAAGCAAGCTGACTGTCAATAATCCTTTTTGCTTCGGTAATCGAATCCCTGTCACTTTTGGAAATGCTAATATGGTTCGATGAAAGAATACTGAGTTCAATACTTCACTTAAATATACAGACAGCAATTCAAAAACTTTACTTTCCAAGAATAGATACCCTAAACCACCTCGGTATTGCGTAAAATCTTTTACCTCCGCAAAAATGTGCTCCATATACGGGGTAACGCTCACTTTTGAAATCCCTGTCAGTAATTTCTTTTTCATAAGCGTTTATTTCACTATCTTTAAAGTAGTCATTCAAAATTTTGTGAAAATATGGCATGGGAATTTTTATATTCTTTAAAAAAAAGAAAATCTTTCTTCCCAGAATAACACAAATATTCCATTTTACCATGTCCCCGATAAATGCATGATTCGCCTTTCTGGATGCTGACACTTTGACGCATGCATCTGCAATATTCCACGATACGCCATCATTGAAGCAGAATAAAAAGTTGAATATAATCTTCGCAGCTTACACCCTGCACATTCATATCTGAAAAATAGTTCATTTTCCAGTCTGATACAACAGCTCCTTGCTTTGTAACAACTTGCGAAATCTGACCTGTTCCCATATCAGCCGGAATATCTATTGTCACTGTCTGCGGAGAGTTGGAGAGCAGATCGTGATACAGCTTCGTCATATATTGGTTTGTCATCGTGCGCCCTCCTTTTCTAGTTAGTTGAAGCTAATTACATAATACTTTATATTTGTTTTTTAGTCAAGGTAATCTAAACTATTGACTACTCTCTAAGAGTCAACATATTAATTTTCAAAGTATGCCATATCCCATGATTGTTCCGTTATTGATATCATAACTTCTCTGGTTCACGGCATCGCTGGAGTTTCCCTCTACCGTATATACGGTACTGCCTTCGGTTTTCTCCACGATTCCCACATGGTCTGAGGTTCCGTCCCCGTTCCAGTCAAAAAAGATCAGGGTTCCGGGTGCTGGGGAATATCCCCGGCTTTTCCACTTTCCCTTGCTCTGGAACCATGCGATTCCATCATCGCACAGGGAGAATTTTGGCATCTTGCCGCTCTCGATGAGTCCTGCCTGATCCCCACACCAGCTGGCAAAGCAGGCACACCATGCCACATGGCTGTCAAAGCCATACCACGACCAGAACTTCTGGCCTCCCTCATTTCCAAGCTGGGTAAGTGCCACGGATACGATCTGGCCGTTGCCTCCAAACAGGCCGGCAAACAATCCGCCGCTGGAATAATACCGCAGGACGTGAGGGACATACTCTGGGTCCCCATAGGCACTCCATCCATGCGAAGCCGCCTGCTCGTTGGAAAACTGCAGGGCATTTTCGGCACTGTAACCGCCATACTTCCGTATCGCCCACGTTATGTATCCGTTGCCGTAGTTATATCCTTGCAGGGACAGTTTCAGCTTATCCATGTCCTGTGGGCTGGTGCATCCGGCTTCCTTCAGGCAGTCTGCATAATACTGGATTCCTACCTGTATGGAGTAATCTGCGTCCTGGATGGCATTGGGACTGTTGGAGTACCTGGTGTTGTATGGGCACTCACTGCTCTGCATGGGATCGGTTCCCCGGCCGCCGGATTCCTGCATCATGATTGCCTGTATCACGGAAACGTATTCGGGGATTCCGTACTGGTTGGCATATTTCTGGATAGCTGTTGTATAGGAAAGGACTTCCTGACTCAATGCTTCGTTGCTCTCTGAGCTTCCTGAAAATGCCGCACCGCCAATGATTCCGACCATGATAACCAATAAAAGAACGATAACTGCTCCGGCGGCTCCCAGTGCAGCCATCATGGACTGCACGGTTTTCGCTGCCGCTTCCACGGCGGCTTTGGCTGCCTTGAAGGTATTCTGCCCTGCCCTTGCCGTTTTCTGCATCCGGCGGACGTTGTTGGACGTCTGCATGGCAGCTTTCTTCGCCGCCTGCTTCGCTGCCCTTCGTTCCATCTGCTTCTGCATCCGGGCTGTCAGGGCGTTGGAGCTGGCCGCACGGAGCTTCTGCTCTGGCTGGACGCTGATCTTCGCAGACTGGGGAGCCGTCTTGATGATACGCTTCTGTATGGTTTTCGGCTCCGGCTGTTTCCTTGGTTTTTCTTTAATCCGAATGGTTTCCGGCTGTTTCTGTCGGATGGCGGTCTGCCTTACTGTATCTTTTGCTTCCTTCTTCTGGCTCTGTTCTCGGATGGAGAGCTGCTTCATTTCTGCTATTTCCTGTCTGTTCTGGATTCTTGGTGTCTCCCTGGCAGCCCGGATCTTCTGCTCTTTCGTTTTTACGGCATCTGAAACCACCTTTTGCCGCTGGGCTTCCTGGATCTGTACTTCCCGGATCTGTGCTTCCTGAGCTTCCCGGCTGGCAGGATTGGCGGTCTGTGTGTCCCCTGTTCCTCTGGCGGTTTCTTTCTCCGCTTCTTTTTTGCCAGCGGCTCTCTGTTTGATCTTCTCGTAGGAAGTCTGTGCGGCTGTCTTTCCGGCTCTGGTTACAGTTCTGCCTGTCTTTCTTGCAGCCCATTCCTCTGCGGATGCGACTTTCCCACTGGCATATTCGGATGGGGACTGTTCTCCCATGTCATTGTCCCTGGCATTTGCGATGGTCTGGGACTTTTCCTTGCTCTCCAGTATGGCCGTCCGCATCAGCTCCTTGGGGATTCTGGAGGCAGGATTTTTTGTCTTTGGTTTTGTTGTAACTTCTTTGGTTTTGATATCCTTCATCTCTCACCTCCAGTCCCGGCTTGTCCTGCTCTTACCCTTCGCCCGGCTTGGTCGTCATCAGACGGTACAGCTTTGTATTTCTTGGGAACGAATTTTCAAACGGCACCAGATTCCCGGAGCAGCGGATCAGGCCGTGGCCGGCACCCACATTGGTGATGTAGGATAACTGGTTATCCGAGATATTCAGAAGTGCCGCAAGCTCGTCCCGGTCGGTGGTTGCCTGATTCAAAAGGATTAGGAATTCACTGTTTGCCAGCATCAGGCGGGCGGTATCGGATTTCAGAAGTTCTTCCACGTTCTGTGTAAGCCCGGTCACAAATCCCGAATACTTACGGATACGCTTGTACAGGCGGTAGAAAAAGTCTGCACTGTATTCATAGCGGAACAGCAGATAAAACTCATCCGCAAAGATCCATGTCGTTTTCCCCTTCTTCCAGTTCTGGATCACACGGTTAAAAATGGAATCCAGTGTGACCAACATTCCAAGGGGCATCAGCTGTTCGCCCAGCTCCCGGATGTCATAGTCGATGATACGGCTCTTCGTATTGACATTGGTTTCCTGGGCAAAGGTGTTCAGGCTTCCATTGATAAACAGTTCCGAAGACAGAGCCAGCCCTCTGGCTTCTTCCTCCGGCTGGAGCATGAGTTGTCGGTACAGGTCCTTTAAGGTCGGCACCTGCCCTTTGTAACCACCCCTCATATAATCCCGGTACACATCTGCGGTGCAGCGGTCAAGGATGGATTTCTCCTTTGCCGAAAGGTTTCCGGCTCCTACGAGCTGCTCAAACAGGGAAAGGATAAATTCTGACTTCTCAATCAGAGGATTTCGATCATTGCCATAGGCAGAATCCATATCCAGTGCATTCAGATGGGTATCCGAGGTTGCCGAGATCCGGATGACCTCTCCGTTTAAGGCTTCCACCAGAGAAGCAAACTCGGACTCCGGATCGAGGATGAGGATGTCATCTTCCGTGGAAAGGGCAAGGTCTACGATCTCTTCTTTTGCCGAGAAGCTTTTTCCAGAACCGCTGACTCCCAGTCGGAAGGAGTTTCCATTTAACAGCTTCCTTCGGTCTGCCACCAGCATATTTTTGCTGACGGCATTCTGCCCATAATAGATGCCTCCCGGCTGCATGATTTCCTGTGTATGGAACGGGATCAGGACGGCGGTGGATTCTGTAGTAAGGGTACGCACTGCATCGATTTTCCGCAGGCCATACGGCAGGACGGTATTCAGTCCATCGACCTGTTGCCACTTCAAAGTTGCCATCTGGCAGAGGTGTTTTCTTGCAATGGAATACAGGGTTTCCGTATCAGAATCCAGTTGTTTCTTGCTTTCTGCCATATGTACCATTGTCAGGATACCGAACATCATCCTCTGATCCCTGGTGGTCAGATCGTCCAGCATTTCCTTGGTCTCTTTTTCTCTGCAGCTCCATGTCATAGGGAACTACGGCTGAAAAGTTATTGTTGGCATTCTGGCGTCTCTGCCAGTTGGTGACGTTTGTCTCCACGCCCAGCAGTCGGTTCTGGATCTCACGCACCGCTTCGTCTGTCGGTACGGGGATGATATCAATAGACAGCATCAGATTCCTGCCAAGGCTGCACAGTTCGGAGATCATCTCGTCTTTCACATAGCTGGCGTAATCTTCCATAAAAAGGACTCTGCCGTACTGCTCGCCCAGCTTGAAATGGTCGTTGTGGAACTCCATCGTGTCCGGGCAGATCCAGTCCTTTGAAGCTGTGTCCATTTTTTTCGCAAAGGCTTTCATGTCAAACGGAAAGCTCTGCGGAACGTCTGCCTTGAAAAAGTCCCGGAAAATCTGGAGCCTCTGTTCTGCATCCAGCTCTTCCCCGATGGAGGACAGCTTGGCCAGATGGGTGATGATATCCGTTCCCACACGGGCGAAGTATGTCCTGGCTTCATCGATGTTCTTCTTGTGGACGCTGACGGTCAGATAGCGTTCCTGGTAAATGCTGTTGTTGGTACCGGAGATCTTGGAAAGGAGCATATCGTTATACTCTTTCCGGTACTCGTCCAGTCCATCTCCTTTCATTGGAATCAGCAGGGACTGCTCAAACTCTTCCTTGTTGATCTTACGGTTGTTCAGGGTAATCTTCGCCGTACAGCCGGAATCCAGTGCATTTAAAAGTTCGGAGTAGTCCAGGAACATCTCTGTCTTATCTGCTTTGCTGGCAATGGAATAGTTGATATCCGTAAACCGGAATGTCCTGGAATACTTGCTCTCCACCTGAAAAATACCGTCCGGCCAGATCTTGCGGATCGGGATCGCCTGCTGGACAGACCTCGGTACTTTAAATTTTTCTTTGTCCTGTTTCAGTGTCTGACTCAGGGTTTTAATCAAGGGCATCACCCCTTCCTCCTGGCTTCTTTGGTTTCTTCTGTTTCGTCCGCTTCTTCTCCAGAAACTCCGCTCCGTTTCCCATCATCTTTTCACCCAGCCGCAGGCTCTCTTCCATGCAGGAAAAGTACAGGTTCTCCGATTTGAATACCAGCCGTTTCGGGTACAGCAGTTCGGATTTGATGACTGCCCATGCGAACTGTTCTGCCGTCATGCCGTGGTAACGGAAAAAGCCGCAGGCTGCAAAGGGAGCCGCCCCAAGCACGCACAGCCATCCGGTTACCTGTTCCCCGGCATATTTCCGGGTGAGGAAATAAATACCAAGGGCTGCCAGAATCGCCAGTACCGAAAATAAGCACTGCCGGAAGCTTAAGCCCCAGAACATTGACTCCTGATAGTCTCGGATTTCTTTATTCATTTTCACTTCCATGTTGTTTTCTACCTTTCTCTTTGTAATCTCTGTTTTTTCTTTTGTTTCTGTTTTGGTACATCCCTTTGCCGGATGCCATTTCTTTCCATAAATCTTTTTGTTCCTTCCGGATCAAGCTCTGCCAGTTTTTTCAGGTCGAATGCAACCCTCTGGAAGATGCAGTAACCGGAGGATGCGGTATCCGGCTGTATCGTTCCCAGCTTATGCTGCTTTATAAAACGAAGCTTTTCTTTGCTGAAATTGTGGTCGATATAGGCTTCATTGATACCGCCCAGCGGAGCAAAAAGGCAGGTTTACCGTAAGGTCTGCAAAGCTTTCCGGGTATCCATCTTCCATATGGTAAAGCCCGATATAGAGATTGTCATCGCTCATGTAACTGTCTACCCTGAGAAATAATTCCTCCCGGCCATACTGCCAGTCGTAGCTCAGTGTCTTTGGTTCTTCCATTTTCTTGCCTCCTATAATCCCATGATTTCTTTTACGATTCGGTCGGATGCCTTGACTGCCCCGACCAGTACCAACAGGTTAAATACCAGCTCCCCGACATAGTTCCATACAATGGTGACGGCAGACAGACTGGTGTCCCCGATGGCCGGCGGACTTGATGCAAACACCGAAAAGATGATGCAGGCCAGTGCGATGATGGCTCCTTCCAGACATACCCCGGCGTAGGAACGGATAAAGTTCTTTCCTACAGACTGGGTTGGCTCCCCGGCAAAGGTTGCCAATGGAATCGGTGCGATGGCTGTGTACATATACAGCTTAAACATTCTCCCGTATACAGTCAGAATCATGACAAATGACAATACCGTAATCAGCAGGCTTCCTAATAAAGTTACGATCCACAAAGGGATAGATTCCAGCATCCCCACCGCTTCGATCTTGTCCACGATCTCCGAGGGCAGCTCCGTTACAGTTCCACCCGCCATCCCGGAGTGGGACATGATATTTGTTACGATGCCCTGCACAATGGAAAAGATCGCGGTCAAAAGCTCCATGCCGGACAAGACGGCTCCCTGTGCCAGTGCAAAACGGATAAAGGCTTTCACTACGTGTTCCGGCTTTTTCATATCCGTGAAACTCCCACAGGTTTTTACCAGCCCTGCCGCAAAGAACAGAACCAGCAGGCCGTACCCGATGGCTTTCAGTCCACCGTTGATGTTCGTCATCACGCTCCAGATTGCCCCGCCCTTGAAATTCTCCGGGCTTTGCGTCAGCAGTGTCCAGATCTCAGCCAGCTTGTCGCTCCAGGTCTGCAAGGCAGAATTTAGATTCTGTACGATCCAGTTATCACTCAAACAGTTTCACCTCCCATCCTGCAAAAGTGAACAGGGAGCCGGCATTTCGCATGGCTCCCCTTCTGGTCTCTTCTCCTATCCCATGATCAGGTCCAGGATCTCTTTTGCAAAGGTAATGATGATACCGCCTGCCAGTGTCAGAAATCCATTTGCCCTCTGGCTTGGATCGTGGCTCTTTAAGGACAGGCCGACCTGCACGATACCAAATCCCAGCAGGATCAGGCCAATGGCTCGGATTAGGGAAAAGATAAACGTGGACAGGTTATTGACTACGGTCAGCGGATCGCCTGCGGCATAAACGCAGGTCGCCCCAATGCAGATCGACAGTACCATGACTGCATACAGAGCAAACAGTTTCTTCTGCCCTCTCTTCATCTTCAGCGGTGCGGTCTCTTTCCTGGTTTCTGTGTGTTTCTTATTTTTCAGTAAATTCATTGGCATTCCTCCCATCAAAAAAGCTCCCCGATGATGTCCTCATCCAGAAGCAGTTCGTAATCGTCATATCTTGTTTCATCAAACATAAAATCGTCATGCGCCAGCGGTGCTTTCGCATAGTTGAACGGTCCGGCACCGCCGTCCTCGGTATACCGGATGTTGGGATGCTTCATCAGGTCATACTTGGCATCCAGTATGGGCCGCTCCCCACGGATAAACAGAAGGGCATTCTGGTTATCCAGCATACGGACTTCATCCGGCTGTAACAGCTCCCTTCCGCTCTGCTGGAAGTTGGTGGAGTAGCTGCCGGATTTTCCTTTGGTCTGCCCGTAGGTGTTGGTGTCTATGGTTTCTTTCCCCAGTAATTCTGATACATATTTGTGTGTCTCTTTTTCATTGCCGCCCAGGTACAAAAACTCATCGCAGTTGCCCACCAGACTTTCCCAGGAGTCCTTGAACAGAGCCTTTAGCTGGCTCATGTTCTGGATGATGATGCTGCAGTAAATGGAACGGGAACGGCAGGTTGCCAGGATCTTCTCAAACTCATTTGGCAGGGATACGTTTGGAAACTCATCCATGATGCAGTTGACCGGAACCGGGAGGGCACCGCCATGCACACGGTCTGCCATGTAATAAAGCGTCTGGAAAAGCTGGCTGTAGATCATGCCTACCAGATAATTCAAAGAGGTGTCTGCATCCGGGATACAGCAGAAAAGGGCAACTTTTCTTTCTCCCATGCTGGAAAGATCCAGTTCATCAGTATTGGTCAGCTTGGCGATCTGCGGCAGATTGAAGGCTGCCAGCCGGACACCTACACTGATCAGGATGGACTTGGCGGTCTTTCCTGCCGCCTGCTTGTAAATGTGATACTGCTTGACGGCAATGCTGTCCGGGTTCCGCATCTCCAGACGGTCAAACAAAATGTCCAGAGGGGACTCGTAGTCCTCGTCCTCTTCTTTTACCTGTGCCGAGCCTAACATCTCCATGATCATGGCGAAGTTCTGTTCTTCCGGCGGAGCTTCGTGGAGCAGATACAGCATCAGTGCCTGAAGCAGTGCGGTTTCGCTCTTCTCCCAGAAGGGATCAGAGGACTGGGAACCTTTGGGTGTGGTGTTTTGTATCAGATTGGAAATAAGACGGAGCACGTCTTTGTCATCGTGGACATACTCGAATGGATTGTAGCAAAAGATGTGTCGGGATTGATGAGGTCAAAGACACGCACCTCATATCCTTTCTTTTCCAGCAGACCGCCTGTCTTTCGGAGCAGCTCGGCTTTCGGATCGGTGATGACCATCGAACAGCAGCACTGCATGATGTTTGGTAGGGCAAAGCCTCTGGATTTTCCTGCACCGGAGCCTCCCACTACGAGAATGTTGAGACATCTGCGGTGCTTGTGGGTGTCAAGGCTAATGCGGAAGTTCTGTGTCAGCAGGATGTTCTGGGAGTACGGCTTCTGGCTATATTTCTTACAGATCTGCCGGGCATCGCCCCATCTGGCAGAGCCATGTTCTTCCCCTCTGCGGTAGTTCTTCTGACTGGAATAAAAAATGCCGATCCCGGCTGCGTAAAAAGTAACGTGCAGACCAGCATCGACTTGATAGTATATTCCGTATAATGAAGCTGGAAGGGATGGTTCAGCTTTTCTGTTAGAACCTCCATCAGCTCAAAAAGATTCCTGCCCGGCTGAATAGCATCCGCAATCAGGATCGCTGCCCACCAGATGACAGGCAGTCCGGCAAGCCAAATCACCCAGTCTGACTTCCGGCTGTTTGTTACCGGGATGGCTGCTGTTTGGGCCTCTCTGCTCTTGGCAGGTCCGTAATGTGGAAGCTGTCCACTCCCGGAACGAGGGCAAGGCTGCTTCCATTCTCCCAGTTTACGTGGATCTGCCCTGCATCGTCTACCATATCCACCTTACCTTTTAAGCCGGGTGGCATGTGGCTCTCCCCCTCCATGCTGTTAAGCGTGACCTCGGTTCCCGGCGGATATCTTCTCCGCATGGCTTCTATTCTTTCTTGTGTCATATTTCTGTATATTTGTACCACATCCTTTCTTCATCTTCCCCTTCCACGGTATGGGCGGTATCTGGATTTCATGATCTTTAACAGAACGCTGTCGATCCCATCGGAATAGCGTCCGTTTTTCAGGTATGTGTCCCGGAGCTGGTTTAAGGCTTCCACGGATTTGCTGTGTTCGGCTTCTGTCAGGTAGAGCCTTTCCCTCTTCCTGCTCTGCCAGCTTCAGAACCAGATCCCGTGTGGTATCCACCGGAAGCCCCTGTTCTTTTTCCTGCCGGAACACTTCCCGGAGGGCATGGATCAGCATGTGGTTCATGATCCGGTCCATCTTTACATATCGCATTCTTGTCATAGGCGAGCCTCCTTTTTTTTCCTCTTTTTTCTCAACCACAACATACCACACTTCCTCCCGGAAAGCTACTGCAAAAGAGCCGGAAAACCCCCTTTTATCAGCGTTCCGGAGACTTTTTACTCTTGGCAGGTTTCTCCGATTTTTTCCTCCGGGATGGCAAATTCATCGGTCATAAATTCCTGCTCACTTTTGCCGAGGTTGCGGTCTACCTGCTTGCCGATGGAATAGGCTGCGCTCTTTACATCCTGGATAAAGGAGCGGAGTTCTTTCGGATCTTTCTGTCCGAATGCCTGCATCTCGCATACCTTGTCAAAGGAAAAGCCGGAGACATCCACGCCGTATTTCTGTGCTGTCACATACGCCGCACAATAGGCCTGTGCCGCTACCCCTGCCCGGCTGTAGCTTCCATCGTGATGGTCAAGAGATGCACAGGCCAGCTCCCGGCTGATGGAATGGAATGTCGTATTTTCACTCATGCCGTTTCGGACATAGATCGTCCGCTTATTCGGGATGTACTGTGCCTGTACCTTATCCGGCAGATTGTCTGCGATCTGAATCCGTACCTCGCTGTCGGTCAGCAGTGCTTCCATCAACTGGTCCATCGGCTTTGGCTCCGCCTCTTCCGGCTGTTTGGTGCGAATCTGGCTGATGTCATAGGCTTTCTGGATGGAGTATCCCTGCTGGATGACACCATCCTTTTCGTATTCCTGTCCGACAATGAAATTGTATCCCCTTGCTTCCGTTCTTGACTACTTTTGCCTTCTTCTTTCCATTTTTCAAAGGTCTTAATCTGCCGGATCTCCGGGTTCTGTGCATAGAGCAGGAACAGGTTGTCTGTCCTCTGCGGCTTGCACTGTCCCATAAAATCAAGGAATCCTTTTAAGGAGTCCCCATTCTGGAAGACCTCCTGTGCCTTTCCATCGATCATACCCCAGATTTCTTCCCTCTCCTGCTTTTTCTGTGCGGCATATTCCTCTTTCGATAGCCGCTGGGCGGACGGTTCCTGTGTGTCCTGCCCTAAAAATTTTGTCAGGTCCATCTCCTACCTCGCTTTCACCTTTCGTTTCTTTCTTGCTTTCTTCTGCGTTTTCCTTGGTCCACGGTTCTTTTCCCGGCTCCGCTTCTGGGATTTCTCTGCTTTCTCCCGTTTGATGTTCTCCAGCTCCCGGCGGACACTGGGACGCTCCTGTTCCCTTGGCTTTGCTCCATCAGTCCCGTTTTCCTGCCCGGTAGAAATATTTCTGCTGTGCAAGGAAAAGCCGGACAGATTCTCTTCCCCCTCTTCCTGCACCGGGATAAAATTTTTCCGGTTCTGGAAGACTCCATGTCACCGACCTGGAATGCTTCATCCAGATCACTGATCTCGAACTGCACTTCACCCTCCGGCATCTGTACGGTTTCCTGTACCGCTCCGGTTTCCGGTGCGTCCATTCCTTCGGTTACCTCATGGACAGCTTCCCCGACTTCGCTTCTTACGAAATCAAGGTTCATCTTATCCATGACCCGGTTGACCTTGGCTGCATCATCTGCAAAGACCATGACCTCACTCATCTCCGGGTTCTTTTTATCCCGGATAATCACATAGAGCAGTCCCCGTTTCCTGCCCTCACTGCAGAATTCTCTCAGGCGGTCGGACGGCACGGTAAAGAACTTCAATGGCTTGTTCTCCTTTAACATCCGCACCATCCTGGTTTTGCCCCTCGTTTTCTTCTGGTCTTTTAATACGGCGGCAACAAATACCGCCAGATGCTTTGCCAGCGTACCCGAAAGCCTGAGCCCGTGGTCCACGCCGTCCAGGGAATACCGGACAATCTGATCCGCCGCATCGCCTCCATAATTCATACTGTTCACCTGCTTTCTGTTTCCTTTTGTCTGGTTTTCTCCGTCTTATTTTCTTCCTGTTCTGCCTGTCTCTGGATCTGCTCTGCCAGACGCATCTTTTCTTCCATCTCTTTGGACTGCTGTTCGATCCGGATACAAATGCGGATATCCTTTCGAAGCGGCTTCAGTTCTTCGTTGATCTGACCAATCCGGACACTATCCGGTTCGCTCCGGTAGAGCCTCTTCCGTTCTTTTGTGAGTGCCTGCACCTGTTCTTCTAATGGGATTCGGTATGCCAGCAGCTCCTCACGGGTGGTGATCTGATGCTTCTGGAGGTAATTCCATTTGCTCGATCCTGGCATCCAGTTTCCGGATGTCTGCCCGGAGCACCGGGGAAATCCTTTTCGGCTTCTGCTTTAGTGCACCCATCTGGTACAGATAGGATAAATAGTACAGGGCCTGTATCCCTTTTAACTTCTTTTTCGGGGTTCTGGAAGTTCCGTCTTTTCCAGCAGGTGTCGTGCTCTTTGGCTGCAAGATCCACTGCCGGATGCTCTCTTCCGAGTAATGCTTCCCAAGGCTCCGCAGACGGATATACCGTTCCATCCCCGGTGCTTTTAATGCAATGTACTTCCGGTTCAGCTTCCACTGGTATCCCCTCTGCTTCATCTGTTCCAGAAACTGTTTCCATGTGAAGCTCTCTGCCACTGCATCCCGGATATCCAGACGGATCGAGGTTCTCCAGGTCGGCTTTCCGTCCTGTTCTGCCATCCACTGGGCATAGGACTTCCCCTTTGCCGTTTTTCGGCTCGATGACAGATAAGCCGTATTTCAGGCATAAGGCATCCGAAGCTTTCCGCACATCCTCATAGTAACTCCTGCTGTTGCTGTGGTACTTTTTTCCCATCTTCCATGCTCACGGAATTAAACACGATGTGGTTGTGGTAATGCTCCGTATTCAGATGGGTGGTGATGACTGCTTCGTATTTTCCCTGAAGGAGCCTTTCTGCCATTTCCATGCCGATCTGGTGAGCAAGCTCCGGGGTGACTTCCCCTTTGACAAAGCTCTGCACCAGATGGTACCCCTGTACTCCGTCCATCTTGTGGTATCGTTTCTTCGTAGCTACCATATCTTGATAGGCAGTCTCACAGACGCAGCCGATGGCATCCTCAAAAACGGAACGCTCCGTCTTGTCCCGATTCATGGCGTAATCGATGGCTTCTTCCAGAGAGCCGGCACTCTGCCCTTTCTTGGTGGTCTTATCCTTGTTTCGGATGTACGTGATGGAATTGTCCAGACGGCTGACCGGGATGATACTGGTGTATGCCATCGGCTACCATTCCTCTTTGACCAGCCTCCATGTCTCTTTCGTCATGCGGAGCATTTCCCGGATACTCTCTTCCCCGGCCATCCCACAGCCGTTGGCTACATGGGCAAGCTGATTGGCGTTGTTGCACAGACCGGATATTTTCCGCAAAAAGCTCCGTATGATGCTCACAGGGTCTTGCCGGACTTCGCCGCCCATGACGATGGAACGGATATATTCCTCACGGACAGGCCGCTTTTTTTTTTCTACCTGTTCTTCCAGAAAACGCAGCTCCTTTGCATTGAGGCGGACTGGTATCACATGGTTTCTTTTTTTTTCTCATCTCTTCACCTGCTTTCCAACGGGTTATTGATCGTTTCCATTACATTTCACGGTTTTTCCAGATCAGGAATCCTGTCAGCACGCCAATGGCTACGGCTGCAGCAATGATTTTTTCTTCATATAGGCCTCACCCCCTTTCCGGTACCTGGCACAGCTCCATCGGGGCAAGCATGATTCCCCTCTTTTCCATCTCTTTTGCGAATTCCAGAAGGTTCCATTTCTTCCCATCGATCATAGCAGAATCGGCATCCAGATAGTGGCAGGTGGATACATTCCGCTCTCCATTTGGGGCATTCTGCACAAGGCTCTCCCCGTCTGAAAGCCGGAACAGTTCCTCTCCCTGGCTGTTTACAAAACAGATGCACACGCCGTGGTCAATGATCTCCTTTGGTTTCATCCGGCACCGCTCCAGTGCCTCATCCTCACGTTTTCCAGCTATGAAAAGACACATTGCAAAAACTCCCATTACTCCTCCGGTCATTGTGCCAAGTATAAATCCCAACATTTTTTTCGTTCTCCTTTCGTCTGTTTACGGCTCGGTATGGGGGATTGGGGTTCTCCCCAAAGTGCGTTTGATATCCAAACGCTATGCTTGCAAAACCAGTCGCATTTTGCTTCGTCCCCTCTGAACCTATCGTTTTTCGGAATCATTCGTTTTCCTTGATTTTGCTCAACCCATCCAGTGTGGTACAGATGATATGGAGTCTGTCAGCCATGCTGATCTCCGTGTTCATCGTCCCGGTGGTCTCTTTTCCGCAGACGACCACCATCCTGCACCGTCTTAAGATCTGATGGGACATTCTCCGCATAGCCTGCATATCCTCCGCATCCCCATCATCAAGGAATGGGGAAAAGCTGTACTGCGGGCAGATCGGCACATATCCCAGTTCGTAGATCTTCCGGCAGTACCGCTGTACTTTGGTCTTTCCCTCTTCTGCAGAACAGCAGACATAAGCAAGTGCCTGTTCCAATACGACCATCTCCTTTCCTGACCAGACAAGTTTCCTCTGCCCGGCGTTTTTCACAAAAAGAAACACCCACAAAGCATTCCGGCTCTGTGGATGTCTTGTGGACATCTGGATTCTTTTCTTCTCTCTTTTTCAGATGTCTGCCAGACATCCGGCTACTGTGGTTCTTTGTTCTCCGCTTCTTCCCCGGCTTCCAGTGCGATACGGACACGGTCGCTTCCCAGCTTATAATATGCATCCGTCACTTCGATGCCGACTGCCTGATAGCCCGACTCTGTCGCCGCAAGGATGGTCGTGCCAGCTCCGGCAAACGGGTCTAAGATCAGGCCGCCCGGCTCACAGATCTGGATGACATCCTTCATCAGCTGGAGCGGCTTTTCTGTCACATGGATGCGGTTCTGGGGATTCCCATAACGGAACACACCCGGAAGGCAGGACACCGGGCGGTTGATCGGCATCGGTCCGTTGCTTCCCCCATACAATGTATTCTGCCTGCTGGCGGAATCTGCCTTTCTGCGGACGGGAGTTCCCCTTTGTCCCAGACGGCAGTCCCCCTCCAGATCCACCCTGCCCACTGGAGGGCATCGGTGATAGACGGGTACTGTCTCCAGTCAATAAAGAGGCAGATCGGAGCCCCTCTCTTGCAGGCTTTCCGCACATCGTACAGCCATTCTGCCATCCAGTGGGTCCAGGAACGCTGATCCTTGTTATCCCCATCAAAGTCCGGCAGGGCATTCTCTGCTTTCATGCTGCTGTACTTCTGGTTGGTGGTGCGGTTGCGTTCATTCTGCTTGGTTCCCCGGACGCATAGGGCGGATCGGTCAGTAACTGCATCAAAAATCCCCGGCTGGAATCCTTTTACCAGCTTTAAGGTATCCCCATGCAAGATACGCCAGTTCTCCCCTCCGGCAGACTCATCCGGCAGACAGTCCGGTTTTAAAAGATCTTCAAGTTTCAGGGTATTTCCCATAGGCATCATCCTTCCTATTGCTTATTTCCCAGATTTCTCTGGAAGTGCTTCTATCTATGGAACTGCTCATCGGCAGGTATCCTCTTTTTTTGTGGTCTTCTTTTCTTGGCGTTCTGCGCTGTTCACGGTGATCCGACAGTTCGGTTTCCACATATTCGCTGATGATTCCCAGTGCTTCATAATAATTGCCACTCTTGTGGACACGGTCTGCCATCTCGTTGGCCTGTTCGGACATCCCGGCACATCTGAGCAATCTTGAGGCATCCCCAAGGATTGAGAAAATATTTCCGTCATGCCCTAAGAGCTTCAGATTCGGACGGGACGGATTTGGTTTCGGCTGCTGTTCCTGCACATCGTTTTCTGGTGCTTTCACCTGTATCTGGAAATCCGAGCCGGCACCGACATAGAAATGTAAGTATAATTCACCGCCGTCTACCTTGATCTCCCGTTGTTCCAGACTTTCTCCCCAGCCATCGCTGTACTGGCCTCTCAGATACTGCCCCACCACACGGTATTCCTCTGGTGTCAGATTCTCCCGGAGTGTCAGGTTTGCACAGCCATATAAAACACCATCCTGTTCTTTTTTTACCGCCATTGTAATACGTTCCACTTTTTTTTCCTTAATGTCCTTATTTCGGTTAAAATAATCAATCAGGTTGCATGGCTGGTTGTCAAGCATACCGAGCCGGTTGATCTCGTCAACCTTTTTCTGCTATAGATGGCTGATACTGCACCAGGTCAGGTCCTTCCAATGGTTCCGCATCATCCAAATCCACAATATCTGAATAGTCCGGGATAAACTCTGCCATCAGAGGGGACAGCATTTCCACTTCTATTTTTTCTTTGATAGGCATCACCTCACTTCCTTTCTCTGCCGTTTCTCCGGTGTTCGGGCAGTCATCTTTGCCATGTCTGCCCAGTCTGCCCCTTCGATCTCCGGCAGGTTCTCGATGATCCGATAGCTTCCCTCGTAGGCTTTTCGGATATGTTCACATGCCCACCGTCCGGCAAAGTCATTGTCGGTACATACTTCAATCTCGGTAATCTCCGGGTGCTGGGACAGAAAATGTTCCAGTGCCTGCGGCTTTTTCATACTCCGCTGGCTCTGCCCTTCTTTTGGTGCACTGATCCCGCCAAGCTCCAGACGGTACTTATCCCGGCTTCCCTGTTCCAGTGTCATGTGAGCCAGCACATCCACACAGGCTTCATAAACGGCAACCCGTCTGCATCCTGTTTGTGCCGGAACACAAAAAGCGTATGCCTTTTCGCTTCCAGCCTGTTCCATCTTAAAAGACTTTCCGCTGGCATCGTAAATCCCACGCAGGAAAGCATATCTTGCCACCTGATTTTCATCCCGTCCTACGAACACGGCATTGTGGTAGGGCAGGCTCTCATATAAGATTCCCAGATGAACACACCGCTGTAAGACCTCGCCACTGATTCCGCGCTCTTTCAGATATCGGAACACCCTGCGGCAGTCCGGGCTGGCTGGCGGCAGGACAAACAGCTTGTTGGGCTTTGTCTCCACAGGCGGAGGGATATAGGTGGGATACTCATCTTTCAGCATTTGCACTGCCTCCAGAAAAGAACACCCGTCTACATGAATCAGGAAATTTAAAGCACTGGTGCCCCCGATATCTCTGGATTTCCAGTGCCACTGGCTGGTCTGCTCGTTGATCTTAAAGCTGTCGTGGTCTGTCAGCTCCCATTCATTTCTGGCTGAAGATTTTTTTTGAGGCGGTTCGGGTGGTATTTCTTCAGGTATTCAATGGCGGTGATCTCCCTTGCACGTTTGATTTCTTCTTCCGGAATCCACGGCATTACATCACGGTATCCCGGAGCTGCTCTGCCTTATCCGTTTTCTCCCACGGGAATTCCTTTCTTCCAAAATGCCCGAACACGGCACTCTGTCGGTAGATCGGCCGCTTCAGGTGCAGGGTGTCACTAATCTGGCTTGGGGTAAGCCCGAACACCAGAGGGATCGCTGCGGCGAGGCAGTCATCCGCACAAATCTTTCCGGTTCCAAAGGTATCCACCTGCACCATGACTGGCTGGGCAACCCCAATGGCATAGGCAAGGGACACCTGGCATCGGCTGGCAAGTCCGGCAGCTACCATGTTTTTGGCGATGTAACGGGCCATGTATGCCCCGGAACGGTCAACTTTGGAACAATCCTTCCCGGAAAATGCACCGCCGCCATGCGGTACCAGGCTACCGTAGGTATCCACCATCAGTTTCCTTCCGGTCAGTCCGGTGTCTGCATCCAGACCTCCGCACACAAATCTGCCCGATGGATTAATCAGGATCTTGGTATCCTCATCCGGCGGCAGCATGCGGAGTGCCGGGCGCAGCACTTTCTCCCGGATCTCATGCTCCAGCTTCCGAAGAGATTTTTCCTTTTCATGCTGACAGGACACAACGACCGTATCCAGCCGGACAGGTCTGTCATCTTCATACTCCACGGTCACCTGTGCTTTTCCGTCCGGCAGGATTCCCATGATATATCCGCTTCTACGGCTTGCAGACAGTTCTCTTACGATGCGGTTCGCCAGAACCACTGGCATCGGCATAAGCTGCGGCGTATCATCGCAGGCGTATCCCACCATGATGCCCTGATCCCCGGCACCGCTGGCAAGTCCGCTCTGAACAGAAACAGTCCCTGCCCTTCGTTCTCTGGATCTCTCCACTGCCCCGGCGATATCCGGACTCTGTTTGTGGATGAGGGCATCCATGTGGATTTCCTCTGCTTCATAGCCTGCACTCTCCAGCACCTTTTTGATGATTTCAAACACCTGTGGCTCAAATCGGCTGGTGATCTCTCCTGCCACAATGATGTTCCTTTTGGTAGCCCGCCAGCACCTCGCAGGCCACTCTGGAATTTTCGTCCTCTTTCAGACACGCGTCCAGAATGCTGTCTGCAATTAAGTCGCAGAGCTTATCCGGATGTCCTTCCGTTACGGATTCTGCTGTATAAAATCGTTTCATAATTATTACCATCCTTTCCAACGAGTCAAAACTCGCTGCTCGTTATAAACTAAATAGATCCAGCAGAAAGCACTCCTTTTTGGAACACTTCCTGCCGGATCTGGGTTATGAGCTGTCTCACATTCTGCACTTTTCTAGTACGTTCAGACACTTTTTTCCACCTGAATACTACCAACACACACCCTTACATAATCCCCCTGTTTTGAACACTTCCCAGTCTGTGCGGTCATCATTTGTCTCATTTTCTACACTTTTTGGGGGCTTTCAGACACTTTTCGTTAGAGCATTCGCTGATATTCCGTAGAGTATTTACCAAAGTTTCCACTTTTGAACACATTTTCCATCTGAATACACCTGGCATACACCCTTTATATACTCCCCTGTTTTGAACACATCCCTGCCCATGCGGTCATTATTTGTCTCATTTTCTGCACTTTTCGGGTACTTACGAACACTTCTGACTCCACACTGCCCCGGAAACGGGCACCGCCAGGACGATGTTCCTGGCACCGCTCCATTCATATGAACACGTGACGAGCGTCAAAACCTTATCGTATATACACTTCAGGTAATCATCTCCGATTTCGAACACTTCCCTCCGCTTGGCTACTTTTAGGTACTCTTGCACGGCCACCACATCTGGAAGTTTCTGCTGGAACGGGAACAGATTCCGGTCTGCTTTCAGTACCGTGACAATCTTATACTCCTGAATGCCGTCCTCTGTCTGAAGATAAGCAAAACGATGGGCGTTATAATAATCTTCCCCTGCATATAAGTCCAGGTTTCCGAACATCGCCCCGCTGTTCATGTTGTGACCGTAAATGATGAGGTTCCGACTTTCAGACACTTTGCAGTCTGCCTTGTAAAAACAGGCTTCCGTTGATGTCATATTCCTTTTTGTAATTCCGTTTCAGGTAAAACTCCCCATTCTCCTGTTCGGACTGAAGCACCGGGTAATCAATCCCGGTATCCGGTATGGTCAGCCATCCCTGCACATCTAGGTATTGTTCCCGAAGAGAAACAAGGTCTACCGCAGCCACCGGGCATTTTCTTCCAGCTGGTTGGTCTTTCTTTTCAGATCCTGAGGCTCCCGGAGCTTCCGGCTCCGGGAAATTCCCTTTCAGCTCTGCCACCAGCTTTTTGTTCTCCATTGGAAGATATACCATATGGTAAAGCAGGAACCCGGCACTTAAGAAAAGTGCTGCAAGGCATACCGTTTGAAAAAGTTTTTTCGCGATTTTCATCGTTCCTGTCCGGCTTTCTCTGCTTCTTTGGCTGGCTTTTCTGCGTCTGTCCCGGCACAGGCGGTTTTCTGGCTGCTTTCAGGATCGGCTCTGTCGGGATTTGGTTCTGTCTGCAGCCCTTTAAGATCCCAGTCAGGTACGACCGTCCGGGCGGATTAAAGTTCTGCATGTAATCTTTTGTCATGATATAGACAATGGCTTTGATCTCTCTTCCGCCTTTATTCTTGACGGTGATTTCCTGTTTGTCGTAAAAATCAGGATAGCCTTCATAAAGATCCAGGCTCTTTTCGCAGTCCCCGGTCAGTGACCAGAGGACGCCGTCCACATGGCTTCCCTCTTCCGGGAAGATGGTGGCAAGGCCGCTTCCTGCGGCTGCAAAGGTCAGTCGATACCCCTCCAGGCGGACGATTTCTACCACCTCCGCCTTTGGGCACCGATATGCCATCTGGTCCAGATCCATGTTGCTTCCATACGCAAAATATAATTGTTTCAGCCTATCTGCCCCCTTTTTTTTTTTCTTCTTTCTTCTGGATGCCACACTCATACCAATCAGACCGCCTGCGGAAAGAATCAGGCACAGGGCCGGAATCCAGAGGTTGGTGTCATCGCCTGTTTTCGGGTTACTTACAGACGGGGTGTCCTCCGGCAGCTTCTCGTTCGTCACTTTCTGGATGACTTCAATCACTGGGGTTTTGTCATCTACATAAGTAAATGTCACTTCATGCTTGGTCTCATCCATCTGATATCCTTCCGGTGCTTTGGTCTCAACCAGATAATAAATGGCTGCCTTATCAAATTTGCCGTCCTTATAAGTTCCGATTGCAAGCAGTCCGCTGGTTGCATGGCCGTTTTCATCAGTGGTCAGGGGTTTCTACCACTTTGCCATCGGCATCCCTCAGTTCAAATTCCGCACCTTTCAGTGCAGCTCCGGTATCCTTGTCCGTTTTCTCAATGATCAGACGTCCCTTTGCGGTATCATCTTTCATGGCTACCTTCTGGATCTCTGCGGTGTCTGCCACCTCGAAGGTGATCTCTTCCGAAACGACATAACCGTTTGGAGCCTGCTCTTCTTTCAGGGTGTATTTACCGATTGGAAGTTTTTCGATATAATGCGGCTCTTTACCGGAAGTCCAGGTTTCTACGATATTGCCATTTTCATCTGTGATGGTCAGTTTGGCTCCTTCGATCTCATTATCTCCGGTAATATCCGTTTTGCTGATCTCCACTTTGGTCACATCATCTTCCATTATCTGTTTCTGGATCTCTACAGTATTCTCCACGGTGAATGTGATGCTTTCCGCAGTGGCATATCCATCGGCCGGCTTGGTTTCTGTCAGGGTGTACGATTTTCCTACAACCAATTCTTTGATGATGTGCGGCTCCTTGGTGGATGTCCATTCCTCAACAACAGCCCCGTTTTCATCCGTCAGCTGTAATCTGGCTCCCGGCAGTTCCTCGCCTGTGGTCAGATCGGTTTTGGAAAGTTCCACGGTTGTCGGCTCATCTTCAAATACGAACTCATAGGACACTTCTGCTTCTTTGTCTCCCTGGTACTCAAAAACAAATTCCTGTTCTTCTCCGGTGGTGACAAATCCATCCGGTGCATACAGGCTCCTTCACATAATATGTTCCGTCGATCGGCAGGTCTGCAATAAAGGAAATCTTTCCATCTGCATCCGTTGTTTTTAATTCGATCAGGGTATCGGCCTCCATCAGCACCTTTCCAGATGCGGACAGGATATCGTTCCTGGTGTACAAACCAAAGATGCCGCCTTTTAATACACGGTCGGTATCCTTTTCTTTCTTCAGGACGTTCACTTTTACCTTCTGACGGTTGTTCTGCCAGTCCTCATCGTATACGACAACAGGGGTATCCTGGTCACGGTAGGAAAGATCTACATATCGTGGTTCTTCATCTAGCACATAACCATATGCTGTGCCCACCTCTTTGACATAGTATTTTCCAACCGGAAGGTCAGATACTTCTGCAACACCGTTTGCATCGGTAGTTACAGTTGCTACCAGCTCGTCCTTGGAATAATAGTCCGGGCTTACGCCATCAGCTGCTTTGATATCTTCGGCAGCAGATTTCGAAGGTAACGTCTGTCAAGGCTTCCTGTAATGTACTCAAAGAAATGTTCTACAACACCTTTGACGTTATCCAGCAGGGTGATCTTATCAAGGAATTCACCCTTCTTGTTTACGATCAGCAGTGCTTTCGGCACATCGTCTTTCATTTCCACTTTCTGTACTTCTGCGGTATCCTGAACGGTGAATTCCACATCCGTGGTCTTTAAATAACCAAGCGGTGCAAGAGATTCACGGAGGGTATAAGTTTTTCCAACGGTCAGGTATTTGATCACATGAGGCTCATCCTTTACGGAAGTCCAGCTGTCGATCACATTTCCATCCTTGTCCAGAACAGAAAGGGATGCCCCGTTCAGCTCTACGCCTGTGGTCAGGTCGGATTTTGTCACCTCGATGGTGGTCGGCTGGTTCTTCTTAATCGATTTCAGTTTAATGGTCTGGATGTCTTGTCCCTGATAGGTGGCATCAAATTCCAGTACCTCATCAGAGGATACAAAACCGTCCGGTGCAGAAATTTCTTTTTTTACATAATAAGTTCCAAGCGGCAGGTCCAGGGTGAAGTGTGCCTGTCCCTTTTCATCGCTTGTAATCTCCTGTAATAAGGTGTCTGCTTTCACGATGACCTTGTTGCCTGATTTGATTTCCTTCTTATTGTAAAGTCCAAATACAGCTCCGGCTACCACGCTTCCGGTTTCTGCGTCCTGTTTTTCCACGGTGATGCTTACTTTCTGGCGTTCATTTTTAAATGTCACTTCTTCGTCTACGACCGGGGTATCCTGTCCGGCATAGGTAAAAGTTACTTCTTCGCCTTTGGCATTCCAGGTGTAGCCCTCCGGCGCTTTTTTTTTCTCTTCTACCCGGTATTTGCCGAGCGGAAGGTTCTCTACTACGGCACTTCCGGTTTCATTAGTTGTCACCGTTGCCACCAGTGTGTCTTTGGCATATTCCAGATAACGGTTGCCGTTTCTCATCTTTCTGATGGTCTGCGGTATAGATATCCTCGGAGGCGTAAACTTCAAACAACACGGCTCCTGCAAGGCTGGCTTCCTCATAGGTGAAATCCTTGTCAAAACCTTTGACTACTTCTCCTTCCTTGTGGATGGTCAGTCTGCCTTTAGCCGGGTGGTTCTCAAAAATCCACCTCGATGATCAGGTCACCGCTGACCGGATCTTCCTGGTATGCAGTATCACTGTCTACCTTGATTTCCACGGTATTGGTGCTGTGGGTATATCCATCTGGTGCAGTCACTTCTTCGATGCGGTAATTTCCACAAGCCAGATTCTGTGGCAGGATCAGGTATCCGTTTTCATCCGTAAAATAGGATTTATGTACCGTAGTGGATGGATAAGTAGTCACTTGTTCTACATATTTCTTGTTATCCAGATCGTATACTTTAAACTCAGTATTCGGAACCAGGACAGATTTCTTTGTCTCGTCATCATTTTTTGACGATCTTTAATTTTGCTTCAAACTCTTCGTCCAGAAGCACACGCCATACCTGCGGCTGATCCGGATTGTTTTCTGAGATCACAACCTTAAAGTCATCGACTGGTTTGAAGTTGTGCGGTGTGGTGGTCTCCCTTACAATGTAGGTCCCGTATGCAAGCGGAATGGAGCATGCATATCCACGCTCATCCGTGAACATTTCTGTCTGTCCGTCTGCAGTCAGCACGACCGGAGTAGCGGATGCAAAGTCATAGGAACCGTCCTTATTTTTTTCTTCAGGCTGCTCTCCAGATATGCACTGAATCCCACACCTTTTAACAGATCGGCATCGGTCTTACCATTGTTGGCTGCTTTAATGACCTGGAACGGCTGTTTGATCACATCTTCCAGAGAAGTTGCGGTACGTTCTACCGTCTGAACCAGATCTCCCTCGTCATTACACTCCAGATCATGTTCTCCCGGGTCTGCCAGATATCCGACAGGCGGAGTCAGTTCTTTAACGTAATACTTTCCGAGATAGAGGTCTGCGACTTCTGCATTTCCCTCTGTATCCGTAGTCAGGGGTTGCAATCTGTGTTCCTGCCGGGTAAAGAACACCTGTCTGTCCATCTGGATGTACGATATCTTCACGGGCATACAATCCGTAAACAGCACCCTCAAGGGTTGCATCTCCCTGTGCGGTCTTTCCGGTTTCGGAATCCTCTTTTACCAGTTTGATCTTCGCATTGACACGCTCGTTCTGGAATGTGTGGCTGAAAGAAACGGTTGCCTCTTTGTCTGTGGTGTACTGGAACGTAAAAGAGTACACATCCTCGCTGTTTCTGGTATATCCGGCCGGTGCAGCCAGCTCTTTCATGTAGTAGCTGTTGGCTATCGGCAGGTCTGCCTGATATACGGCTTTTCCGTCTGTTCCGGTCACTGCTTTCTCAATGAGAGTATCTTTCTTGACCACAATGGTTCCGTCCGCTGCTTTGATGTCATTTCCGGCATACAGACCATAAGTGCCGCCCGGAAGGTATTTCCTGGTTTCCTTATCCTGCTTGTATACACTTACGCTTGCTTTCTGGCGGTCATTTTTGAATGTCACGCTTCCCATGACCTTTTCTACGTTGCTTCCAGCATAGGAAAGGGTGATCTCCTGGCTTTCGCCTGTGCATACCAGATTTTGTGGTGCCTGCATTTCTTTTTACTACATATTTCCCCAGATATAGATTATCCAGTGTGGCACTTCCGTCATCTCCGGTGGTAAGTCCGGCTTTGACTAATGCGTCTTTTTTTTTTTGTAGACTACTGTTCCGTCTGCGGATACAATGTCCGACGCGGCATAAACGTTATAAACCGCACTCTTCTGTTTCTGCTCGGTATAAACAAAGGAAACACCATCATCAGTTACCTTTGCCCCAGTCAGAACTTCTCCTAATTTATAAACAGTCAGGCTTGCCATCTGTTCAGCATCAGTAACGGTCTGTTTTACAGTGCCGCCGATGACCAAGTTCACATCGTAAGCCTTAGTGTCCAGCAGGTATCCGTTTGGTACGGAGATCTCTTTCAGGTATACGGTATCCTGTGTTTTTTGTGATCGTAACGCTGGAAGCTCCGTTGTCATCTGTGGCCGGCATCTTTGTGATCAGGTTCTTTCCGTCCTTGTCACTGTAAACGCCATAGACTGCACCTGCGATGGCTTTGTTGCTCTTGCGGTCCTTTTTTACGATTTCTAGAGTTGCCTGTTTTACCCATGAAACTTTAAAATCCACATATTTCTCATCGGTCACGCCCTCGCCAAATACCAGGGCAAGGTCCTGTGTCTCGCTTCCGGTTGTGATCTTATAAGCGGAATAATCTTTGATGATGCTTCCCTTCATGGTGACAGACCATTCCCCTTTGACATTCACTGCCTGTGTCAGCGGTGCAGATAAGTAGAATTTGGTACCGCCGCAGATCTCCACGGATGCACCTGCACTGCTTGTTTTTCCCGTTGTCACATTATGCAGTTTGACACCGGACGGCAGCTTCATGGTGATGGTCTGCAGTTCGGATGCCTTGAAGGTGATCTCTTCGGTTCTCTGGCTGTTGCCACTGATATATGCGGTAACATCTGCATTGGAGAAACTCATGTCCACTTCCGGGATCTCCGGCTGGCTCATGCAGTAATTGTAGAGTTCCATTGCCAGAGCCTGTCCGGTTGCATTCGTACCAGAAAAAGCGTCACCGCTGTTATTTGCATAAGACGCAGCCAGATGGACAATGATAAACTGTTTTCCAGCGGAAAAATCAGGATGTTTCTCTGAGAAAAATCCATTTTCGCCGGATGCTTTTGTGCCGTAGTAGCATACTTTTGCCAGTGCTTTGCTGTCACCCAGTTTGGTGATCTTGTAAACACCATCCCCAGGTCCCGCTTTGGATGGCTGCACACAGTAGGCAGTTGCAGACACATTTCCAAATTTAACGGTATATTTATAGGTTACATAGGAGCCCAGACCGTAGTCTGCATAATAGTATGCAGTCCCTCTTGTCACATTCACGTCCTGGGTTGCTCTTGTGCTGGTATTGACTGCGGTGAATGAAACGGTTTCCCCCCATCTTCCATTGCTATCAGGTCAATATCCTGTTCCCCTGCCTGCTCCAGAACATCGCTGAGTGTCAGCCCGGATTCTGCATCGGTTGTATTTTCCGTTTCGGATTCCTCTAATGCGGCATCAAACTCGGATTCAGAAAGTCCATCCTGAAATTCGGATTCTGTTTCTTCCGGTTCTTCTGTCTCCGCTTCCTCTGTTTCAGATTCAGCTGTCTCCGGCTCAACAATTTCTGTCTCTACAGGCACTGTCTCAGTTTCTTCCTGCGAGGCAGCTTCCTCATCATCAGAACCTGTATCCTCTTCGGTAACTGCCTGTTCTGTCTGCGGTTCACTCTGAGCTGCTGTCACAGGCTCTTTTACGATCAGATTTCTCCCAATCTGATAAACCGGGTGGTTCTGGTTGACTGGCTCCACATAATAAACGGCATGGTAAGTGTCTGCATGGCTGGTGCTGAAGTTCTCCCCGGCGTCATTCTCTGCTTTCTGGAATATCACTTTGACTTTGCTTTCGTCCTTAATTTCCAAATTTGTAAAATCCGTGGAAACATCAAAGTCCTGTCCGACTTCCAGCTCCAGATCGGTGGCTTTTACCACTTCCTCTTCATCCAGCAGATCCTTTACACATTCATATGCTGGCGGTTCTACCGCTTTTGGTTCTTCTGAAGCATAAACGGTCAGTGGTGAAATGACTGTGGATAAGATGGTAACTGCGGCCATCATCCCGGAAAGGATCCTCCTGAATCGATATTTATTCTTCATGTTTTCTACCTCTTTCTTCTTTTTCTTCATTTAGCATAAGAACAGCCGGATGTTTCCCACCCGGCCTGTCTGTTCTCATTATTCTGTTACCTTACATCGTCTGTCCGTCTTGGATTCTGCAGACAGGCATAGGTACTTTTGTCATACCGCCATGCCTTATCCCCGTCCAGATTGGCAAGCAGATGCTTCCGCACATTTTTGTATTCGTCCCCGATCAATCCGAGGCGAAGCAGAAAGGTGCGGAACGTAAATGCCGGGTTATCCCCTATTTCCGTCTTTTTTGCATGGGTACAGGATTGGTTGATCGCCTGTGCGGATATGGCAAGTGCCAGTGTGATATTCGACCGGACTTTTCCTGCATGGAGGGTGCTTTCAAAACAGCGCCATTCCAGTGTTCCCTTGGAAAAAACAGCGTGTAGGTTTAATGCATAATACCTTGTCCAGTTGTAATGCTCGGAGCTTCCGTCATTTCCCTCATACCATGCCCTTTTGAATTTTTCCATTGTGATAGTACTGTTGGGCATCCTGCGGATCTTCTCCAGTACCATAGGACGGACTTTCTGGCAGTACTCATCTTCCCTTCTGGTCTGTACATTCAAGGCTTTGAACAGGACATCCTCTTTGCAGTACATAATCGTCAGTGCATTTTTCAGACTCCTTGGTGTATGATTGGATGCGTCCACATGGACATGCATGCCACAGGATGAATTGACAAAAGCACCTGCGTTTTTGACACACCGCACCACTTCCTGGAGTTTCCCCATTTCCGAATATTCCAATTTCGGGGATACCATTTCTGTCGAATAATCTCCATCGGCATCTATTACAGTACCATTTGCCAGCCGTTCACAGTCGATACTGCTGTCCCTTGAAAATTTCCACGTTTTTCCATCTGAATCTTTTACACACCAGGAATCGTAAGAACGGATATGATATGGCTCTGTTCCGAACATTCTTCCAATCGCAACAGCCGCATCATAGCGGCTGATACCTGTCATCTCAATCTCTGTACCAAAATACTGGTCTTTTAGGTCGATCTGCTTCACCCACCCTTCGCTTCTGGAACAGGTGAGCTGTTTCGAATCTCTTCATCTACTGCTTTCAGGTTCCTGCCTATTGCTTCAATGACATTGACAGTGACACCATTCCCGGCCTGCTTGTAAAGCTGGTTATCAGATGTCTCTTTTTCCATCTTGGAAATCTCCTCATCCCGATATCCCTGCAGCCGCCAGACACTCCCTTGGTGTCAGCCTGCGGATTCTGCCGTGGTAGATCACTCCATGACGGTCGGTTGCCGTAATGGTGAACATCGGCTCTTCCGGTTCTTTCATCCTTCTCCCGTTCTGGCGTACATTTTCCTTGGCCGGTGTCAGCACTGCCCTTGGCGGTTCTTCCACCAGCACCCCGGAACTTTCGCCCCTGTGGTTATGGATGCTGGAATCCTGTCTGGTATTCAGACATCTTGCAACGTCTGTTACCAGCGGCGGAGGGGAGATATCTACAAAATGCAGTGTCCCCTGCTGGATTCCGGTGGTCAGAGTATGGGCGATCTCATGCCCGACTCTTCCCCTGCGGCTGTTGATTCCCGGATATCCGAGGTCAATGCTGTCTCCCTCATAAGCCATCTTGTACCCTTTTCGGGTATTTTCCTTAATCGGGATACCGACTTCATATAATCCGGTCTTGCCGCCCATACCGCCAGCCCCGCTGGTCAGCGTGCAGCTCAGTCCTTCTTCTGCATAGACTCTTTCTCCCTGTTTACCAGCATGGACTTGTATAAGAGCTGTTCCATTTGCTTTTGGGAAAGGTAATATTTTTCCGGCACATCTTCCATCAAGATATCCGACAATATACACCCGCTTCCTCGACTGGGGGACTCCGAAATCCTTGCTGTTAAGCACCTTTCCATTCGACATGATACCCCAGTTCAGATAGCGTACTGAGGATGGTGTGAAACGTCCGGCCTTTGTCATGCGAAAGCAGACCGGGTACGTTTTCAAGGAGAAAATACGCAGGTCGTTTGTCTGCAACCAGTCTGGCAACTTCAAAGAAAAGGGTTCCTCTTGCATCGGCAAATCCTTCCCTTCGTCCAGCGATTGAGAATGCCTGGCAAGGAAATCCCGCACATAAAAGATCAAAGTCCGGCATTCGTTCTGTTTCAATATTTCTTGCGTCATTGCAGAACCACTCTCCTTCCGTATCAAACAGCACCCGGTAGTTGTGGTCTGCATATGCATCTGCTTCACAGTGTCCGACACAGGTGAAGCCCCCTGCCCTGTGCAGCCCTTCTCGGAATCCTCCGATTCCACTGAACAGGTCAAAAAATCGAATTGTTCCGGCTATCAGCCTCCCTTCGCTGCGAAAAAAACAGTGCAGATTTCTCTGCACCGTTTCCGTCTCTTGGTTTCTGTTTTGTGATGTCTATTCTTCTGATTCCGCTTCCTCTGGCTCAGATTCTTCTGCTTCTTCGGTTTCCAGTTCTGTTGGCTCTGCTTCCGCTGGCTCTTCGTTTTCTGGCTCTGTCGGCTCTTCATCTGCTTCAGCTTCATCCGGTTCTGTCATTTCTCCGTCTGTTTCAGCTTCCAGTGCTTCTGTCTCAGGCTCTTCTGCTTCAGGTTCTACTGACTCTTCATCCGGTTCTGATTTCGCAGTCTCAGGATCTTCCATTTCTGTTTCTTCGGCTTCCTCTGACTCTGCTTTCCATTTGGCTTCTTCTTTTTTTTCGATTGCATCTTCGATAAGCCCGATTAAGAAGTCTTTCTGTTTCATGCCATTCCTGGCGAGGACTGCTTTCAGTCTGGAAAATAAATCCTCGGTTACCTGTACTGCTACTGTTCTTAAATCTGCCATGTTCGTCTTTTTCTCCTTTTTCTTGTCATGTGTTCTTCGATTACCATTTCAAGGTATTTTGGTATGCTGATTCCTAACTCTTCGATCTCCAGTTTCATCTTTTCATGTAAGTCTACCGGAATCTTTCCGCATATATTTTTCATCTCCATTGTGTTCGTTCTCCTTTCTTTTTTTCTATACACAACATACCCTAAAACGTGGCAGAAAGCTATTCACAATACCCAACGAATATGAGGCTCTCAAAAAGCTCCCAAAGGATGCAGATCCAATAACATTCAATAGGCATCACCCCTTTCAAAAATCCGTGATTTATACTAATTTGACTGCTTGAAATTTGGCTATTTTATCACCAGGAAAGACTTGACTTTTTCAGAATGCATCCTCAAGCCCGGAGAGAAAATCCAGCATCTGGGACGGATTTCTTCCTTTTTTGAAACACTCTCCCCGGAGCCAGAAATGGAAACACCTGCCAGTTCTTCCCGGATTGCCTGCCGGATGCTTTTCTCCAGCTGGTTATTTTTCCTGATCTTTTAAGATCACCTGAACCAGATAGCTGCTCTTCTGTCCATCTGGAACACTTTGCAGGATCTCCCATGCCTTTTTTGTGATCTGGGTTATCAAGGTTCAGGCGGAACGAGAAAACGGGTCTCTTTACTTCGCGCACATCTGCCCCACAATCCGCTCATAGCCGGAAGCGTTGGCGTGTACGTCTGTCAGGTAAATCTGCCGACACAGCCCGTCCTGCGGTGTCACGTGCCGTTTCAGAATGCTGGCTCCGCCGCCCATGATCACGGACGGAATTGCCTTCAGATCGAACCCGGCTTCCATAATTGCAGACAGTATTTTCTCCGTGTAGAGCCTTCCCTGCCGGACAAATGATTTCTTTTTGCGGCCGGGTCCATGCTGCAGCTCTGGCCGTTCAGAACACGTTCGATCTGAATATCCGTTACAGACAGTCCGGTATTTCTGCGAACCTGCTCGGTGATCTCATCCACACACCGGATCACACCAAGTTCCAGGCTGCGGCAGGTAGCGGCATTTGGAACACTGTTGTCCAGCCGCATCAGGTCTACGGTCCAGCCACCGATATCTGCGAGAAGAACAGAAGGCTCGTCCCGAACACATTCCGGGTGGAGAGCCAAGGCTGAGTATCCCCTGTGGGAACAGTTTTACATCCTGAATCCGGATCTCATAGCTCTCATCCTCGTACCGGAAACGCAGAGGCTGCTCTTTCCGAAACAGATATTCCCGGAAGCCTTTTTTTCTCCCTGCCAAAACTTGCCAGTGGAAGGCCGGCTGCCAGAACTACATCTGTTTTCCGCTCTCCCCGGCGATAGCGGATTTCCTGGGCAATGGCTGCCATTGTCAAAAGATAATAATTGTTATTGAAGTCTTACTTCTCACCAGCGTCTGCCGCCCGGTTCCCACACATAAAATTTCCCATTGTACTGCAGGACATTCTGCATGGTATACGGCTCGTAATCGTATCCGGTCAGTCCGGTCGGGAAACATACATGGGGAGTTTTTATGGCATAATATCCATGGTCAATTCCTATAATGATAAGTCACCACATCCTTTCTGGTTTTTCTTGTTCTTTTCCAGCAGGTGGTCTTTTTGGTCTGGAAAAGAGAAAAAGGGCAGAACCCCGAAGAGCCCTGCCATGATATTAAAAATTAGTTTACGTTCCATGTTTATTGTTCAATTAAATACGCATAATTGTTTCTAGTTTAATTTTTATTTTTTTTTCCATTCTTCTGTTTTAAAACTTCATCAAGCCCTCTCTCAATTTTATTACGCATTTCATGAAACTTATGCTTTATTCATCTTTATAAGAAATCAGCTTTGATATAAATGTTCCGGTCAATTCATTTTTATTTCGTTTTTTCGATTCCCATTCAGCTTTATGGATCCAGCCCCATTCTATAAGTCTGTCTAAAAATTAACTTCCCATCTAGCAGATCTTTCTTTTTTTGTTTTGAATTATCAGCCATAAAATGCTTACCTGATGCACAAAATTGAGTAGGTGAACATACCAAGTGTCCGTATCTTTTCAAACTTTTTATTCGCTTCCCATCACCATTTTCTGCATATACTAATAACCAAAAGGCAGAGTCCAGGAATTTCATTTAATAATGAACATCATCTATTTTTTTAATATCTTACAACTGATTTATTTTCTGATTTCCAATAAATCTTTGCATTATTTTTCAACCACTGAACAAATTTTTGATATTTTCACTTGTTGTTGTAGGAATTTCAGGTTTTCAAGGTTAACCAGTTATTTCTAGGTCAGTGAGTCTACTATAGAATTGAGAAAAAACATCTTAAATTCTAAAAATTTCTTTATGTCATCTTCAACCCAGAACAATTCTGCTGATGTTCTCCAAGTCGCTGCTAGTATTTGCTTTATTTCGTCCTTCTGCCTCTTATCCAAATTATATCCAACTATATCTCCGATATCGAACCCATTTACCAGCGTTATCATCAACATAGTTAATCTATGTTCCTATCTTTTAGTGATTATTTCAGAATTGATGCCACATGATTTAAACTGTTTAAAGAATAAAAAATAACTTTTTTATCACTCTTTTGACTTTTTCTCTAAACTCATCCAAATTGTTGCGCTCTTCATTTTATCATAAGAAATCAATTTTTTCCGGTATTTTCCATTTCATTTTCAAAATAGCCGAATTTTTTAATCAATTTCATTATTCTTGTCCTCTTCATCAATCTCCTGTAAATGATACAAAAGATTTTAGTGCATAATTGAACCATTTCATCATTAAATACCAGTTTTTTCAAAATTACCCAAATCCTAGCATCTAGCGTTCAATAACAAGAAGATAAAGTCGTCACTCATCAATAATTTTTAGTTATGTTCCGGCATGACTTTAATCATCATCGTCTATATTACAATTATTTACTACAATAAGGTCATTTTTGAAAAAAAAACAGACTAATGATTTTTTATCCAAATAGTTTCTAAACCAATGTAATGAAAAATTTCCAATTACTATATCTGCATATTCACTCATAATTAGCTTCACACCTTTTCGCTTCATTATTCTTTTACAAATTCATAAAATACAAATCTGCTCTATTGATAATGATATCACAAAAATGTTCTACTGCATATTTTAATTTCAATTTTTTGAATCCATTCTCTGCTTTCCATTGGTGTATTTTTTGCAAAAAATTAATCCACATTTCATGCAATCTGGACTCTGATTCTGTATTTTCTATGCTCACAGCACATCCACCTGTTTCCTGAAGTGCTTCCAAACAATCCCATTCTTTTTTTAAAGTCTCCTGCGAATTCCATCCAAACTTTTATGTGATATTCCTTAAAACCAAGATGATAAATCAGATAAGTCAACCTGTCGAAATCAGCTAACTGCATTTTTTTCTTTCTTAAATAATAGCCTTTTTATCATGCTCGCTGCATAAATATAAAAATGCAAGCTGTTCTATTTTTACCTGCTCCATATATTTCTCCCTCCTCTTCTGTTCTTGTCTCATTTTTACAACCGATTCTACCTTGTCCAATCGTTAAAATCAATACAGATGGTGCAAAAAGTGAGACAAGCCATCCTTTTACCAGAGAGGAAGAGATTTAAGATGCCAAAACCAAGGACACAGTCTGGTGAGAAGAATCTGATCAGCCAACGGTTGATTGAGCTTCGCAGGACTCACAATATGTCTCAGCGTGATCTTGCCTATAAACTCCAGTTAGCTGGTTACGATATGGATAAAAATGTAATCACCAGAATTGAAACAAACAAGCGTTATGTCACTGATCTTGAATTAAAAGCCATTGCTGAAATCTTTCAAGTTTCATACATATTTCTCATTGATGGCAAAGAGGAATAGAAGTGACAAATGGGGAAGTTTTTTCGTTGCTTCCCCATTTTATGTGCCTTTTTACAGATTCAGCAGTTCCAAGATTTTCTGCATACCAGCCTGATATAAGGACTCCGAATATAAAATCCATCTCTCGCTTACTTCTGTAACATATGCGTCTATCGTTTTTCGCTTTTTCTTTTGATAATCCCATTGTCTGAACTTTGTTCTTCATATTTTGATATTTTTTCCAGCATTCCCTGGTACACTGTATTTTCTTTCAGCTGATCTTCTACCTCATCAATCCAGGTATCCATTAGCAACTCCAGCAATTTCTTTGTGTTACCCTCATCATTTCCCAATATTGCTTTTTTAATTTTTTCCAAGCATTGCTCCATAAGAATCATTTGAGCCTGTCCCATATAAAAATGGTACTCTTCTTCTATCATTTCCTTTTCGCTCTTCAATTGGAAATATCGATGTACTGCCTTATGCTCTTCTTCTGTTAGGCTGATTGACTGATTCGACTCCATACATGTTTCTATCACTGGATACTTCTCTGTAAGTTCCAGTATTTTCTTTTGCAGTCTCTGGTATTCCGCATCATGCTTTTTCAGATAGGTGCATACCTGTTCTCCTATCCGTATCCCCACGCATTGCTCATTCCAGATGATATCTGGCTGTGCTGTCATATCGGTGTCTCCCTTCTGTGTAGTTTTCCTGTTCCAAGCACAAGACTATACCACACTTCTGGAAGAAAGCTATTCACCAAACCTACTGAAATCTCCTGGCAGACCCTGTGCAACCTATCCCTTTTCCCACAAAAAAACTGGTATGAAAGACTCCTTGTTCTCTCATACCAGCTATCTATTTCTTATTTAACTGAATACACATTCTTTTCTATTCTCTGTGTATCCTGTACTTATTTATGGCAAAAATCAGACTACAGACACGCTATACACTCTTATGCTACATAATCCAGTTTACTGCATCCTGGTTCAAATGTCACATTGAAAATTCCAACCTGAGATGTAGGAGAGTGGTGCAAGAAAACTTCTGCCAGAAAAATACTGTGCAAACCATCATTTGGTGCACCAATTGGGAATACCATCTTTTTTGCATGTGCCCGCATTGCTTCATCTTCGTATGGTAAATCTCCTTCACCTGCCACCCAAACTTCCTTTGCAAGATTGAAAACAGCCCATGCTTTTGGCCATCCTGCATAGAATGCGGCATGTGTGATCACTGCAGCAATCTCTTTTTGTGTCACACCATGATTTTTTGCATTTTGAAGTTGATATTTTAAAGAAGAATCCGTAATTCCAGAAGCCATCAGGGCAACCACTGTAATGATACTTCTTGTTTTTACGTCGATATCCTGGTTGTTCCAGTTTTCACCGAAAAGCACATCATCATTAAAATGTGCAAACTCCGGTGCAAATTCACCAAGTGCATTTGTCCTGCTGTCTGTACTATTTTTTTCATATTCTGTATACCTCCATAGCACTGTTATTTATAAAGATTTTACCCAAGCACTGATTTCCTGTTTTGTTCCACAATTTAACAGTCTACCTTCTGTAATAACTGCATCTGGTGCGGATGGCTGCAGTTCTTTTATGGTATTACCGAATCCACTTCCGCCGGATGTTGCAAAAAGCACGATCTTTTTGCCGCTAAAATCGTAGGTTTCTAAAAATGTATTGATGATTGTCGGAGCCACATACCACCAGATAGGGAATCCTAAAAAGATTTCGTCATAAGAACTCATATCGATCTCTTTCTCCATAATCTCCGGTCTGTATTTTTATCACTCATTTCCACACTGCTTCGAGATTTTTTATTCATCCAGTCAAGATCAGCCTTTGTATATGGAACTTTCGGCTCAATCTCAAACAAATCCGCCTTTACTTCCTCTGCGATCATCTCTGCTACTTTTTTTTTTGTTGTTCCGCTTGCACTGAAAAATGCCACTAATTTTTTACTCATAATAAAAAGCCCCTTTCTTTACGTATTTTTCGCATAAAAATAGATGTAGAAGATTTACATTCATCTTACACACATCTATTTTAAGCTCTATCGCTTCATTATGTCTAATGCTTATATTGAATTTTTGTTTTATGCCTGGAAAGCATTTATTTCTTCTATCACTTTACTGATCGCCAGCGAATACGGGATGTTACGCCTCCAGGCAATGACAGTGCTTGTCATGATTTCGGGAGAAATTCTTCGCTGTACAAGAATATCCTCTCGCCAATACTTTTTGCAGCACCCTCAATTGAAATTGGATACCCCAGTCCATTTGCTGCCATAACTCCGGCATTCGTTCCAAGATTACTTGTAAAAGCAATCTGCAGTTTCGAAAAGTCTTTTCCAAACCAATTGGCAAGTTCACTTTGAACATTTACTCTTTCGGGCAGAATCAATGGTTTTCCGATGAGGTCTTCTTTTTTTATAAGCTCTTTTTCTGCCAGCGGATCATTTGGTCGCATTCCGACACACCAGTGATCGCAATCTGTGATCCGGATATAATCCAGCCCTTCGGTGTCCACCGGCTCCATGAATAATGCAATATCTACAAGTCCTTTGTTCATCATCTCATACACCGTATCTGCTGTTGCAGTATGAAGTGCAATCTGAACCAGAGGATATTTTTCTTTATATGTTTTACATATCTCCGCCAATGTCTCCACCGCTGCAAATTCACCGCATCCAATGGTTATATTCCCCTCTACAACATCTTCTTTTTTTCCCTTCAGCTCCTCCAGTGTTTTTTCTTCAAGATGAAGGATTTCCAAGGCACGCCTTTTTTAATAAAATCCCTTCATCAGTGAGCGATATTTTCTTTCCGTTTCGAATAAATAATGTTATTCCCAGGTCCTCTTCAAATGCTGCCATTTGTCTGGAAAGCGTTGGCTGGGTAATATGCAATTGTTCTGCTGCTTTTGTAAAGCTCTGTTCTTTTGCTACTGTCAGAAAATAGCGTAATAGTCTTAATTCCATATCTCTATATTCCTACAAATTTTTCTTATAACCCTTCTATCATACTGCGTCCCCCAATATCATCTATATTTACATGTAATATCTGCCCAAAATACCGTGGGTTATTTTCCGGATTATTTTCTAACCGCCTATGCCATTCAGACTGTGATTTTACTGGCTTTTGGGCGAAGCTTTCAAAGAGTTCCGTGGCAGATAAGGAGCACTTTAATCATTATAATTTTCCTCCTAAATTGCCGCGAATTACCGCATTTTGCGCACTTTTTTCGGGCTTTCAAAAAACTAACACTTTTTTTTTTTTCGATAGTGTGTCACACTATGCAAAATAAGGCAAAGTGTAACTTTCAAACGTAAACGAACCGTATACGAATTTAGGCCATTCGTATACGCTTATATTCTAGGGGCTATCGTTAAAAAGTGAACACAACCTTTTAACGATGAACCCTCTGGGTTCACTTTTAACGTTTAGGGTTCAAACGCCTAAACCCCACAATCGTTACAGTGGTACGTAAATTTCAATTTCCAAAGCTATCCAATTGACGAAACTAAAATTTGTTACACATCTTGGAACAACAAATTTGATTAACTATATATCAACCTAATACATATAATCATGCCATAGCTTAAAACGATTAACTTTTACATTTCTCTATGCAATAGCCTTATTTGCAAATATTCATTACACATAAGGCAACTCTCATATCAAACTCAGTATACCGTGGTTCATACAATATAGGCACCTGCAAGTCAATCATTTCTAATGTGATGTCTATTACATCATCTTTTGTTTCTGTCTCAAGTATGATCTGCCTTATTTCTGTTGACATTTTGTCACCTTTCTTCATATACATTGAAGTACACACCTTACTTAGATTTCATTTTGTCAAAAAAAATAACAACCCTATGACTAACACAACAGGGAAAAAACAAGTCCAACTGTCATTCCAGTTCTGATATTATCTCCTGCCATTTGAGTAACTCTTCCAACGATTCGGGCCCAATACTTCCTCCCAAATCACCTGCCATTGCAAGAAGTGCAAACATTGCTGTTCCGCCTGTTGGGAATTTTTTTAGAGGAAATGCTAAGTGTTCTGGCCACATGATACCCACCGAGAAACCACATAAAATACATCCGATTAGTCCCACTACAGGATTTGAAAAGAGTGATGCAAGAACATAACATACTACGCATAACAAGCACCTGAACCAAGCATGAACTTTGATAAATTAACTTTTTTCACCGTATTTTACCATACAGTACTCTGCAAATTCCCATAGCCACAGCAAATAAACATGGTCCCAAAAGATCTCCCATTGTTTTACTTTAAGCCCAAGTGCTGCCTCAGCATATGCAGATGCCCATTGTGCCATAGATAATTCAGAAGCACCTGAACATACCATCAAAATAATAGCAATCCAGAATAATGGTGTTTTGCAAAAAGTGCTGATATGCTCATTCCCTCGTTCTCATCTACAAGATATTCAATAGGACAGGTTGCAAAATTATAGATTTTACTGTCGGAATCAAGGGCTAACAGAACTGCCAGCCATTTCCAGCTGTCGATTCCAAATACTAGCAAAGAAAAAAATTGTTGAAACAAGAATTGTTCCTACAGAACCCCAACAGTAAAAATGAATGAAGAAGACTCATAGTTTCCTCTTTGTTGTCAAATGGGCATGGCCTCAACAATAGGACTGCACAGCACTTCAATCAAGCCCACTACCTATTGCGTATGTAATTACACTGATAATTATTCCTGCATATGGATTCGGGAAAAATCCGGAAGAAAAAGCTAAAGTCCTACGAGTCCAAGTGCTGAGCAGGCTTCTGATGCCACAATACAGGCTCTGTAACCAATTTTATCAACAAATTTGGCACAAAACAAATCAACTATAAGCTGTGTAAAAAAAACATGTAGATATAAGTGCAATATTTCCAAGTGTGATATTGTAATCCGTATGGAACTTCAAATATAAAAGTGGTGCAAAATTAGCAGCTATTGCCTGAGTTATAAATCCAAGATAGCAGGCCATTTTAGTTTTTTTATAGTTTTTCATAGTAAGATTCTCCTTGAATCCCTCGAAATTTAATTGTATTATATTGTATATTAGTACAATTTTCATTGTAGATTTTTATATATTTTATTGTAATATATCGTAACATCTTTCAAAAATACGAGGTGCTATAAATGTCTTTTTTTCCAATCAATTCACAAAAATAGAAACTGATGACAGCTTAATGGAAAGAGTATCACATGGTGACGAGGCATATCCATTTAGTTACTATTATGAAAATCTTGCTCTATATGATTTTCATTGCGTAGATTGGCATTGGCACAATGAATTTGAATTCGTATACATAGAAAGCGGAGAGGTTTTTGTGATATTGGAGCAACCCACTTTCACAATTCATGCTGGTCAAGGAATAATGATCAATTCTGAAAGTTTTCCACAAATTAAAATCCTGAGGGCGATGCCATTATTCCCAATTTTCTGTTTAAGCCCTCGTTTATTGCACCAACAGAGAGTCTTATATATAAAAAATATGTAAGTCCTATCCTGTGTTCCTCAATGGAATATATTATTTTTCAAAAAGACATTGCCCTGGCAGAAAGATGTGCTTGAAATTATAAAAATATAATCAAGTTGCAGGATGCAAACGATAATCGTGAAATATCTGTATCAATAAAAGTTCAACAGCTTTGGTTATTCTTTAGAAAAACTTAGCATTTGAATCTTTCGAGAAAAAATGGGCAGTCAATTCCAGAACAAGGCTTCAGCTGATGATGCAATATATTCATGCCCATTTTGCTGAAAGCCTATCACTTGAAGACATTGCGAGTTCTGCTGCAATTAGCACAAGTTCTGCTCTACACCTCTTTCATGGCGGAATTAAAATGACACCTATTAATTATCTCATCAGTTATAGACTTAAACAGGCCGCCTTACTTCTTACCAGTACAGAGAAAAAGATTGCAACTATTGCTCAGGAATCCGGTTTCAATGGTGTGGATCATTTTTGCAGAAGTTTTAAGAACTCATATGGCATTACACCTACTGACTATAGAAAACAATCTAGTAAAAAATATCTTTCAAAAACAATCTGTATGCTCCGGTTCATGCGAAGCTGCGTTCCATACTCACCTGTGATACGTTCCAGATTGCGAACGATTTCTGCACGTATATAACTGAAGTGAATCGACTGGAGGTGACGTGTTGGCAGCAGGACTTTTGGGCCGTCTGTTTATGTTTTGCTACCATCCTAATTTTCAGGGCGAAAAAAAAGGAGCGCCGCATTTTAGTGCACTCCCGTACAATAATAGAAGCTATGTTATCGTTTATTAAAATCTGACCTTTATTTGTTCTTTTCTATAAACTCTACTGTTTTTTCATATGCTTTTACTCCCTCATCAGTATTTTGCTCATATATATAATCATGCCATATTTTTTTCAAAACAACGTAAGATGACAACCTACTCTTCGTTGAACCAATGATTCTTGCCTTAAATTCCCCTGGTGTTTTTTCAAACAGGCCCTAGCATCAGGAACAGTCATATCTAAAATCTTGCTATTTTCAAATAAACACATCCTGTCCTCATCTCTTTTTATTATTAGATTTCAGGCATATTTGCTAATTTCTTCTATTCAGCCTTCCCCTCTGGAAAAATAATTTTAAACACAAAGAAAAAAAATCACCATGGAAACTCCACCTGTGATAATTGTCACAAGCATGTTATAGACTGCCGGTGCCACATATGCAGATGCAACTGGCATCCACAGATTATTAAATCCATTACAGATCAGTGAAATTACCACCCATGCTATAAAATACCAGATTGCCTGATATACAGGATTTCCATGGCTTTTAAAAAAGTAATATTTCTCTGAAGCGGAAAATTGATACACTGTGCAAGAAATGACCCCAATTCATAACTGATAAAATAGCCAAGTCCACCACCGATCAGTATATTCCCCGTTGCATCACGCAATACATTATACCCCAGCAAGCTCCATGTAAAATTTTACTCCAAACAGATTCATTGAAACCTTTGGCCACATAAATTCTGTACCAGCCAGACCAATTCCCAAAATCCCTGGTAAAAATGTAAATACAAGATACTGGAATACTGTCACGCCCATACTGAATATAACAAAATAAAATATCTGATAAAGCCATTTTGCAAAAAGCAGCATGTTTCTCTTCAAAACATTTCCATATATTTTTTATATGATTCATCTGCACTTTCCTCCGGCTCCTTTTAATAATTTTTCATATTTCTTATTATTTCTTCTGTTTCTGAAATATCCGCCAACTACTTTTTTACTCCAAGCATAAAGTGACCATTCACAGCATCGACAATTCCATATACCATTTCCATACTGACTGCCCCTGCCGGTCATCTTGGCAATCCCTCGAAACGGCATATTGTAAATAAAAAGAATATTCAGATCCGGCTTTCCCTGTGCCTCACTCTTCTTTTTTCATTTTTGTGAGACATCTATATATCAGTCTTGCAAGTCGGCTTTTTGCATAATACATCTGACAAATTGCATCATTGATTTCCAGATTTCCACTCCATCTTCTGTCCGGTATCTCATGTCCAAGAAGTTCACGAAATTCCTCATCTGATATTTTCTGAACAATTCCTGTATAATAGTAAGGCATTTTTTGCCGGATTATACGGATATCCTTTACTATTTCCTGTTCTCTCAGTCATACCTGTTAAACGAATATCTGCAACACTGGCTCCTACCATAATCTGATAAGTTCCTGTTTCTATTTCCCACTGTCCCGTTTTTTATATTCCAATAACGGAATGTCTTATCATCAAACGGAATCCTGAGCTGTCTGCTTTCTCCTGCCTTTAGATAAACTTTTTGCAAAACCTTTCAGTTCTTTTTCCGGTCGGAACACGATTGCATTAGGAAGTCCTACATACATCTGAACAACCTCTGCTCCATCTCTGTCACCTGTATTGGTAACCGAAACTTTGATTCCATCCTCTTCTATGATAAGATCAGAATATGTAAATTCCGTATAGGAAAGTCCAAAGCCAAATGGATATTATTGCACCCGGACTTTTGAAGTATCATAATAGCGATATCCCACATAAACACTCTCTCGGTATTCCGATGTTTTCTCATTACTTGGATAATATCGGAATGCCGGTGTCTGTTCATAAGATATGGGATATGTTTCTGCCAGTCTTCCTGATGGATTCACTTTTCCGGTCAGAATATCCAATGTTGCAGAAGCGCCTGCCTGTCCATTCAGATAGCCATGCAAAATCGCTTTGCAGCAGGTGTGCCATGGCATTTCTATCGCAGATCCTGCACTCAGTATTCCAATAATATTTTCATTCACTTTACTGATATCCTGCAAAAGATCTATCTGATCCTGCGGAATACGCATATGGGTTCTGTCCAGTCCTTCTGATTCACTGATCTCATCAAGACCAAAGCAGAAAATCACAATATCCGCGTTCATAGATAAATTTAATGCAAACTTTCTATCATTCTCATCTACATCTCCATTTCTCTGATAGCCTCTTGTCATCCCCAGAATATTCCAGATCATATTGTTGCAAAATTGATGACATATCTTCTACTTTTGTTGGATTGACCATAGAAGACCCTGCCCCCTGATATCTGGGTGAAAAAAGCAAAATCTCCAATAACAGCGATGGATTTTTTTTGTATCCAGCGGAAGAATCTGTTTTTCATTTTTCAGAAGAATCATGCTTTCTGCTGCTGCTTTCCTTGCCAGTTGATGATGTGCATTTCTGTCAAAGTTTTTATCTGAAAGCTTCTTCCCTGATGTCAGTTCCATCACTGCATCCACCAGTTCTCCAACTCTTTCATCCAAATCCGCTTCCTTCAGCGTTCCATTTCGGACAGCAGCAATCACTTCTCTTGCAGAATCGTACCCACAGGACGGCATCTCCAGATTTGAGCCGGCAGCAACACCTTTCACATGGTCATTGCTTCCGCCCCAGTCTGTTACTACAATTCCATCAAATCCCCATTCTTTGCGCAAGATATCTGTCAAAAGATGTTTGTCCTCATTAGCATAAATCCCATTAATCTGGTTGTAACTGCTCATGATTGCTTTTGCGTGTCCTTCTTTAACAGCTATCTCAAAACCGGTCAGATAAATTTCTCTTAATGTCCGTTCGTCAACAACTGCGTCCATTGCCATTCTCCTAAGTTCCTGACTGTTAACCGCCAGATGCTTCGGGCAGGCATAAACGCCTTTACTCTGTATTCCACGAATATATGACGCTGCCATCTTCCCGGAAAGATATGGATCTTCTGAAAAATATTCAAAATTTCTTCCACATAATGGGCTTCTTTTAATATTTAATCCCGGACCAAGCAGGATATTTACATCCATACTTGCTGCTTCTTCTCCAAGAGCCTGTCCAATCTCTTCCCCCAGATCCTGATTCCAGCTGTTTGCTATCGTCGCTGCTGTGGGAAAACAAGTTGCATTCAAGGATGCATTCAGTCCCAGATGGTCTCCTGCTCCTGCCTGTTTTCTGATTCCATGCGGTCCATCTGAAAGAAAGATGGACGGGATGGAAAGCCTGTCAATTTCTCTGGTCTGCCAGACAGTTTTTCCACTGAGTATCGCTGCCTTTTCTTCTATTGTCATCTTTTCAACCAATTTTTGCTGTTTCATAACTGTTTTCCATCCCACTTTCATCCTTATTCAACATTCTTTCTTTTCTTATATCCTCTGATTACCAGTACTTCCATTCCTGCCATGAAAAGTGCTATTACAGCATGCGATCATAATTACGATTCCAATTACAAGTGCAGCAATAATACCGATAATATACGGTTTGCATAATTGTAATACCGCCAGAACATCTTCCATTTCAACACTGATCATTCTTTTTTTTCCTCCTTTGACTCTCTCGCCTTTTTCAGGTATCATTTCCTGTTGACATTACTATAACATGGTTATTATTTCGTGCCGTTTTTGGCACAAGATGCAGCAAATATGGCACAAAATACTAAAAAAGGTCCACCGGACCTGTCGTATGCTTGGCAACAAAAATACCCAGAGCATTACAATACTCTGGGTAAAAAAAGAATCTTTAATTCAAACCAGTTCTGCTGTACTCCAAATACTACAGAACCATCATATTTTTCTACAGCTTTACGAATACTCTTCAATCCAAAACCATGGTTTTTACTATCCTTTTTTGTTGTTGTAATCAGATTCTCTTCATTTTTGGAAATTTCTGCTTCACAATAATTCTCTATCTTGATGAACACAAATCCTTTTTGAGCGGATACTGTCAGATGGATCAGTCTTTTTTCCGGATCTGGAATTAAAATTACATGTTCAATCGCATTATCCAAAGCATTTCCAAATATAGAACATATATCTGTTACATGCATATGATCCAATAATTTTCCATCTGCCACACAGGTAATCTGTATATGATTTTTTCGACAATGGAAAATCTTAGCTGCCAAAAATCGTATCAAGTACCTGATTCCCCGTTCTGCTTATATTCTCAAAAGCAGCGATTTCCTTTTCCATGGAATCAATCCATTTTTTCGTTTCTCTTCATCTGATTCCGCGCGAAGTCCCGTTATCTGGTGTTTCAGATCATGGTATTTCATTTGTATGAGATCCAGGCTGTCCTGATAATTTCGGTATTGATCATACTGGCTTTTCAGCATCACGTTCATTACTGAAAGTTCTTTCTCGGCAACACACTCACTGATCCTGCTCTGATAAGCATACAGGATTGCAATTCCTCAAAATCGATCAGTGTTCTGATAGAAAAAAATATCTGCACGTTCTCTGCTCGCAAATGGTACATTTTCATTTAAAAAGCTCAGATTACTAAAAGCAAAAGATTGCAACAGCCATGATTGCCGCCGCTGCTACTTCCTTTACTGTCATCTGTTCAAGATAATTCTGCTTCAGAAGATCTTTTTTCTAAATAAATATCAATAGTAAAGCAGCCTCCAAAAACAACCATCGTGATCAGAATTTCAACCCCAGATGCTCTGATTCCCCCATGCCTGTACAATAGATACCATCTGCCACTGCAGCGAAGCTGCAAACTCTGCAAGAACAAATGCACGGGCACAGCAATAAGCCGCTCCCCAGAGGCTTCATATTTCCTCCGACCATAAGAAATCCATACATCATACCTGCAGCGATCATCATACAGGGGAATCCACAAAATTTCAGTTACGCTGCCTGTCAAAGTCAGAAAGATACTCTGCATTGCCAACATGAAAAGACTGCCTATAAGAAAATGTACAGATTTCATGTTTTCTTTTTTAGGATATAAAGATAAACCAGACATGATCCCCACTCTGCTATTGCCGTATAAATTCTCGGAATATCCTGATATAACATAGTATCCTCCATTTCACATGAAATCATTCCATATTGAGGTTTTTGCAGAAGCAGATTCATGAATTCTTTTTTTCTGGTTCTGCTGACAGGTATATGTACATTATGAATCACACAATCAGAACCAACAAACCCCTCTACATGATTCATATTTACCAGCTATCCCTTTGCACATCGAAAAAAAATTATATACTGCAAGTTTTTTTCTTCGAGTTCTTTCATTGTAATTCTTGAACAGTAATCTCCTCTCGAAGTATAATAGATTACATTATGTCTCTGCCCCTCAATATAATAGATATCTGCTATATCTATCTTTACAACTCCTTCTCCAGTCGGAATCGTAAGAAATTCTTTAACCTCAGAATGCATACGTCCAACTGCTTTATCCAGTTTCTGAGAAAAAGAAAAGTACTCAACTGGTTTTACTACATAATCCATTGCATCAACTTCATATCCACGTACTGCATATTGAATCATATTTGTAATAAACATAATAATTACTTTCTGATCCATCTGACGGATTTTTTTCTGCTGCTGTCATACCGTCCATGAACCGCATCTGAATATCCATCAGAATAATGTCAAAACCGCCACTGTAATTCTCAGTGATATCTTCTCCATCACCAAATACCGTAACCTTTATTGATCTTCCCCTTTCCGTTTGATATTTCCGGATATACTCTGTTCGAATTGTTTTACGTAAATTTCTTCATCTTCCACAATTGCAATCTGTATCATCCTATACCCTCCACAAGAATTGCATTCTATGTAACTGTTCAATCACACAATATTTTCCAGGTTTTTTTATTATTTTATAAATAACTTTTTGTTTCAGTATATCACTGCTTCTTTCTTGCATCAAGCGGATCTAATTTTACAAATTACAGCTGTATAATCTGGTTATCTTTTATCATATATCCGCAGTTATCGCATACACTTTCGCCAACTGTTTTTCCATCTCTCACAAATACTTCTATATCTGCACTACATTTCGGACATTTAACTTCTTTAATTGAAATCATATTTCTGGCATCCGTACATCCTGAAAAAAATCCCATTTTTTCACTTTTTTTCCTGTATACATTTTACTATTTTCTTAACCTAATTTTTCTTTTTTTTTTTTTTATCTCATCTACTGCTGTCTGGCTGAAATCATAAGGAGAAACTCCCTCTCTGTCTGCATTTCATAAATTTCCGGATTATAATGAACAAATCCCAGCAAATCACTTTCCGGTATTCTGTCCCTGACAAACACTTCATCCTTTTCATCTCTGATTTTATTTGCAACAACCCTTACTTTCTTTTTACCCCCAGTCCTTCTGCCAGACGCTTTACATTTCTATAAGTCTGAACACTTCTGGCTCCTGGCTCTATCACAACGATAAACTGATCCATGCCTTCTGTTGTCCCTCTTCCAAGATGTTCCAAACCTGCTTCCATATCCAGCAGCACAACATCCTCTCTGTGCAGAATAAGATTGTTGATGATCCGTTTAAGCATTACATTTTTCCGGGCAGACACAGCCGCTTCCGGCTGTTTCTACTGTTCCAAGAATCAATAATCTGACACCATTACGAAATTTCGAATATCTCTCCGGAATATCGTCAACTTTGGGATTGATTTTGTAAAATGTATTGCTTTTTATCCGCTCCGGTCCGTTCTTCCACCAGCTTTCTCATTTTGCTGACTGGTATAATCTCTGCCAGTTCTTCCTCTGAAAAACCTAGTGCCAGTCCCAGATTCGCATCCGGATCTGCATCCGCTTCATACACTGTTTTTTCCTTCATCTGCATATAATCTTGCAAGAGTTGCAGCGATTGTGGTCTTTCCTACACCACCTTTTCCTGTTACGGCTATTTTCATTTCTTATTACTTCCTCTCATTTATTGCTTCAAAATTTTCCTTGCAAGCATATGAATTTCCGGAATTTCCATCATTAGTTCATCTCCAACCAATCCCTTTCTTGCGATTTCTGTATCTTCTGAAATAACTGCCAGTACCTTACTCTGATCGTCAATGGACTCCAACATTGTTGGTAAAATCTGTCCGTTCACTTTATTTAACACAAAAAATACAGTTTTTCCAATGCTGTCCCCTAGCTGTTGGATTTTTTTTCGTCAGCTTCAATGATTCAAAAGAAGGATCTACGATCATTAAGATCAAATCTACACTGTTATCTACGCCACGTCCCAAAATGCTCTACCCCAGCTTCCATATCCAACAATACAACTTCATTTTCTCCTACCGTCAGATGTTTGATAAATTGCTTTAAAATACTATTCATTGTGCAGGCACAGCCTTCATTTGCCTGATGTATTTTTCCACTGGAAATAAGCATCACGCCATTGTTTCGTGAAATATATTCTTTGGGTATCTCATTCAATGTAAATGGTTCCGAATAGAACTTTTTTGCAAATGCAGACAACTTCACAGTATCAAGAATCTCTCCTGCCATCATTGTTTTAAAAGCTTTCTCCTTACCACCAAAATACTCTGTAAAATCCCTTGGAAGCTTTACACCAAGTTGGCGATGCAGTCCATAATTTGATTCATCAGAATCAGCTACAAGAACAGTCTTTCCCATTCGTTCAAATTCTTTTGGCAAGCAGCGCTGATACTGTACTTTTTCCACAGCCACCTTTGCCACATACTGTAATCTTCAAACTTTCAATCCTCCAACTCACAATCCTAACTTCTTTACAATTTCTCCCAGTGCACTTCTTACAGGAGAATCTTTCGGAAGCCGTATGATCGGCTTTCCATCACAGTCATACTGATATACCTGGTCATCATGTGGTACAACGCCTAACAGTTCCAATCCCTGATTTCGGATTTCTTCCAGAGTTCCGGCATCCAGTTTTCCATCTGGAACACGATTCACGATTAATCCGGTTTTCTGTGGTTTAAAGTTTAATTCCTTCATCAGCTTTGCAATACGTCCGGCTGCCTGAACACCTCTTCTTGAACAGTCACTTACAAGAATCGCAACTTCCATCATTGGCAGGATTCCTCTGCTGATATGTTCCATACCTGCTTCGTTATCAACCACAATATATGGATAATGGCTTTGCAGTTTCTGAACCTGGGTCTGCACAAGACCATTTACAAAACAATAGCAGCCCTGTCCCTGGGTTCGCCCCATTACCATCAAATCATAATCATCTTCTTCTGCAATTGCATCGGAGAGACGCATTTCCAGATATGCCTGTTTTGTCATACCGGAGGGAATCTGATATCGTGGGTCTATGCCTGCCCGCTCAATTTCTTCTCTCAGCTCCCCAAGTGTGACCTCCGGCTCAACACCGAGCACTTCGTTCAAATTTGCATTTGCATCTGCATCCACCGCCAGGACCGGACGTTTTCCGCTTTCACATAAATACTGGATCAACAATCCACAAAGAGTTGTTTTTCCTACGCCACCTTTTCCTGATACTGCAATTACATGTCCCATATTTTTTCCTCTAAAATTCTGAACAATCTGTTGACTTTTTTCTTTAAACCTCATTATAGTTGTTACTATATAAATTACAATAATCAGTCTGTGAGATTTGTATGGTTACTCAACATATAAGAAAAAATTGTTGAGGAATCATATGATCCCAAATAATACAGGAGTATATAATGTCAGAAAAAGCGAAAAAACAAGATCGCCGTACCCGCTATACCAGACAAACCATAAAAGATACATTCTTAGAATTGTTAAAGCAGAAAAGTTTTTACGAAAATTACAGTTACAGAGGTCTGCAAAAATGCTGAAATCAACCGTGGCACTTTTTATCTTCATTACTACGATATCTATGATGTATTATCAGATATTTTTAATGATATGACTCAGGATATGTTAACAACTGTAGATCATTTATTCTGTCTAAATCAAAAAAGCTGTTCCTATCCGTTCTGTCAGAAAATACAGATGGAATCACAATACAGGGCACTGTTTCTGGATGATGCAATTGCCCCTATTCTTCTGGAAAAAATAGCAGAAAATACAAAAGAAGGCTATGTGACCTGGCTTATGTCACACAGCCTCCTGACCTTTGAACAGGCAGAATCGGTTTTTATTTTCAAATGAATGGCTGCCTTTCCATCAACAGACTGATGCTCCGCAATCATTGTAATGACTGGAAACAGATTCAGACAGTAATCGACAAATTTATCAAATCCGGGCTGGAAAGTTTTCTGATTCATGATCAGAGGGAAGAAGAAAATGCTTCCGATAATTTTTGCAGCAAAATTTCTCCAACTGTTACCGCATCTTCTACACTCAGATAATGATCGGCATGATCTTGAAGAAATAGTTTTGCCCGATGCAGGAAATTCTTCATCCGCAAACCATATCTTTAAAGTTACCGGATATCTTGGCAGAACTGGAAAAACAGCACACAGATCCGCCTTTGTCTCTGTGAATTCTGCACCCAGGTTTTTACATGCTTTCTGAATTTTCTCAGGATCTTTATCCTGCAAAAGCTTTTTCCAGTTTCTGCTCTGCAGTCCGGTCAAACTTGGTTCCCCGTATCAATCCATCTTTCAGGTTACCAAAAGTAATGAGCTTCTGTGAGCCTTCTGTGCCATCGGCCATATCCAGATAATGCAGCAATGTCAGATAATGCCATTCGTCCACGTTTGAGTTAATACGAAACTCAGGGAGTTGAATTTCAATTGTTTCATAAAAACTCAGTAACTTCAAGTACATTCCGGCTGCTATGAAAAACAGCCCCGCTTTTTGCAGCAATCTCCTCGCCGGAACGATTTTGCAGCCGTTTTACTGCTGCCTGCAACATTTCCTGAAATGCACGATTTTCTGTTTGATTTTTGTATTCCATAAGTTCTCCTTTGTGAACATTTATAGTATCTGTGTTGACTTTTTCCTTTAATCTCCATTATAGTTGTAATTATATTATTTACAATCACCAAAGCATTAAAAAAACGTACAGTTTATCAACACATTAAAAAGAACTGTTGAGAACTTAGGATGTTTTAAACAAACCAGAAATATTTTCATCCCAAAAACGTGAAAAAACAAGATCATTATATCATACTACAAGGAGTTTCTTATCATGAAATATTCAACAAAATTAAGCGATACTGTTCATGTGATGGTTCTGATTGCTATCAACCAGGAAAAATCTCTCTCCAGTGCCTCAATTGCAGAAAGTGTCCATACAAATCCCGGCTTTGTACGCCAGCTTATGTTAAAACTAAAAAAGCCGGACTTATGACCAGTGTAGCCGGACATGCCCGTCCTTCTCTTTCAAAACCAGCAGATCAGATTACATTGCTGGATATTTATAAAGCAGTTGAAGGTGATAAACCATTGCTTCATTTAGATACTCATACCAATCCAGATTGTGGCGTTGGCATTAACATTCAGTTATCTTTGCAGGGATTTTATAATGAAATTCAAAAAGGCTGCCGAAGAAAAAATGAATACGATTACTTTACAGGATATCATAAATACTTATTACCAGAGAACATCCATGCAAAATGATTTACAAGAATATTATAGCAGGAGAAACGAAAAGGACTTCCAAGATATGGATTATCATCTTCTAAATGATGACAAATCTGATAACAATTTGGCGAGGAAAAATTTTTATATTTTCTAATCTAAGAAATTTTTCTTGTTATCATGGAGCTGTCGGTAAAAATAACCTACGCTGGACGATGGAGATTTGATTGTGTGGACAGGGCATTTAGTGTTCCTCCTTTCCGATTTTAGGTATAAAAAAAGCAGGAGACCTTTTTCAGATTTCCTGCTTGGTGTGCCGCTGGGGGCGGCGGGTATTTAGTTAAAATTCAAGATTACTTAACTTTATAATAGTTTTCTATTGCCTGTGCAAAAGAAATCAGAAGCCCCTTCACCGTATTTTTCGTCTATCATTGGTTTGATTTGTTCATTGCGGTAATACTGCGCCTGTGCCATCATAAAGCCTTTTTTCTTCTTTTTATCTGGGCAAGCTGTTTCATAACAAAGCCATATTCTCCAACAAGCTCTTTTACTTCAAAAGAATCTATGTCACAATTCTGTTTTTGCAATCAGTTTTTTGCAAAATCGCTTCTATCCGTTTGTTATAGCTTTTCTGCAACTTCTTTGCTGACGGGAGTTCGGGCAACAGACAGAAACTTGTCCTTTCCACTATACCATTCAACTACCTTTGCATAGCCTTTCTGCATTTCTTCCTGAGGAAACCACTTCCATATAATGCTTTTTTCCATTCTCCAACGCTTCCAAATTCTTTAATTGCAATGTTTCTCATATTCTCCGGCATATGCTCAAGCATGGTTTGGAACATTTCTTCTACTTCTGTTTTGGTAAAAATTGTAAAAATCCATTTTGTTATCTCCTTTCAAAATGTCATCGATACTGGAAATCAAGCGTTCCATACGTTCCTTTTCTTTGCAACCAGCATTTTTCGCTGCATTTGCAAAATCTGATTTTTTTCAAGAGCCGGATTGTCCAAAACAGCTTTTGATTTCTTTTTCAAGGAGATATCAAACTCACGGAAAAAAA